>ENA-OZHP01000572-OZHP01000572.1-human-gut-metagenome-genome-assembly--contig:-NODE-572-length-15475-cov-13.552529_pt1 | contig 15475 bp, 13 predicted proteins | sample MGYA00244046_ERZ653686 | MGnify/ENA primary metagenome ERZ653686 (study PRJEB26926, sample SAMN06165313) | human gut metagenome | biome: ENVO:00009003; feature: ENVO:2100002; material: ENVO:00002003... | reverse complement strand
GCTAGTCTCGTGGGCTCGGAGATGTGTATAAGAGACAGGCTTGGGGAGGGTTTCCTGCGGAATATCTCCGGCGGGGGAAGGGGTGTTGTCGAGTTCTTCAGTCATGAAAAAATGTTGGTAAAGTCTTTGGGTTTGCTGGCGGAGCAGGTCCGGGGGGCCTTCATTCCAGATGACGAAGTCGGCCGCAGCCACTTTTTCCATGATAGGCCGCTGGGCCGCCAGAATGGCTTCAATCATATCCTCCCGGAATCCATTCCTGATAGCCAGGCGGGTTTTCTGCGTTCCCCTGGAAACAGCCACCACGCACACGGCATCTTGGCAATAGCGCGCCGAAGTTTCAAAAAACAGGGGCACGTCAATGACAAACCCGTCCACCTCCGTATTCTGACGCGCCGCCAGCATTTGCGCAAGACATTCTTGATGCAGCAGGGGGTGAATGATCCCTTCCAGCGTTCTGCGGCTTTCCGGATTCCGGAAAACAAGCTCCCGCAGAAAATGCCTGTCAGCCTTTCCGGAGGAGTCTACGCTGGCTGGGCCGAAGACGCTGGAGAGGGGGGCTTTCAGCGTACCGCCATCCAGCAATCTGCCCGCCTCCGCATCACAGTCAAACAGGCGCAGGCGCGCGCCTCCCGCCTCCATCAGCAGACGGATGAATGTAGATTTCCCGGTGGCTATTCCTCCGGTAACAATCAGGGTTTTCATGGGGGGAAGGGAAAGTAAGGCGCTTCTGGGATATAAAGAGCGGGTGAAAGGGTTACCCTTTCACCCGCTCCAATATGGACGTTATGCACGCAGCCTACATGGGAGGCAGCAGGCCTTCGGAGGCGGGAAGGGCGCTTTCCGGAGCGGTCGCAGTGGGAAGGGCATTGCCGCGTACGGGCTGGCCCGTGGCGTCAATGATCTGTCCCGTTACGAAGATCATCAGATTCTTCTTGATGTGGTTGTCGGAGTTGCTGCGGAAGAAGCGGCCGATGAGAGGCAGGTCACCGAAGATCGGCACTTTGTCTTCCACCGTCTGCACGTTTTCCGTGATCAAACCACCGATTGCCACGGTATGGCCGTCGTAGATGAACAGGGACGTTTCAACGGACCTCTTGGAGAAGATCGGCTGCTCGATGCGGTTTTCCGTCAGCGTCAGGGACATCGGCTTGCCGTCGGAACCAACGCCGGTGGACTGGATCGGGCTGCCGTAGTTCACGAAGCCTTCAAATTCCACGATGCTGGGCTTGAAGTTCAGGTCGATGATGTACTTGTTGTCTCCAATGGTAGGCACCACTTCCAGAGTTACGCCGACGGGCTTCATTTCAAACACGCCGGGAGTGGCGGGAGTGACAGGGAAGCTGGATATCTGGGGTTGGATCTGATTGCCCAACAGACCGTTCAGAGTGTTACCGTTGTTCCCATAACCGTAACCATTGCTATAGCCGCTGCCTACGGAGTTGGGGAGTTCCGGCGGTTCGTATTCGGTGGGATACCAGAATTCGCGGATGATTTCAATCTTGGCGGTTTCACCGGACTTGGCGGTCACGCTGGGGGCAGTGAGAACGTCAGACCCTTTTTTCTGGGACAGGCCGCGCATCAGCATCTGGAAGGAGCCTTCGTCATAAATGCCCGTCAGGGACATGATGCCGGGAGCGGCGTTTTTCTGGGAGGCTTCAGAGCGGTTGGTGCTGTTCAGCAGATTGTCCACGGAGTTCTTGGTGATGGCGTAGTCACCCGTGCGGTTGCCGCCGGTAACGAGGCCGTTGATGGTGTCGCTGCCGCTGTTTACAGGCCAGCCGGTCACGCCGCCGGGAGACTGGGTAAAGCTGTCGGAAGTGGAACCGGTGCCGTAGTTCGTGCCGCCGCCCAGGAAGGTGCTGCGGTCATTGCTTACGGAGAACGGGGTGACAATCCAGTCAAAGCCGAGTTCTTCCGTGTTTTCCTGGGTTACTTCCACGAACTTGGTCATGATGCGCACCTGCTGGGATTCGCCGCGGGTGTTTTCAATGAGCTGTTCGATCAGGTCCAGGTTGCCGGAAGTGTTGCGGACGACCAAGGAGGAATTGCCGTTGACAAGGAATGCCGTGGCGCCTTCCGGGAAGCTGATGCCGCTCTTTTGCAGCAGGCTGCGGATGGAGGGCATGGGTTTAAGGCCGGAGGAGCTTTCGCCACCGCCGCCAAAGGGGTCGTCACTGACTTCGCCGCCGCCGTCGCCGACGGTGGTGCGGAGAGCGGACTGGAAGCCCGGGGGCACGGAGAAGGTGCGCTGGTACAGATCCACGTCATTACCGCCGGCAGGAAGGATGGTCACTGCATAGTCTTCCACCTTCTGGCGCAGGCCGGCATTGCTGCAGATGAAACGGAGCACTTCCAGCATGGGAACATTAGTCAGCTTCAACTGGCCGATTTTGCGGGTGCGGATGCTTTCCTGCGGGGCTGCTGCCGGAGCAGCTTCCGTGACTTCCGCAGTTTCTTCGCCAAAGCCGTCTTCATCAGTTGCGGGAACGGCGGGGGCGACGGCAGCGGGCTGGGAATCATTGATGACAAAGTTGATGCCGCGTTCACCGTTCGGGCCTACCGTGCGGTCCAGTTCAATGGACTTTTTGCGCAGATAGTCAATGGCGTCTTCCACGGTGGTGTCTTCAAAAGAGACGGAGGGGATGATGATGCTCTTGAGCTTCATCAGATTGGCCGTGGCGCCGTTGATGTCCGTGATCGGTGCGTTGTCAGTGCCGTCGGCTCCGGTCGGGACTTCCATCGGGATGGGGCGTTCCCACATCTTGTCCACTTCCGCCAGCATGGTGCTGCGGGTTTCGTCGTAAGCGGCTGCATAGTAAGCCATTCTGCGGCGGTTGACCGTTTCCTGTCCGCGGCGGGCCGCCACGTTGTACGGGTCGATGGAGAGAACCTTGTTGAATTCGGCGATGGCTTTGTCGTAGTCGCCGAGGTCATAGTAACCATAGGCCATGTGAAGGAGGGTGTTCACCTTTTCCACGTTTTTCACGTGTTCGGGGGTGAGCGCCGGATTCGTGCGAATCGGGTCCTTCATGTATTCGAGCGTCTGCTTGGCAAGCTTGGCGCTCCGGGGATTGAGCTTGATGGCATCCTGCAGAAGCTTGTCGGCTTCGTCATAGCGCCCCACTTTGATGTATTCCTGAGCAACGGCGATGCTGGCGTCGCCAATATGGTTGGCGATAGCTTCCTTGCGCTGGTCGTTGATCGGCGCGGAAGGCAGCATGTTGTAAGCGGCGTTGTATTTGTCCAGGGCTTCCTTGTACTTGCCTTCGCGGTACAGGTTGCGGCCTTCCGCAAGGAGCTGCATGGCTTCCTGGGTTTGCGCTTCGCGGCGGGCCATGGCTGTGCGCGCTGCACTGGACTGGTATTGGTAACTGCCCGGTCCGGCGTAGGACGATCCCAAGGCACTGGAGGTTCCGACGGCGCCGCCATCACCAGCCTGCGCAAACGGGCAGGAGGCAGCAATGGCCATCAGCGCGATCAGGGAACGCTTCGGTTGATAAAGTGGTGCGTGGTCCATAGTTAGGTTCTTCTTTTTACATGTTTTTCGGATTTGTGAAGCTTTTTTTTCAGAAAAGTTTAAATCCGGCTCTATTTTTTCTTGCTCAGTGTTGTTTGTTCTCCAGTGGTTTTGTTGGCAATGGTTACGGTCTGTGTAGCATTATCAACGGTTTTCAGCGTGTAGATCTGTTTGGCGTCTCCCGGAATCCGGAAGTCGGAACCTTCCTCTACTTCAAAGCTGGTATCCCGTTCGGGGCCGGCGGTGATAGTAAGGTTTACTTTCTTATCAATGATTGGAATGACGTATTTTGTTCCGCGCCTGATGGTGTAGGTTTGTCCGTTCTTGGTCGGCTTCAAGTCCTTGACGACGGCTTCCTCGTCCGTTTCCACCATGTCCAGGCTGGGATTCTTGAATTCCTTTTTGACAACGCTGACAAGTTCGAATCTGGGCTCGTCTTTTGTATTCTTACGGGCGCCGAACTTGCCGTTGGTCTGGACGATGTTTTTCCAAATTTCCTGTTTGGCGCGGTTCATACCCTTAAAGGTAAAGTCATTGCCATCCGCCTGGGTGAAAGCCAGATAGAAGCCGAACTGCTTGATTTCGTCGACAAAAAGCTTGCTGACGAGGGGAGGATGGCTGTTGGGGTCGTTGGGATGTGTTTTGGCCGCATATTCTTCCTGCACCGTAAATCCATCGTTGTCCGGGTCCCGGGTCAGGACGTCCGAGTAAACGAATTCATTTTCCAGTCCGTTGTCCAGGAACCATTTGTTCGGAATGTTGCCGTGGATAGGCGGACCGGAGATGATGTCAAAGGGTTCCATTCCCCCCTCCTTAATCCAGAGATTGGGGGCGACGAAGCCCACATACTTCTGTGTTTCCTGGGCAATCGGCTTGAGTTCGTGGGAGGCGGAAAGTTCCTGGCCTACTTCTGCGGCTTTCTTGATGCCGGGAGGCGGTTCGATGGCTTTTTCAGAAACCTGCGTGGTGAATTTGTATTTGTCATTCAGTCCCAGAAAGGTCAGCGTACCATAGGCGGCCACTCCCAGGCCCAGGACGATTCCGGATGCCAACAGGATTTTGTCGTAATTTTGTTTTTCAGACATGTTGAAAGTATTTGCTGCGGTTGGTGTTGCCTTGGTTAATCTTCAGACGGTTCCTGAGCTTTGGGCTGGTTGAAGTGGACCAGATTCAGGGAGACCTGGACAAAGACCTGCTCCTTGCCCATGTAAGGCTTGATGACTTGCTGGATGGCCGGGGCTGCAGGTGCGGTCGCCTCATCCGCCGGAGTCAGGGAAGCCGCACCCGTGGCGGGTTGGGCAGCGGCAGGCTTGGCGGCTGCCGGATTGGCGATGGGAGGGGGCATCATCCGTTCGTTGCGGATACGGATGGAGTTGACCGTGAACAGATAATCCTGCATGCCGGTTATGGCGTTCATGGCTTTCAATACACTTTCCCGGTCGCCCTGGAAGGCTATTTCCAGAGGCATGGGAGTCCATGGAGCCTGGTCGGCTTCGTCCGATTCTTCCGGATTGTTCGCCGGGGTTTCAATGGGGAGCTGGGGGCGGTACACCTTGATGAATTTGGACAGGCCGCATTCCGCCAGTTTGTTGACCAGGCTGTTGATGGCTTTCAATTCAAAACCCAGCGTGGAGGCCGCCTGAACAGAGGGAGCCTGGGTGCTGTAAACCTGGAAGCCGAGCCAGGAGGATGTGTCCGTTATGAGAATGTTCTTTTTCTTGCAGGAGGAGATCAGGGAATCCCTGAATGTTTTCAGTTCATTCTGGAATGCCGTGGGCGTGGTGAGGACCAGCGCGGAGGAGGCAAGGAAGGGCTTGTAGGCCGTTTCCAGGCTGCCCACGGCCTTGGCATAGCGGTTCAGTTCTTTTTCCAGCTCTTCGTTGGATGAGCGGCTCGGAGTGATTTCCGCAGCATTGGCGGACTTGATTTCCTTGGCGGCGATGCTGATTTTTTTGTCCAGTTCACTGCGTTTGGAATTGACGATGTACCCTGTCGCGGATAACCCCAGGAATAAGAGAAGCCCCACGCCCGCGACCATGGCGGCGGGCTTGTTGTCTGTAATCCAATTGCTCATAAAATATGTCTTGTTCGGGTTGGGTAATCTTATTTGTTAAAGTTCACGGGAATGGGCGTTTTTAACGGAAGCACCAGCTTGAAGGGTACAAAGGCCCCTGCCGCCGCGTCCACCTTGGCGTCCTTGGCTCCCAGTTCCATGATCTGGCGGGCTTCCAGTTTGACGTCTCCGGGCTTGAAAGTGAACAGGGATTCCTTGTTCCCGTCTATTTTTGCTTGGAGGTCCTGGATGATTCTCTGGCCGCCCAGGCTGCGCCGGACGAATCCGGTCAGGCGGATGGCGTTGACGCTGTAAACGCCCGCTTCATCCTCGCTGGATGCGTTGGCGGAGGCCTCCGTCCTGATGTCATCCACCAGGGATGTATTTTTGTCCGATGTGAAGGAATCCTTGATGACGGAGTATCCCGTAATTTGGGTGGTATCCTCCGGATTGAAGTGGGCCAGCGGTTCAAAATCCGTAAACCAGTAGGGATAATCCTTGTGTTCCGACTGTTCCAGCAGGTGCCTGATGATGTCCGCGTAGCCGTAGCGCTGAAGCGTGAGCTGCTGGTAGGAAGCCAGGGTGGAGTCCAGTTTTTTCAGCTCCTGTTCTTTCTGGCGCAGGGCGGATTGTGCCGATTTGATGGAAGTAACGGTGGGCTGGACGCCGGCGAGGATTTCCTCCGCCTTTTTCTCTCCCATATATCCTGTGACGGCATAAGCTGCGGCACCAAGAACGGCAATGGCTGCCCCGACGATGATGGCGGGCATTTTTTTCTGGTTGGCCCGCTTTTTGGCAACTGCGGTGGGTTCCAGGTCAATATTGAGAGAGGCCCTGCCGATGGAGTGAATGGCGGTGCCGATCAATCCGCCCAGGATGAAGGCTTCGCGGGAGATGGTGTTCACGTCCACGCCGGAACCCACGCCTACGTTGTGCATGGGGTTGAAGAAGGAGATCGGAATGCCCAGTTTATCTTCCAGGAATTCCTTGGTATAGGGCAGGGAAGCTCCGCCGCCGCACAGGTATGCCTTGACGGGAGCGCTTCCGCTCATCTGGGCGCGGTAATGGTTGGTGGTCCGCTGGATTTCTGAGGCGAGCCTGGTCATGGCCGTACGGATGACGGTAGCCAGATTGGCCGTGGCGGGATCCAGTCCTTCCGTTTGCCCGTTGCTCATGGAAACGAGCCCGCTGGTGGTTTTCAAGCGTTCCGCTTCCATGAAGGAAATATTGAATTCACGGGCGATAGCGGAGGTTACGAAGATTCCCCCCGCGGAAATGCTGCGGGTGAAGAAACGTCCCTGTTCGCTGTAAATCAAATCCGTGGATTTGGCACCGATGTCGATGAGCATGACCGGTTCTTTCTCATCCGGATAACTGTCCACATACGCATTGTACAGAGAGGTAAGCGCGCAGTCCACTTTGCCGGTGGAAAGGCCGTGGGAGACGATTTCATCATTCAGGGAGTCCAGGTCTTCCGCCTTGATGGCAACCAGGATGGCTTCCCGTTCCAGACCTTTGGCGGGAAGCAGATGGTAGTCCCACACGACTTCGTCCAGCGGGAAGGGGACGTGCTGCTGGGCTTCAAAGCGGATGAGCTGTTCCACATCGGTATCGTCCAGAGCCGGAAGCTTGACGAAGCGGATGAAAACGGATTGTCCGGAAACGGAATAGTTGACGACGCTTCCTTTGACGTTGAGTTCCTGGACGAGGTCGGCGATGGCTTCCCCTATTTTCGTCAGGCGCAAGCCTTCTGCTGACGGGTCCAGCACTACGAGGCGCGTAGCATAGCGGTCCAGGATAAGGGCGTCTTTGGAAGTCTTGGAAAAGACGCCCATTGAAACTCTCTGGGAACCTACGTTTAATGCGACGATTGGTCGTGAATTAGCCATGGGTGATTTCTGTTAAATAAGATGAAATGATAGCATTAATGGAACGTTATTCGCCGTCCGCCGGGGGGATCACAGGAGTACCGAACGGGGCGGGGACGGAACCGGAAGCCGCCTGCTGGCTGTTGGGCCTCATAATTTCCGGATAACGGTCGTACCAGAACACGGAGAAAGGCGTTTCATCCTTGTTCAGCAGGGGGTAATAAGAGGTCTCCACGATACTGGGGGACTGGATGGTCCACCATTTTTCCATCTTGCCGCGTTCGGAGGAATAAGTGGCGACAATCTTGCCGTTGTATTCCACCACTACGCCCTGGTACTTCACCCATTTTCCTCTTCCTCCTTCCACACCGGTAATGCGCTTGACGGAGGACGGGGAGAGATACACGGAAGCGTACGTGTTTTCTCCCACCGGAACATTGACGTATTTGACCTCCTTATACAGTTTCAGGTACTGGCGGGCGCGGTCCGGATTGACTACCGCGATGTAAAATTTGAACGTCAGGGCATCAATATAGCCGGATTTGGGGGTGGGAGCGGCTTCCACCTTGAAGGGAATTTCAAAATCCGCCCATTTCTTCGGTTTCGGCAGCGGCCGGGGATCGTCCTGCGTCAGGACGTTGGGGGACTGGCGCATATACAGGGACAGCTTTTCCAGGGAGACCCGCACCTGCATTCTGGGATTGCTGGTGGTCTGCGCCGATGCCGCAGGGACGAAAAGCACCGCAGCCAGCATGGCCGTGATAGTGTTAAGGATGGATTTCATAGCACAATTCGATTCCCTGATTAGTTACACCAAAAACCGAACTGTGGCTAGCAAAAATCTCTTGTTTCTTTCCATGTAGCGAGTGTGGGCATGACACGGCTCCGTCCGGCGGTTCTACCCGGGCGGTCAAGAAAAAAACATGCGGCATGGCTGCGGGCTTGACCTGGCAGAGGTGTTTCCACATGCTCGGCCCATGGCGATTGATACTGATCTGCTGAAAAAGTTTTCAGAGGCCCACGGTATTTCGGGGCATGAGGATGAAGTGCGAAGCCTGGTGGCTCAGGAACTTGAAGGATATGGAGAATTTTCTTCCGATGGTTCCGGCAGCCTGTTTTGCACCGGCGGCGGGGCCGGCCCCCGCGTGATGCTGGCCGCCCACATGGATGAAATAGGTTTCCTGGTGCAGAATATAGCGTCGAACGGTTTCCTTCAGTTGGTGGGGATAGGCGGCTGGTGGCCGCATACCCTGTTAAGCCAGCGTGTCCTGGTAAAAACCCGCTCGGGCCGCGGCATCCGGGGTGTGATTGGTTCCAAGCCTCCCCATTTTCTGCCGGAAGGCCAGCGCAACAGCGTCATGAGCATGGAAGCCCTGTTTGTGGACGTGGGCGCTGAAAGCGCGGAACAGGTGAAGAATGAATTCGGTATTCACCTGGGGGATCCCGTGGTGCCGGACGTGAAATTCTCCCCGTTGGAAAATCCGTTCCGGGTCATGGGGAAAGCCTTTGACAACCGCGCCGGTCTTTCTGTGATGATAGAGGCATTCAAGAAATTATGCCGGGAAGGGCATCCCAACACCCTGATTGCCGCCGCGACGGTTCAGGAGGAGGTAGGCACGCGGGGCGCCAGGACGGCCGGCGTCGCCATGCAACCGGATTGCGTGATTGTTCTGGAAGGGCCGCCGGCAGACGACACCCCCGGGTTTGCCGTGACGGATTCCCAAGGGGCCTTGGGTGGAGGCGTGCAAATCAGGCTGTTTGACCCCACGGCCATCGCCAATCCCCGGCTGGCCGCCCTGGCCGAAAAAACGGCTTTGGATGCGGGCATCCCATTCCAGTTGACGGTGCGCCGTTCCGGCGGAACGGACGCGGCAGCCCTGCATCTCTCCGGAAAGGGAGTCCCCTCTATTGTGCTGGGAATTCCCACCCGGTACATTCATGCCCATAACGGCGTGCTGGATCTGCGGGACTACCGCGCCGCGGTGGAATTGACGGTGGCTCTGGCCCGTTCCCTGGACCAGGAGGCCGTGGAAGCCCTTACCCATTACCTGCCCTGAAAGAAACGCTCATGAATCCGACCGTTTACGTACATGATCTGGACCCTGTCATCTGGCAGATAACGGACTCAATTGCCCTGCGCTGGTATGGCCTGGCCTATTTAATGGGCTTCATCGGCGGGTATTATCTGCTTTCCTGGCTTTCCCGCCGGAAGCTGTATCCTGTCCCTCAGGACAGAATGGCGGATTTTGTTACTTATGTGGCTATTTTTGGTGTTCTGATCGGTGGAAGGCTGGGATATGTGCTCTTTTACCAGATTCCCAATCACGGCTGGTCCCAGTTTCTGGCGGATCCGCTCATGGTACTGAGGGTGTGGGAAGGGGGCATGGCCAGCCACGGGGGAATGATTGGAGTGGGGCTGTACACATTTTATTATGCGTGGAAGCACCGCGTCAAGTGGGTGGCGCTTCTGGACGGCCTGGCCATTGTAGCTCCCGTTGGGCTGTTTTTCGGGCGCATGGCCAATTTTATCAACGGGGAACTGTATGGGCGCATTGTCCCGCCCGGCTCTTCCCAGGGAATGATTTTTCCGGCGGAGCTTTCCCAGGATCCGGACTTGTTCGTGCGGGTGGCCTCCCGTATTTATGAAACGCCCGGATTGCTGGACAAACTGTCCCTTTCCGGCATAGCCGTGCCGGAACGAATGACTGCCGCCTGGGTGACCGACCGGGTGAGGGATACACCCGCCATCAGGGAAATCGTGGGGCAGATGATGCAGGATCATGCACGCTACCCCTCCCAGCTGTATGAAGCGTTTGCGGAAGGTGTGCTTCTCTTTGCCGTGCTGTGGTTTGTACGGGTAAGGTTTCCTCGTGCGTGGAACGGTTTGTTCTGCGGTATTTTTGCCGTTCTTTATGCTGCGGGCAGAATTATTTGCGAAGAGTACCGGGAGCCGGATTCCCCCTTCTCCATGGGATTGACCCGCGGGCAGTTCCTCTCCGTTTTCCTCGTGCTGGTGGGCGCCGCTTTCTTCGTATATGCCTTCAAGACCAGGCAGACGGTTCAGGAATGCGCTTTCTATGAACCTGAAAAGAAAGACGGGAAAGAATCGTCCGGAAAGGCCGTTTAAAACGGGTCCAGGTCAAATTCCCCTGTTTTGGGAATACTGCTGGCGGGACCAGCTTTGAAAATATCTGCAATGCAGCTGGAAAAAAGCCGCAAATTCCGTTGGTCGAAGGCAAAACGTTCAAATTCCTTGACGGAAAACAGGGTGATGGGGTCCGTGTTGTAAGCTTTGAATTCCATGATGCCGGCGTCCGTATTCGTATTTGACAGGCGTCCCTCAATGCCTACGTCCCCGCTCATGAAGCGCCCCAGGATCAGGGAGGTTCCCGGAAGGGGGGAGACCAGGGAAACAAGATCGGACATGATGTTGCCGCCCACGTCCGTAGGCTTCAGCTTGACTATGGCGAGGCGGAGAGTTACGGATCCCGGAACGGGGCGGTCAACCAACTGCCATTTCATCCTCCCGCCTGTCTGTTTGGATTTGTTTTCCAGCACGTTGCGGATGTCTTTTTGCAGCCCGGCCCTGAATTGTGCCGCCAGCGCCGGGGATTCCTTGGGGAATCTGGCTTTGATGTAGTCAATATTGACGGGGGCTACATATACTTTTAGCCTTGGGGAATTCCAGACGGCCTGTTCCGAGGGATTATACCAGACGCCTCCAAAACAACTCTGCCTGGAGTCCGTGTGAAGGGGATGGGTAATCAAAGAGGAAACGGGCATTGTCCGGGAACTGGAACAGGAAAAAACCAAACCTGTTCCCAGCGCCAGGAATAGCCGTGGAATAGCGCCGTGCATGCAGGATAAGACGGCATCCGCCCGGGTGGTGTTCGAGTCATGACCCGATTGGCTCCGGGAGTTTTTTCCGGAGGGGGTGTCTCCGGAAATTCCGGGGCGGTTCTGTGCTTCCTTCAACGGTATGCATGATGAACGGACGGGTAGCGGGACGGCAGGAAATGGACAATCGCATAAGAATAGGCCGGAGCGGGGAAACGGCACGGTCAGAAGAACTCCGGACGACAAGGAGACGCGCAAGGTTGCCCCGTGTCCGGATGCATGATTGACAAGCCGGAAAAGCGGGGCATGCTGTTGATATGAGATACGAGCCGCTTCCTTCTTCCTTTTTTGCCGGCAACCGTGAAGAACTTGCTTCCCGCCTGCCTGCCGGCAGTATGCTGATTCTGCACGCCAACGACGTATTTCCTACGAATGCGGACGGCACTTTTGCCCTGCATCAGAATGCCAACCTCTTTTATCTTACGGGAGTTGACCAGGAAGAAACCGTCCTGGTCATGACTATCCGGGAGGGCGGCTGGGATGAGATTCTGCTGTTGCGTGAGACAAATGAACAGATTGCCATCTGGGAAGGCGCCCGGCTCTCGCAGGAACAGGCGAGAGAGCTGAGCGGCATCCAGGACGTGCGCTGGACCGATGAATATGATGCGCTGCTGGAGGCCCTGGTGCCGTCCGCATCCATGGTCTTTGTGGAAGCCAACCAGCATCCGCGATGCACATGCCCGGTGGAAACGCGCAATGCCCGCATGACCAAGGAGCTGAAGGAAAAATTCCCGGACGCTGTTTTGAAGAATGTCTATGAAATCATGGCGGATATGCGGCAAATCAAAAAGCCGGAAGAAATCAAGGCTCTCAAAAAAGCCTGCGACATCACCAATGAAGGCTTCCGGGAATTGCTCCGGTTCATCAGGCCGGGGGTGGGCGAATGGCAGATTGAGGGATTCCTGGCCAACGAATTCATCAGCCGCGGTCCGCGCAAATTCTCCTTCCTGCCCATCATCGCTTCCGGAAAGGATACCTGCGTGCTGCATTATATCCAAAACGACAAACGGTGCGAAGACGGCGATCTGGTGCTTATGGATATAGGCACGGAATACGGGAATTACAACTCCGACATGACCCGCACCGTTCCCGTGAACGGAAAATTCACCCCCCGCCAGCGCGCTGTGTATGAAAGCGTGCTGAATATGATGACCTACGCCAAAAAGATTCTGAGACCCGGAATCCTGAAATCGGAGTACGAACGCCTGGTGCGCGTTTTTGCCGCCGGGGAACTCGTCAAGCTGGGGCTCATCACACCCGCACAGGTGGCGGAAAAACCGTCCGATCCTCCCATTGTCCGGAAATATTACATGCACGGGTGTTCCCACTTCCTGGGGCTGGATGTGCACGATGTAGGCGAAGCCAACCCCGTTGTGTTGCCGGGCATGGTTTTCACCGTGGAACCGGGCATCTATATTGCGGAAGAAGGCATAGGCATCCGTTTGGAAAACGATGTCCTGATCGGGGAAACAGAAAATATCGACCTACTGGGAGACGTGCCTCTGCTGCCTGATGACATTGAACGGCTCATGGCCCGGTAAAATGGGCCGGATTCGGTTCTAAACTTGACAATGAGGCCCGGGTGGGTTTTCATTCCCGTCCCATCATGTCGAAGAAACTCAAAATAGCTCTTCCCAAAGGCAGTTTGCAGGATTCCACCGTGGAATTGTTCCGCAAGGCCGGCTACAATGTTTATGTGTCCAGCCGCGGATACCGCCCGGCCTGCGACGACGACGATCTGGAGCTCTTCCTGATCCGTGCCCAGGAAATAGGCCGTTATGTCAATGACGGTTTCATCGACTGCGGCATTACCGGGCGCGACTGGATTTATGAAAACAGGGCGGACGTGGAAGTGCTGACGGATCTTCAATACTCCAAGGCTACCTCCAAGCCTACCCGCTGGGTGCTGGTAGTCCCGGAAAATTCCCCCATTACCTGTGCGGAAGACCTTCAGGGCAAGCGCATCGCCACGGAAGGCGTGGGCATCACGGAACGCTGGCTTCAGGAAAAGGGTATTGAAGCCCACGTGGAATTCTCCTGGGGAGCTACGGAAGTGAAGGTGCCGGAACTGGTGGACGCCATCGTGGACATCACGGAAACGGGAAGCTCCATCAAGGCCAACAAGCTCCGCATCGTGGACACCCTGATGACCTCCTATCCCCAGTTTATCGCGAACCGGGAAACCATGCAGGACGAGTGGAAGAAACAGAAGCTGGAACGCCTGGTCATGATGCTCAAGGGCGCTCTGGAAGCGCGCCGGAAAGTGGGCCTGAAAATGAACCTTCCTGCTGCTTCCCTGAACGGCCTGGTAGAGGCCCTTCCGTCTCTGCGCCGTCCCACTATTTCCCATTTGGCGGAAGAAGGCTGGCTGGCCGTGGAAACGGTCATTGACGAATCCGTTGTGAGGGATATCATTCCCCAGCTCAAGGCCCTGGGAGCGGAAGGCATCATTGAATACCCGCTTAACAAGCTGGTTTACTAGATTTTTTTCTCACCACAGTAAAACAACAAACGAACCACAATCATGGGATCGCTCAAAAAACGCCGTAAAGCAAAAATCAACAAGCATAAGCGCAGCAAGCGCATGCGTCAGAACCGTCACAAGAAGCGTTTGCGTTACAAGTCCTAAGGTTTGTGCGCTTCGCTGCTCAAACTGGCAGTCTGTCCGATTTCCGGAAAATTCCGGCGTCCTCCTTATCACGGAAGGACGCCGTTTTTTATGTATTTGAATGAGCCAAAAAATATTAATTTGATTTCATGTTGAAATAGATATTGATGTTTTCTTTTTTTTCAATAGATTAGGAAGTAAGTTATGAGGCGTGTGTTTATTTTGATAATCTCTATATTACTGTTTTTTCAGGGAAATGTCTTGGCTGCTGATCAGCCAAGATGCCGTGTAGAAAGAAGATATCTTGCCTTCTTTACTCCTTGGGGTAAAGAGCCTCCTACTCCGCCTGACATTGTTGAGGAGGCATTGGGTGATATGGTGGAATCTATTCTTACTGAAGCTCTAGGCGCAGAAACAGGGATAGTGGATATGGATCATTTAGTAGGGGCCTCCATGAAACATACTTATCATGTTCATCTATGGTATGCCTACAGATTTGTTCATAATCATAAATTTAAAACTCCATGGAAAACGGGGATGAAAACACATTTAGCTGATGGGATGAAGGATTTTTTTGATCCGAATATTGAAGGGAAAAAAAGTGCTCAAAGTGCCGTGTCTACAGCAAAAAGAGATCTTCTTAAGATATTTGAAAAGGAACTTAAAGAAGAATGTGAAAAACATCATTGATAAAATATTATGAAAAAAATTATATTAATAAACCTCATTTTACTTTCTACAGGGTTTCTTTATGCACATGAAAAGGATATGATGAATAAAGTTCCTAGGGATAGCAAAGTCAATTTGGAAAAGAATGACTCTTCTTCCCCTGTCGTTGTAGAAGGTGTAAAAAACCGTGGAGAACTGGATAGCTGGATTGAAAATTATGTGGAAACAAATTATCCTGGTTATAATATAGGTGACAGGGAAGTGGATCTTTCCAGTAAGAAATCAATCATTGAAACTGTGTATTTAAAAAACGAACAGGGAAATGTAATAGAAGTGTGTTTTGATATTACGGATTATCGAAAGAAATTTAACGAGCTTCATAAAAAAGAAATTATTAAAATTTCTAGAGATCTCCGGAAACAAAAAGAACGTGTAAAAGAAGATAAGGAACCAGGAAGTTCTTATGATTTTCCCATTGAATTGAAAGATGCTAAAACTGAGAAGGAAGTTTTGGAAGCACAGAAGAATTATTTGGAGAAAAATTTTCCTGGTTATCAAGTAATTTCAAGAGCAACATGGGTATTTGGGAAAAAGTTTATTGATCGAGTCCGGTTGGAAAAAGAGGATGATACTAGAGTTTTGATGTTTGATGTATCGGCTCATATTAATGAATACAGAAAGACCCATGAGATTAATTTGAAAGAAATCGCTCCTGGTATGATTAGTGTGCAAAAATGAATTTTAATAGTAAGAAATTATTTTAGAGAAGTATTTGTTGCGCCAATGCTTGATTTTTATTTTTGTGTATATGAGATAGGATTGATGAGTAAATTTTAGAAGTTTTTTGCCTATAGAATATTTAT
>ENA-OZHP01000570-OZHP01000570.1-human-gut-metagenome-genome-assembly--contig:-NODE-570-length-15509-cov-5.403002_pt1 | contig 15509 bp, 14 predicted proteins | sample MGYA00244046_ERZ653686 | MGnify/ENA primary metagenome ERZ653686 (study PRJEB26926, sample SAMN06165313) | human gut metagenome | biome: ENVO:00009003; feature: ENVO:2100002; material: ENVO:00002003... | reverse complement strand
CGGGGCCCGACACGCCCGGCTCGTAGTACGTCGCGCCCGCGATGATGAGGCTCTCAGCGCCCGCGGCATAAGAAGGCCCGCCCAGCAAAACGCATAGGCAGGCCATGGCGGTAAACATCTTGCAGTCCCTTTTAATGAGAAGGCAAATCGCTATAACCGAGTTTGTCCGAACATCGCGTAAGGCATGAGTCAGGTCGAAGGTGTTCATCGAGACGACAGGGACAGAGATGCCTTAATAGGTCGTCTCGATCTGGGCGAACCCCACGTACCTAGGATCGACGCACCTCGATAGAGAACGCGGGGGCGCAGTTTGCCGCATTCCGCTCATCGACAGTGTTGGGCCATCGCTTTAAGGAACCTGTCGATGAAAAGGAAGAGTCTGGTAGCGTATGGCCACACGCAGGATCTACCGGCGAGCACATTGCGCAACCTTTTGCAGAGCAAACCGCTGCCAGGGCCTGGTTTGGAGACGATATTCCAGCCTAGGATGGGAGGCAATCATCATTGCGCAGCTAAATCTCCAACAATGTTGAACAAATAGGATGTCATTTGCTTGAAATCCGGATAGCTTTGGTGGTGTCGATATTAAGGGAGCTATCGGAACAGCTCATCATGGCTGCCGGTGCGTTCAAAGAAAGCTACCTCTTCGTTTGATGACCATATGACAAGCCAGTCGCCAGAGTTTGCTACGTGACATTCGTTTCGCCCTGCCCAGTTGCCGCTTAGCCGGTGCATATTATGACGTCGTTTTAATATGTCCATTGACTCGGGTGTATTCTGTAGCACCAGGTCAATTAGCTTTTGAAGCTCGGATAGATCCCATTTACGGCGCTTTGCTTTTTTCTTTAAATCGCGGGAGAAGGCTGCAGAGAACTCTGCGGTTAACGTGCTCATTGTGCCATCGCCGCAGCGATAAGATCGGCGCCATTGTCAAAACGTCCTTTTTTGCCAGATGCAAGAAACGCGTCCCCCTCGCGAATGGCCTCAAGGCTTTCGGCATTGGGCTCCTCAGGGGCAAAAGTCAACGGGATGCGATGGGTGTTGACCATTTGCTTGAAGAATGCGCGCGTCACGGACGACAAATCAAGTCCATAGTAATCAGCCACTTCTGCTGCCTCGCGTTTGAGGTCATCGTCAACCCTAATGGTTAATGTTGAGCTTGCCATTTTGGACCCTCCAATCGTGTGAGTGCAACCTTAGTATAACGCACATACACTAGTAGATTGTGTAATTACAATCAATTAACTAAGCCTTTTAGTGGTACGGCACGTCATACATTGCATGCAGTAAAAAGGCAACGCTCCCTTTCGGAAAGCGTTGCCTTTAAAGCTTCTACAGGGCTCTTGTATTGCAGCTAGGTATGCCGCACGCCCCAACAGCGATATGCGGCACATAGAAGCCCCAGTCCCAACAGGAGTAGCGTAAAGGACGCGGCAATCCAGTTGCTGTCGCCGGTCTTGGGGAGTACCACAGTGGTCGCGGTGGCGGACTTGGACTTGGACGGCGTGGACACTGTGGTCTTGGTTGCAGTCGTTGTTGTCTTGGTTGTCGCGGCCGCGGGTTTCAGCGAGGGATTTGCCGTGGGCCCCGTGGTGGGCTCTCCAGCAGCGGGGTTAGCATCGGCGGGAGACTTGTCCGTGCTATCACCCGGTACCTCGCGCCCGTCAGTCTCCCCTGCCGGAGCCGTGGCGCCCTCGGGCTCAATCACCACATGCACAGCCGTGACCCCGCCGGCATCCACCACGCCACCAGCACCAAAGGTCCCGCCAACAGGCGTCACAAATCGCGCGGACACAAGCGACCCGCCCGCGCACGCAACGCCGCCGTCGGCACCGGCCGCATCGAGCCACGAGGCATCGACGGAAAGCCGACAGCCGGCCGCCCCATCGCCAAGGCCTAAGTCCTGCAGATACACGCCGTAGGCGCGCACACCCGCCCCGGACCCGGTGCCCGCGGCAACGACGTGCCCGCCGCCGCGCACGGCCATGTCGCCGGCGATCACGCCCGCCACGGCCTCGTCCGTAATATCGTCCCCGTCTGCCCGGGCATCGACGGTGCAGCCGCCCGCCACGAGTGCCTGCGAAACGTGGATCCCGCACTGCGAGCCCGTCGCCGTCAGGGTCCCGGTGCCGCGAAGCGTCAGGTTGCCCCACACCTCCATGCCGCACAGCGTGATGTCCGCATCGGGCGCATGCGACTCCGTCACGGAGTTCTGCCCGGCAAGCGTCAGCACCAGGTCGCCTTCGGCGCCGATGGCCTCGCCCGCGTAGCCGTTAAGCTCCAGGTGGTCGGCATCGGTCCAGGCCCAGCCGGGGCCCGACACGCCCGGCTCGTAGTACGTCGCGCCCGCGATGATGAGGCTCTCTGCGCCCGCGGCATAAGAAGGCCCGCCCAGCAAAACGCATAGGCAGGCCATGGCAACAATCGCAATGTAATGACGGCTGGTGTAGGACTTGGCAGCAAACATACCCGCTCCGATCTTCGCAGGAGCCAATAGAATATGCACCAGAAAATGCCCTGGTAGCAGCAGTTATTAGTTTAGCGAGATCAGATTAGGAGCAAAGAAGAAAACCTGTGTTAGGTTTTAAAATTAGGTGTAAATCGTTTTGCCAGTCGGTGAAAGGAGCGAGCGTCTCACCAACGCCGTGGGCACGCCAGAGGCACCTACGTAATTCGCGACACTTTGGATGAGGCCTTCGGAGCATGTTAGCGTCTGGCTTCATCATTAGAAGATAGACTCCCGTGGCCATCGAGTTACACCATTGTGGCTTAGGATTATTACGAATATAAGATGACAAACTCAATATGGGCACTGCACAGCAATATATAGATCCATGGTCATTCCTTGTATAAAGTCGACATTAATCGCCCATGCAATGGTTTGATTTGGTGTCCCAGTAAGTGTGAAATCAAAATTCCTCTTTATATTCATGCTGGATGGTTAGGCATCTGGACATCGTGGAAGCGTATAGAAAGCAAGTGTGGGCAGCTCGTCCTCACTTAGCTAACGTGTGGCTGCCAGATTAACCGAACATGGATTTCAGTTTTAAGGTGATGGAGTTAATGAACTTAGGTTGCGCTCTGTCTTGATTGATTTAGCATCCGACTCAAATTCAAAGATTGGCTCCCGAGGCACAGTTGCGGAGTCTATTCCGGCAATATCAGACAGAATTGCGCACAACGCGTTCTTGGTGGACGTGAGCGAGGAAAGCTTAAGGCAGCGCCGCGAGGTCGGTTATAAAAAAGCACCGGATCCATGGCGGCTTCGTTGCCCAAGTGCCATGGATTCGGTGCTGGTTCGCGATTATCGGTAGTGCTCAAACAAGCAAAGGATTTAATGAAATTAGGTTTCTAAAAATCAAGCTTTCGAGTCTGCATATGAACAGAACTCCTTATAGGAGCCAAATGGAGCATCTTCACCCCGGTTCCTAAGCCACCCTAAGCACTCGTCTGGATTGCCCTTATCAGCAAGCTTTGTACGAAATGATTCGCAAAGGTTATCCGGATCTGTCGTAAAGAGGTAGAAGTATTCATGGAACACTTCAATAGGAGGTGTCTTACCGAACCTGTCTTTATATGCACGGAATACAGCAACCGCTTCTTCGAGCTGGCGCTTTTTTCGTTTTTCATAGTATTCCTCAATGCTACAAACAGGCTTGGCAGGAGAGCCAACATAGATGAAGCCTCCTGGAAGAGTTCCAGTGGCAACAGTATGCGCTCCAATGATGACATTATCACCGATAGTTGTACCAGCCAAAACTGTACATCCCCAGCCAAGAAATACGTTGTTTCCTATTGTTACTTTTTTCTGGCTACCAAGAATTTCGCCATGACTCCAACGTTTAGTAACTCCCACACTATAGTCATGGCAGAGAATGGTAACGGGTCCAGTCATATCGACATGCGATCCAATACTAATTAAGTGAGGATTTGCTTCTTCAATATGGGTAATTTCGGGTGTCCATATGACGCAGTCTTCTCCGATTTCGATTCCAGCCGATCTGAGATGGGCCAAATAAGTTTCAGAGTCTGCTTTATCACCGAATAAAACTCTTCTGCGAAGATGTTTAAGCTTTGAAATTACGCTCATCTTCAGGCATTACTCCTTAACACGTCCGCGATGCGCTCACTCGCATGCCCGTCGCCGTAAGGGTTCGATGCATGGCTCATGGCCTCGTACTCGGCCTGATCGGAGAGGAGCCTGCTGAACTCGCGGTAGATCACGTCCTCCTCGGTGCCGACGAGCTTCAGCGTGCCGGCGGCGACGCCCTCAGGGCGCTCGGTGGTGTCGCGCATGACGAGCACGGGCTTGCCCAAGCTCGGAGCCTCCTCCTGGATGCCGCCCGAGTCGGTGAGGATGAGGTGGCTCGCGGCCATGAAGTTGTGGAAGTCAAGCACCTCGAGCGGGTCGATGATGTGCAGGCGGTCGAAGCCGTCGAGCTCCTCGTACGCCGCCTTGCGGACGAGCGGGTTCATATGGATGGGATAGATCGCCTTGGTGTCGGGGTGTTCCTCCATTACGCGACGGATGGCGCGGAACATGCGGTGCATGGGCTCGCCCAGGTTCTCGCGGCGGTGCGCCGTGATTAGGATGAGTCGGGAACCCTCGACCCAGTCAAGCTCGGGGTGGGTGTATCCCTCGCGTACGGTAGTACGCAGGGCGTCGATTCCAGTGTTGCCGGTGACCCAGATCTTGGACTCGGGCTTGCCTTCGTCCAGCAGGTTCTTCTTGCTTGCCTCGGTCGGGGCGAAGTAGTACTCGCTCACAATGTCGACGGCTTGGCGGTTGAACTCCTCGGGCCAAGGGCTGTAGATGTCGTGCGTGCGAAGGCCCGCCTCGACGTGCCCCACGGGGATCTGAAGATAGAAGCAAGCGAGCGCCGCGGCAAAGCTGGTAGTGGTGTCTCCGTGGACCAGAACAACGTCGGGTCTCTCATCTTCGAGGACCGCCTTGAGCTTGAGCAGCACGTCGCACGTCACGTCGAACAGCGTCTGACCGGGTTTCATAATCGCCAGGTCGTGGTCGGGCGCCACGCTAAAAACGCGAAGGACCTGGTCCAACATCTCGCGGTGCTGACCGGTTACGGTTACGACGGTCTCGAATTCATCCGCGCGCGCCTTCAGCTCGTTGGCGAGCGGACACATCTTGATTGCCTCCGGGCGGGTGCCGAAGACGAGCATTACTCTTCTCAAAGGTAGTCTCCTTATCTAATCGTAATTAGTCTGCTGACACTTTCCTCAGGTTGAAATACAGAAGAACCGTGAGAACCGCCTCCGCAATGGCGACAGCGGAAGCCACGCCCATGGCGCCGAAGACGGCGCCGAGGATGATATTCAGCACGAGTGAAAGAATCGAGTCAGCGAGGATGAGCTTGCTGTAGATATCTTGATAACCGAACGGAATGAGCAGCTGTACCCCTAGAAAGTTGTTAACGACACCCAAAATCACCCAAATGGCAAGGGGAATCAGCGTGTCGGCACAGGAAAGGTAGTCCTCTCCGAAAAGGAAGCCAACAAGTGGTCTCCTCAAAAGCACTATGACAGCTAGACAGACAGCGAATCCCCCTATTACGGGAATCGAGAGCTTTAGCACGTAGCGTTTAGCTTCACTCTTCGACCGCAGGCATACTTCATTGACCCTGGGATAGAGCGCCTGGCTTACTGGCGAGAACATCATGTTGATGATTTGGGGAATCTTAAGTGCGACTGAATAGGAGCCAACGACCGCCACCGTCTGGAAAACACTAAGGACGGTAACACCGACATTGCTGATAATCTTACTTGCCGCATAGGAGAGGAACAGAGGAAAACCGTCTTTGAAAGCCTCGCAGACGTCCATTAGGCTTATGGGAGCAAAGCGTACGTGGTATTTCTTCCATGCAAAGATTTGCGTCAACACTCCGGAGAGCAAAAACGTGAAGGAATACAGGAACGAGTAGAGCAGCAGCTGATCTGCCCGATTTACCATAAGAACGATGAGGGCTGCTGACGCCACCCGGGCTAACGTCGTGGCAACGGTGATAAACTTCATGTCCTGGAGCCCAAGGAACAGCCAGTTGAGTTGAAGGGCTATACCAACCAACATTGAAAACAGCACGATCATGCAACCTAACTGTTCGCCAGTCGCAGCACAGGTCAACGCCAGGACTCCAGTAATGACGAGACATATCGTGACTAGCAGCAGTCGAGCAATGACGACGGCCGAGACAAGGCTGCCCAACTTCTTCGGATCATCGGCAGCCCGAACGACCCTCCTCGTAGCACTCAGGTCAAAGCCGTACTCGACAATCATCTGGAAATATGTAACCCAGTTCAAAGCAACGGCGAAAATGCCATAATTAGAGGCGCCAAAAATGCGCGTCACATACGGGACGGTCAGGAATGGCACAATGATGTTAACCCCTTGGAGTACCATGAGCCAACCTGCGTTCTTAACGAACTTGCTTTCCTTAAACATTTAACCCAATCATCCAAACCCAGTCTTACAACTGGTTATTCACTGCGAATACCGAGGTCGCGCACTATTTGTGTCATGGTCTTGACGTTATCAGTACTTTGGAAGAAGCGATTAGAGGCTTCCGAGTATTTCCCATAGTTATCTGCGATCTCGGCAATCGCGTGCTTAAGTTCGTCTTTAGTGAAGTCGCTGCAGATGGCGGCGCTAGCAGCTCCCACAGTGTTTTCTAGGCCGGGTATCTTGTTGGCAAGCATGGGCATACCAAAGGCTGAATACTCATATATCTTATTCGGCGCACAAAAGGCTTCGTTCAAAATTAAGTCGTCATAATAGACAACACCGATTCTCGCCCTGCTTGTAATTTCAAGGTGTGTAGGTGCTGGCACGCTAGAAAAGTAGCGTGTCTGCGGGTAAATCTCAGCAATGCGCGGAGCAACGTTATGATTGTCGATGCCCAGAAGCACGAGGTAGAGATCGCTATCCAGCTCCTTGAGGGCGCCAGCGAGAGCCTCCAGATACTTAACGTTCTGGAATATCCCCTGGTAGATAATGAAGGGCTTGCCTTCAAGTTCATTGACGATTGCCCGAGTGGCTTCCGTAGTAACAGGCAACTCTCTCGAAATGCTGAGTCCATAAGGCTTGTTGGGCATCACGTATGGTAGTCGGTTGAGACTCCACCAATAGCGCATAATGTAGGCTCGCGTTCTCTCGCACGCGATCATAGCCTTCGCGTTGCGGGATACCACACCGAGCATTTTGGCCTCTAATGGATGCTCATCATAGAGTTCAAGAGCATTTGTGACGAATGCATATTTCCCGAGATGTCCGATCATCGGCATAGACGATTCAGCAGTGCCGAACCACAGTAGCCAATCAGGCTGATAGCTCCGCTTGAGCTCTCGTTCAAGAGCTCGCCTGAACACTATCCAATTATTAACGGTATCGAGCTTTCCCTTGATTCTGCCCCGTAGATCAATAAGCTGTTTACGAGGGATACCGCGCCTGTCCAAAATATCCAACGCTGTTTCCGCGCTGGAGCCATACCACACCTCAATGTCCACTCCCAAGTCTTGCAACATTTGAATCTGCGCCATGCAGGGTGGGTAGTAGGAAAGCTGCGACTTAACGATATAAATGACTTTATTGAATTGATTCATATTCAACCTCTAAAAATCGGTCTAAAGAGCAATAGGGTCAGCGATTAGCCTTCTGAATAATTCTCTTGACTGGTTTTGCGGGCGAGAATCGATAGTCCGAAAGATCGACCGCTTCGAATGAAGCGGTCCGGGAATAGGTATGTAGCCTTCGGAACACCCTTCCATCCGCAGATTTCACATTGCCCGGCAGGAGCTCATGCAGAACACACTCGCTTGAAAGACTGCGAAGCAGAAGACTCTGGCCATAAAAATACCGATTGTTTTGACTTGGAAATAACCACTGTCCGTTGTCGTAAAACACCCTGCCGCCGGGACGTAGCAACCCGTCTGTATCCTGTACACGCTGCTCGACAGTTAAGGCAAAAGAATCCATATCAAGGGAAAATCTGATGAATTCTCTCGAATCAATCTGGTATGAGTATCCACATATTTGCCCAGATCCATCTTCATAGACAGTTGTATCTACATAAGGCCCCTTAAGCAGCGTGGCGATTTTGCGCCAACCAAATGGGAAGTCAACTGCTGCATATAGTGCTACTTCTTGAGCAGCACTCGACTCTGGGATCATGTAACGCGTCGAATCGTACTCGAACACAAATGGGTAAGAGAGATGTGAGCCAGTATCAAGAATCAGCTCGAAGTTGCTAAAGGAGTTTCCATCGAACGGGAAAACGGCAATCTTCCCATAGCCCTTATTAACGTCAAAAGCTTCGGCGAAGAGCCATGCCCCATCAGCGTCTTCATACATTAGGGAATCTGCCAGCCAATATCCTCGCGGGTTATCTACGAGATTATAAGCCAAGTCGCCAACGTGACGCCAAGCAATAAACCAATCTGTCGTTTGAAGAAAGGCCTTGTTTAGTAGTTTATTCTCATACCACATCGTTCCACCTATTTATTAGTTTTCGACAGCTTTTAAGGGCGTGTCGACCCTATCCGGATCCAAATAGCTCATTATTGAGTTTTCGATTTTCGGCAGAAGGAACATCAGCGAGAGGTAGATTAATATCCACTGTACGTCCCATCCCTCAATTTGTGCTCTTACCATTTGCGCAAATAGTCCTACGGAAAAGACATAGGAAAAAGTTGGATGTGTATAGGAATCAAATTCGGTCGCTGCAACCACTAAAAGCGATATAAATAGACCGAACAGCAAAATACCCCCGTCAAATAAAATCATAAGATATGTGTTGTGGGCATTGATGCCGATGATGTACGGAAGCATTGACTGGAATGCGAGTCCGTCTATCATTCCGTATCCAGTTAAAGGATTGTCAAGGATCTTATCGATCGTTATTCCCCATATTACGGTACGGTCTGTCAAGGTCATGTCCCGGTGCAGGACATTTACGATAATGTTCTGAAGAAAATCGATTTTATTGAAAATAACAAGGCAGAAAAATAGTGCAACGTTGATGCTTATGATTAAAAAAGCTGTGTTTTTCGGAAAGCGTTCTACAGTCACAAGATAGGCAAGCCCCAGAAAAGCAAGGCCAAACACGACCTTGCCTCCTCCCAAATCGCGCAAAAGAGAAAAGACAAGCAGATTAATAAGCGAAATTAAAGGAAGCGATAGTCTTCCGCTCCGCTGGTATCTGCTAAAGGAGCTAAAACAAATGCTGGCAAGATATAAATTGACCGAAGAATTGTCTCCTCCAAGGAAAAAAATGGGATTCTGATTATCACGGAACAGGGATCCCGGATAACTGATAATAGCCGTCGCCGTGTTCAACAGGGTATAAAAAAGCAAGAAGGTTGCAGCGTAATTAAAAAAAGTTTTAGAGTCCTTCTCCACACCATACCTCATTGTTAAATACAAGGAGAAAAATAAGAAAGCCTCTTTTCCATAGTCGAATATAGCTGCTTTATAAATAATTGTTGTAATAAGCAGCCACCCATAGAACAGGATAATCAAATAGTCAACTGCATTCGGCTTTGACTTGATCAAATAAAAGAAGGCGCATGCCATGCCTATTAATTGCGCAGCGTACCAAACAGCATTGAGTCCGCCCGAGAAATAAGAAATACAACTTGGTTTTAACGCCACAAAAATGGCAAATAACATTGCAAAATCTATTTTTGTATTAAGAAAGTTGCATCTATTCATTTTCACTGTACCTGTTATTTTTTCTATTTTGGGAAATTTTTACAGCGTAGGCATAACTTGAATAGAAAGAGTTCTTACTTTCGGTTAACAAGGCGGAATCAAATTTTTTAGCTTTGCCGAAGTTGTCCAAAGCCGTTTTGTCAGCCTCGCTCATGATGGTTACGATGCCAGCTGCAATAGCATTCGAATCGTTCTTTGGAAAAAGCCAGCGTTCATCAATAAGCTCTGGGAGACCGCCCACATTTGAGGCGAGCACGGGCAAAGCCCGGCTCATCGCCTCTATGACGGATCGTGGAAGACCCTCTGTGTGACTCGGCTGTACGTACATATCCACGTTGTCGAGCAATTTGAATATCTCGTCATGTGGAAGGACGCCGATGAAGTGTACTCGATCAGCGACTTCGCACTCTATCGCCATATTCTCAAGACGACTTCGATCTCCACCGCCAACAAGGTAATACTCCGTAGATATACCGCGGTTTTTCAGGATTTTCATTGCCTGGATGACGCTGTCCTGGCCCTTATAGGGAATTTCAATGCTTCCCACCGTAGCCATTACAATCGATGAATCAGTTTTCCTCTGCGCGATATGCGCAAGTCTTTTCTCAAGCACGTCTTCAGTGAGCGGCGGGATGGAGACATCTGAAACGCCGACGGACTTTCCCTCAGTCGGATACCTCCCCTGTAGGTATTCATTCGTCACGTAAAGGACGTAGGGAGCCTTACGGCAACAAGCCTTTGTCGCGGCGGTCATTATCGGCGCAAATAACTTGCCTTTCCAGCTGTGATACCAAAGCAGGTTCCAGGGGTCACCCACCATTTCAACGAGGTACGGCACGCCCTGTTTGCGACATTCTTCCACAGCCATCCAGCCCAACACCGATGGCATGCGAGACACCACGCATTCCGCTTCATTCACAGCTTCACGAACCACTTTGCGATACCCGAGGTAGTCGAAAGGATTACCGCTCTTTTCAACTAGCCTGAAGTCCCCTTCCACTCTATTCTCTGGCTTAACAGACTGGTGATCGGAGCCAACACTTTTATGCCTTGCCAACACCGAAATGCCACCAAACCATTCCTTGTATTGGCTGAGCAGACTTTGGTTCAAGGTTCCTGTTGTATATAGCGAGCGCTCGCACTCGACAAAGACGTGGTCATGAACAAATAACAAGAAAATCCCCCATGAAATCAGGTAACAGAACGCTTGTCACTTTGTTTAGGCACCTTCAATGAGTCCGATGAGCGTCTTGCGCTCCGCGGGGATATTGTCCATGTATGCACTTAACTTCGCCTTAACTTCTTCCTCATTTCGGACAAGCGTAGCGAATTTTGCCCTGAGTTCCTCTGCTGACACCGAATCAATGTGGAGTACATAATCGCTAAGGCCCATATCGGACATAATTCCAACGCTCTTGTTGCCAACATAAGAAATGGCAAGTGCGGGAACCCCACTTGCAAGAGAGAAGATTACCGAGTGAAAACGTGTGCCGACTATATAGTCGCAATAGCTATAAAGGGACTTGAGATCTCTGCAGTCATAGTCAGTGTTTGAAATCACTCTGTAGCATTCATCAGACAGCATCTTCGAAATATCGGTAATGCAAGCAAAGTCATTCTCATGAGAATTGACTGCTAACGTATGGTTTACGAATACAGCAATATATCCCTGCCCGTAAAGCCATTCAACAAAGTTAGCGACACCACGTTTGAATGATTCATAAGCAGTCTTTGGGTCACTTGCGTTCGGAAAGCGATATGGCCTTACAGTTATGGCAACAACCTTACGGTCAATCGGAATATTATATTTTGCAAATACTTCGTCCTTATCAAGATGCGAAGGTTGAAGGTTAAATGCCAGGTCAGGTGACAGAGCGGGCTCTAAGCCAAGCTCTCGAGATGTCATGTCTCGAGAAATGCTCTCGCGGGCGCTCACGAGACTGCACTTGCTAAGCGCCTTGCGCACAATCCATTTCACCATAGGCCCATCAAAAGGCCCGAGAGAGTTGGGCATCATGTAGACAGGCTTACCAAGGCGTGAGGCGAGGAAGATGTGGTACGCATCAAAGTACGCTGTATAACTCGATGTCAAGCCGCCGTAAAACTGGAAGAACCCACCGCCTTTCACAAGCAACGCCGTCATGTTCTCCATGACCTCAAGAGACTCCCTGGTTTTAGTGGGCAACAGGGGCTTTAGGATCATGCGCCCCGGTTTAGTAAGAAGACATAGACTCACCATGAGGTCCCCAAGAGCAACAACACCCCATTTTACTTTGAGTGCTGCGTTGTACTGCACATTCTCTTTGTTCTTGTACTTACGAGAAGGGTGCTCGAGTACAGGCAGGATGCGCGTGAAGCCGCGTTCTTCGCTCTGCACGACCGGTTCATTTGCCTCGGAGGTGAAGTAATACTTACCTTTCAGGCCAGCGTCCTCGGCAACTCTCCTTGTCTCCCAGACAAGGGCCTGGTCACCTCGATTTAGATCCGAGCAGCATGGGACGATTACATAGCTATTTGGCATGTTGAGCTCCTGAAATTAAATCGCAATAATAGTTCTGGAGGCGCAATGCGGCATCCTCGGTGTTATAGGCAGTAAATAGGCTTATGGGCGCGTCGTTTCGCGCGCGATCTTTCGAGCAAGTTAAAAATGCCTTCACCCATTCATCGATGGAATCAATGTCAAGGAACTCCACGCCCTCGGTTAACGCGACCTCGCGCGTAATGGCCGTCGACAGCAGACAATGCAAACCAGAGCGCTGTGCTTCAACAGCCACTAAAGGCAGCCCCTCGTAGAGGCTGGGCAATGCGAAACAGTCGAAAGCCTGGTATAGACAGTCTGAATCGCTCCTATATCCCAAGAAGCGAACCTTATCAGCCACCCCGAGCTTTGCCGCTAAATCCTCAATTTGTCCTATATGATCGCCATTACCTGCGAGCAGTAATAGAGAGTTCGGCTCGAGCTTCAGAAACTTTGCAAAGGCAGTGATAAGGAATGAATGGTTCTTTTGAGCCATAAAACGACCCATGTGCCCAATGACGAAAGTATCATTTTCGATACCGAGGTCATCCCTAGTGCGCCTGCGCTTGCCAGCATTGAATTTATATCTCTCGAGGTCAATTGCATTGTAGAAAAGCGTGAAATCATGTTTCTCGCCAAACAGCCATCGACCGGCTCTCTCTGAACAGGCAACACGTGCCGTGGGATAGTTGTTCGCGAAATGTCGAAGAATCCATTTCACAGCATTCTTCGAATACTCCCCTTTTCCACTCGTCGAATGGCTGTGGGCTATTCGTACGGGAATACCCGATACTTTGGCTGCACGCAATGGGAATATACTTAGCGCATTGATATGGCTGTGTACAATGCTCCAATTCTCTTGTCTAAAGAGGCGCTGAAGTTCTTTTTGATATTCAACCACATGCTGGTAGGGCGGAATTTCGAATACTCTGCCTCCGAGCGATTCAATCTCTTCGCGTGGAACAAGCGTTGAATCGGAATCGACAAGAAAGTCAAACTGCACTTTGCTTCGATCAATATGGCGATAGTAGTTCATGACAACCGCTTCGACGCCGCCACCAACCATTTTGCCTACGACCTGAGCAACCCTAATCGGTTCAGTCATCTAGCAAGCACCGCTTCCGGTCAAGACCTCAATAACCGTAAGGGCAATAATCTTTAGGTCAGTCAGCACTCCACGTTTCGCGATGTACTCGAGGTCACGACGGACCATGCCGTCAAAGTCGGTGTCGTTACGATCGGTGACCTGCCACCATCCGGTGATGCCCGGCTTCACAGCCAAACGCTGCAGGTCGTACTCGGTATACTCGGCCACCTCATTCGGCAGCGGCGGGCGCGGCCCTACAACGGACATCTGCCCCAGGAACACGTTGAGGAACTGCGGGAACTCGTCGATGGAGTGCTTGCGGATGAACCTGCCGATCCTGGTGACGCGGGGGTCCTCCTTCATCTTGAACATGGCGCCGGCGATCTCGTTGCACTCCTTGAGCTCGGCGAGGCGCTCGTCGGCGTCCTTGTACATGGAGCGGAACTTCCACATGCGGAAGGTGGTCAGGCTGCCGTCGGGGCGGGTCTGGCCCACGCGGATCTGGCTGTAGAAGGGGCTGCCCTCGCTCTCCAGGCGGATGAGCGCCGCTAGTACTACGCTGGGGATGGCGATGGCAACGAGCACGGCACCGCTGAACACGATGTCGAACGCGCGCTTGACGGCCCTATAGGCCAGGCGTAAGCGGTCCCAGTCCATGATGGATTGCATGGCCTTGTAGCGGCGGGCGCCCTCGCGCCGGTCCATGGCCTGGGCAATCAGCGCCGCCCCCACAGGCGCATCAGTTGCATATTGAGTTTTATCCGACACGTTCTCTTCCAAGACTTCGTCCCCGAGTCGGGGAATCCTCCCTATTTGGTATTGCGGTCGCCAGCAGCTAGGCGATCGCCTTTTTGAGGTTTCGCATCACACGCTGCTCGTTTGAAAGCACTGCAAGGCCAACGCGGGTGGTTACGCGTCGGCCGCACAGATCGAGCTCCAAATAAGCCGTGCTCTTGCGTCTGTTAATGGTTTTGATAAGGCCTTCGTGGCCCAGCAGCGGACCAGCCGTCACTACAACCTGGTCGCCATCCTTTAAGGCCTCGCTCATGGGCACTACGCGGTCTCCCCTATTCGTAAAACTGCCAATGAGCTGAGTCTCTTCTTTTGCCAGCGGCACAAACTGACCGTCCTGGGAAAGCACCCGGGCAAAGTCGCCCATGCGCGGCAGGTACTGTTGCACGGTGCGGGGATCTGCCGTATCGCAGATTAAATAACCGGGAAAGAGCGGCTTGGTCGTGTTGACCCATTCGCCGTGTACTTTGATCTCGGTTTGATATTGGGGATAAAAGAGCTCCTGCATGGCGCTCTGCGGCACCACGCGCTCGATGCGCTCGCGCATTATGTCTTCGCGACCGTTAATGACCTGGATCACATACCACACGAGCACCACCCCCTTGCTGTCTTACATGTGGCTCACGGGGTTTGGGTATGGCTTCGCCAGGGCGCTTGTGCGCAAGGGCGCTCCATATTCAAACCCTGAGCCCAGTCAGACAAGCACGTGGCTCTGCCCCACCGTGAACGTTATGTATAAGTGCAGAAACTGAGGCTGTAGGCGTGTATCGCAAGTTTGCCCACAACCCCAGCTGGCTGCGTGCGAGGCAGTCAAGCGGGTACAAAACTGGACCGCACGCAAACAGCTGAAGAACTGCTACGTCTAGTCATGCAAAACTATTCAAGCATTTGATGCATGACTTCTTAATTGGAGCTCGTGGTGTTTCTGGCACCGCCGTTACGGCCGGATGCTGATCGACCCTGTACTAAATGGCTTGCTGGAACCGTGAGCACAGTTGAACTCATGTAACGTTAGGTATCCTAGCACAAGCTGTTAGTGAAACTAATTTGAGAAGCGGCTAACAACATTTCGTTCATTTAGCGTGCTCAAGGGGGTTGTTTTGGGATGTTGTTCACGTTGATGCAGGTTTATTGGGGTGCAAGCAGTGATTAGAGACGTTTCTGAAGCCTAAATGATGCAGCAAGCTGCACTGGTAATTGCTTTTGACTAACAAACTATGTACAGACATAGGAAATAAATTGTGCAACTTTTTGTTGATGTAGGAGGGGATTGTGGCGCGTGGTGTTTTGGCATGAAAAAGGCCTTCGGAATTCCGAAGGCCTTTACATTCACAATGGTGGAGACGAGGGGGATCGAACCCCTGACCTCTTGACTGCCAGTCAAGCGCTCT
>ENA-OZHP01000569-OZHP01000569.1-human-gut-metagenome-genome-assembly--contig:-NODE-569-length-15570-cov-5.507960_pt1 | contig 15570 bp, 13 predicted proteins | sample MGYA00244046_ERZ653686 | MGnify/ENA primary metagenome ERZ653686 (study PRJEB26926, sample SAMN06165313) | human gut metagenome | biome: ENVO:00009003; feature: ENVO:2100002; material: ENVO:00002003... | reverse complement strand
TCTTGTATTTTTTTAATTGTAAATCCATAAATATCTCCCTTTCGTGGTTTAAACAACATAAATTTAATGTATTATACACTAAAATAAGTTCATAAGAAATGAGGATGATTCTATGTTAAGAAAAATAATTCAAATTGATGAAGATAAATGTACAGGATGCGGTATCTGTGTGGATGCCTGTCATGAAGGAGCCATTGGCTTAGTGAATGGAAAAGCGAAATTAATGCGTGATGATTATTGTGATGGACTAGGGGATTGTTTACCAACATGTCCTACAGGTGCTATTTCATTTATTGAAAAAGATACTCTAGCTTATGATGAAGAGGCGGTAAAAAAGAACATGGAAAAGCGCATGCAAGAATCGGGCACCATGCATTCAGGATGTCCTGGGTCTATGATGCATACACTGAATCCAGTTGTATCAAGTCCATCGATTGATGTATCAAGTCAACTAACATCTTGGCCTGTTCAAATTAAGCTAGCACCTATCAACGCACCATTCTTTCAACATGCTAAGCTTTTAATAGCTGCGGATTGTACTGCTTATGCCTATGCCAATTTCCATCAGGAATTTATGAAAAATAAAGTGACTCTAATAGGATGTCCAAAACTTGATGGTGTGGATTATTCAGAAAAGCTTTGTGATATTATTCGTATGAATTCGATTGAAAGTGTAACCATTGTTCGTATGGAAGTACCTTGTTGTGGTGGACTTGAAAATGCGGTTAAGAAAGCTTTGCAGGAAAGTAAAAAGTTCATTCCTTGGCAAGTCGTAACCATTTCAATTGATGGAAAAATTTTAGATTAAACCTTAAAAAAGTGCAGTTAACGTTACAGATACTGCACTTTTGTCATTTTCTGACACGTTAAACAAAAAAGTATCACCGTAGTGATACTTCAATGATTATTCCTTTGTGATTTCTTTATAGCTAGCTAGACCATAAGCACTATCTGCAAGTGTACCTGCATTGACAATAGCTTGTTCCATTGCTTTTACGGCCATGATTCCAACTAGATCTTGTTCTGCAGGAACTTTATTCGATGTCATCGCAAAAATAGTATCTCCATCACTTGAAGTGTGGACTGGACGGATACATCTTGCATATCCATTATGCGCCATACTCGCAATCTTATTCATTTGTGCTTTATTTAAATCCGCATTTGTGATGATACAACCAATTGTCGTATTCATACCACAAGAATTGATCATCTTTTCAGCTGCCTTTAAGATTTCATCTTCACTAAACAATCTTGTGTTTGTGTTTTTATCGTAGATACCTGCAATTGGTTTGTCTGAATTAGGATAGAAAATATCACCACACGCATTCACAGCTACAATAGCTCCTACTTTTAATGGACCCATTTGTAGGGCTGAAAATCCAAGTCCTGCCTTCATCGCATATTGAGGGCCAAAGAATTTACCAACACTAGCCCCTGTTCCTGCACCTACATTTCCTTGTTTTGGATCATTTTTTTCAGCTTCCATACAAGCATCAAAACCCATTTGTTTGTTTGGATACGCTTTAGAATTACCTACACCACAATCAAATAGACAAGCTTCACATACGATTGGAATATAGATATTTTTCATGTCAAAACCAATTTCGTGTTCGCTCAAATATTGCATAACACCACTACTTGATTCTAAACCAAAAGCACTACCACCTGATAATGTAACCGCATGAATCTTTTGAACCATGTTCTTTGGATTTAATAAATCTGTTTCACGAGTGGCTGGACCACCACCACGTACATCTACACCAGCTGTGGCTCCTTCTTTACATAAGATGACTGTACAGCCAGTCGCATTTTCTATATCTTGTGCACTACCAATTTGAAATCCTTCGATCTCATTGATTTGAATTGTCTTCATTTTTTGATCTCCTTTAATTCATATAAATCATTTCTACGTACCTTCCAATAAGGCATCCTTTTTCTTACTTTTTCAATGTCGTTTAAATCGATATCTACAACTTTGTATGCTTCTTCTTCACCCAACTCCACTACAACATTGCCAAAACCATCCACAAGAATAGAGTGGCCTCCTGAAGTATAGTTTTTATACGTGTACTTAGCTGGGGCAACCCCACACAAAAAGACTTCATTTTCTAAGGCGCGTGTTTGAGTAAATAGCTTCCAATGTTTCTTTGTAGCCTGCTCATTAAAGGCAGCCGGACAAAATAGAATTTGTGCTCCATTTTGAGCTAGAATCCTAGACACTTCTGGAAAGCGAATGTCGTAACATAATAAAATGCCACATCTTCCCCATGGCGTATCAAAACATTGTAGGTGATTTCCTGGTACAAACACTTCATTTTCGCAATAATCCTGTTTGTTGTGGAATTCAAAAAGATGTGTTTTATCATACGAACAAACAATGTTGCCATCACAATTTAATATGTAACAGCGATTGTATTTGTCAGCACAAATGGAACCAGCCACAATCCATATCCTATGCGATTTAGCTAGTTTTTTTAAAGCCATCAAACTTTCATCATGACGCAAATACGCTGTTTTAAGTGCATCATTATGATAGGGACAATTCCACATTTCACAAAGAACTAAAATATCACAGTCTGGAATATTTTTTAGTTTAGCTATATTTTGTTGGTTATCCATTGAAACAGACATTTGGTACATACAGATCTTCATATAGATTATGATAGGCGAAAAGTGACTACTTTTCAAGGTGTGCAAAGACTAACATGTGTTTATTTACTACTGGTTTGAAATCGTTTACAATGATTTTAGGAGGTTTGTATCATGTATAAAATTATAGAAGTAAAACAAAGTGTATTTGAAGATAATAATAAAGATGCGAACAAATTAAGAGAAGAATGTAAAGATAAAGGTGTGTTCTTATTGAATGTTATGTCAAGTCCTGGAGCAGGGAAGACAACAACTCTATCTAGAACGTTAGAAAGACTAAAGGATACAATGAGAATTGGTATTATGGAAGCGGATATTGATAGTGATGTAGATGCCAAAACCATCAGTGAATATGGCATACGCACGATTCAACTACATACAGGTGGTATGTGTCATTTAGACGCAGATATGACTCGTCAAGGATTGCATGAAATGGGTATGGAAGATTTAGATTTGGCTGTACTTGAAAATGTAGGAAATTTAGTATGTCCTGCTGAATTTGATACGGGATCCACTAAAAATATGGCTATCTTAAGTGTTCCAGAAGGAGATGACAAACCTTTAAAATATCCATTGATGTTTCAAGTGTGTGATGTGGTTTTAATTAATAAAGTGGATGTATTGCCATACTTTGATTTTGATGTAGAAAAATGTAAAGAGAATATTTTGTATCGTAATCCAAATGCGAAAATTTTTGAGGTGTGCGCAAAAACGGGTGAGGGAATTGATGACTGGTGTAAGTGGCTTGAAAATGAAGTAAAGGCCTGGAAGGAATAATATGACATATCGAGATAATATTGATAAACTGGCAAGGCGTATCACGGATCGTATTCCAGCTAAAGTAAAAAAATTATCCCAAACAGACCCTGAATATGAGTGTTTAAATGAAATCTTAAATGATGAACAATGCGATTTATGTTTGTGTTTTGAAGTGCGTAAACCACTTTCTTTTGAAGAAGTAGTGAAAAGAAGTGGATGGCCAGCAGGAAGAGTAAATCGTGTATTAAATGAAGTATGTGACATTGGAATGATTGAATACAACTGGGAAAATGAGAATCATCATAAACAGTTTGTGCTTCCTCAATTTGTTCCTGGAGCAGCTGAATTTATGGTTATGAATAAAGATCTTGTGGAAGAACATCCAATTGTTGCGGATTTCTTTGAAAAGATGACGCGATTACCACTTGAAAAGGTAACGCCAATGGTTCCACCTGGAGGAGCGGGTATTGGTATGCATGTTATTCCTGTGGAAAAGGCGATTCATGCAAATCAGCAAGCGGTAAGTGTAGAAAAGATTTCGCATTGGTTGAATAAATACGATAAATACGCACTTTCTCCATGTTCATGTAGAAGACAACAACGTGTTAGAGGTGAAGGAACTGGTGATGTTGAAGCGGATGTTTGTATTGCGGTAGGTGATATGGCAGATTATGTTGTACAGACAAACAAGGGTGGACATTATTGTACGTATGAAGAGGTTATTGAGACTTTAGAACGTTGCGAAAGAAAAGGTTATGTTCATCAGATTACCAATATTGATGGAGAAGATAAGATTTTTGCGATATGTAACTGTGCACATGGCGTATGTAATGCATTAAGAACGAGTCAATTGTTTAATACCCCAAATATGTCGGCAAGTGCTTATAGGGCTCATGTGGATAGTGAAAAGTGTGTTGCGTGTGGAAAGTGTGTGGAAATTTGTCCTGTAGGAGCGGCAAAATTGGGTCAAAAACTTTGTACAAAAGCTGGACCTGTATCGTATCCTAAACAGGAACTTCCTGATGATGTAAAGTGGGGCCCTGAAAAGTGGAACTGGAATTTTAGAGATACAGCTAAAGTCAACTGTTATGAAACTGGAACATCACCTTGTAAGAGTGCATGCCCTGCACATTTACCGGTTCAAGGCTATATTAAGATGGCGAAAGAAGGTCGCTATTTGGATGCATTAAAGTTAATTAAAGACTTTAATCCATTTCCAGCCGTATGTGGAGCTATTTGTAATAGAAGGTGTGAACAACAGTGTACGCGTGGATTGATTGATGAGCCTTTGGCTATTGATGAAATCAAGAAGTTTATTGCCGAACAAGAACTTTATGAAGATAAGCGTTATATTCCTTTATGTGAAAATGTCGAAGGAAAATTTTTCACAAATAAGATGGCCATTATTGGTGCAGGTCCTGCTGGTATGAGTGCCGCTTATTATTTAAGAATAATGGGCTATCCTGTCACAATATTCGAAAAGGAAGAAAAACCAGGCGGTATGTTGGCATATGGTATTCCTTCTTTTAGATTAGAGAAGTCTGTGATTGAAGCTGAAATTGAAGTGTTAAAAGCTATGGGTATTGAGTTCAAGTGTGGCATAGAAGTAGGTAAAGACATTTCTTTGGATGATTTAAGAAATGAGGGATATGAAGCATTCTATGTGGCTATTGGTGCTCAAGGATCAAGAAAATTAAATATTCCAGGAGAAGATAATGCGATGGTTGAATCTGGAATTGATTTCTTGCGAAAAGTGAATAAAGTAGAAGATCCTAATCTAATTTCTGGCGATGTGGTTGTCGTTGGTGGTGGAAATGTTGCGATAGATGTAGCTCGTGCCGCTTTAAGAAGTGGAGCTGAAAAGGTACATTTATATTCTTTGGAACAAGAAGCTGAAATGCCGGCAAGTTTTGAGGAAGTACAAGAGGCAAAAGAAGAGGGAATTCTTCTTCATTGTGGATGGGGTCCAAAGGAAATCTTAGAAGATTCAATTGTATTTAAACAATGTGTAAGTGTAAAGGATAAAACAGGAAGATTTAATCCAAGCTATGATGAAAGTGTTTTGGAAACTATACAATGTAGTCATGTATTACTTTCAATTGGACAAAGTATTATTCCAATTCAAGGATTGGATGTAGAAGTAAATACAAATGGAACAATCAAAGCAGATGGTACAACACTACAAACATCTGTTGAAGATGTATTTGTTGGCGGTGATGTGTATACAGGTCCAAAATTTGCGATTGATGCGATTAGTCATGGTAAAGAAGCAGCTGAATCTATGCATCGTTTTGTTCATAAGGGGCATTCTCTAACAATTGGAAGAGACTTACATTTATTTAATGAATTTGATAAGAATAACGCATTGATTGATATTGATTTTGATCATGCCAAACGACAGATACCTGGTATTAAAAAGGGGTTGGGTGAAAAATCCTTTAGAGATTTACGTTCAACATTTACAGAAGAACAAGTTAAGATTGAAGCCAATCGATGTCTTGGATGTGGTGCAAGTATTGTGGATACCAATAAGTGCATTGGTTGTGGTTTGTGTACGACAAAATGCGAATTTGATGCGATCCACTTAACGCGTGATATCAAAGATGGCGCAAGAATGGTTAAGGCGGAAGATAAGATGAAAGCTATCTTGCCGTATGCAGCTAAACGCCAAATCAAGATTATTCGCAATAAGAAGAAATAGTATGCATGAATTAGGAATTGTTGTACATATTTCAAAAACATTGGAAGAACTTGCACAAGAAAATAATATTACAAATATTCGTAGAGTGACTTTGCAGATAGGAAAAGTAAGCGGAATTGTTCCTGAGTATTTAGTGGATTGTTGGAAATATTATAAGAAAAAAGTTCCTTTAATTGAAAACTCAACACTAGAATATGAATGGATTGAAGCCATTACGATTTGCGATGAATGTGAAAAAACATATGATACGATTCAATATGGAAGAGAGTGTCCATATTGTAAGAGTGAACATACAGTTCTTTTTCAAGGTAATGAGTGTCTCATTAAGGAGATTGAAGCCGAATAAGCGTCGAAAGGCGCTTTTTTTTGCTTTTTTTAGAAAAATTCCTTTTTTTTACGTATATGAGTATGTAGGAAATGCCTACTAGAATTGAGGTGCTCATGCGTAGTGCAAATTTATTAAATGATTTCGCCTTCAAGTATGTTTTTGGCGAAGATTGTAAAGAGGCTAATGATGCCTTAAAATCATTACTTACGGTATTTTTAGAAAGGAAAGTCCATCATGTGGTTGTTAAAAATCCAAGATTGGATTTGTTGGTTGAATTTGATGATCGAACGATGGTGGATTTAGAAATGCAGTTAAGACAAACTCAAGATCATCTGCCGATTCGCTTTAGTTATTATTTGGCTAGACTTCATAGTTCTCAAGAATTGGAAGGAAAATATTATGGAGAGTTAAAGGAAATAATTGTCTTAGTGTTCTTTAATGTGAATTTAATTGATAATAATAGAATGTGTAACACATTCACATTGAAAAATGAGGATGGCTTATCTTTTGTGAAAGAAACAGAAGATCGTATGAAGATACGAACGGTTGAAATGGCAAAGTTGGATGTAAACAAGCCGCTTAAAGAAATGAATGAACAGTAAAAGATGATTTATTACTTTTTGAATTGCCACAAGGGAATGGATGATAGTAAAATTAAGGTCATGATAGAAAGTGATGGGGTGATTCAAATGTTAGAGAAGCGTGTAGAAACCATATCGGATGATGGTTGGAAAAAAATAATAGAAGATTTTAGAAAACCACATGAAAATGAAGAGCGAATGGAACGACAAATTGAACTTGAAGAGGCTCATAAAGCACAAGAAGAAGCAAAAAAGGCATTACAAGAAGCGAATAAATTAAGCCAAGAAGCTGACAAGAAAGTAGAAGAAGCAAATAAACAAGTGAAACAAATGGTTCGTAAGATGTATGAAGATGGTTTTAGTCTTGACCAAATTTCTGAATATTGTTCACTAAATGTGGATGAAATTCAGGTGTTGATAAAATCATAAATTTTCTGTTGCATTTAAAAAAATGTTTGTTTATAATAAAGCCATCCTTTGTAAAGGCAATGAAAAGAAGAAGTAGTCGTGGATGCTGCTGATAGTGAGTTCCTGATGGTGGAAATGGAACAGTAAGCACAGGGTGAACGTGTCTTAGAGCTAAGCTTTCGAAGATTGAGGAAGCTTCGGATACTCCCGTTATGAGTTAAGGGCTTGTACATTAGTGCAGGAAATAAGGTGGTACCGCGATTTTATAGTCGTCCTTGTATATTCAAGGACGGCTTTTTTTTATTAGAAGGGAATGGTAGATATGAAAAAAGGATTTAAATTAATTTCGGCATTTTTAGTAAGTTTTATGATCATGATGTCTAGTGTTATGCCTGCATTTGCCGATGAAACAGACACATCAACAACAGGCGATTTATTAGACAAGATTCAAGAAAGAGGAGAATTGATTGTAGGTACATCTCCTGATTTTCCACCTAATGAATTTATTGACTCAACAAAAACAGGACAAGCGCAATATGTAGGTTCTGATATTGAATTAGCAAAATATATTGCGAAAAAGATGGGTGTTAAATTAACAATCAAAGCCGCAAGTTTTGATACAGTTTTGGCAAATCTTCAAACTGAAGAAATTGATTTAGCAATTAGTGGATTGGCTTATACACCAGCACGTGCGCAACAGATGGAAATGTCTATTGGATACAATATGACAGAGGATACTGGTGGGCAGGCTGTTATTATCGCAAAAAAAGATGCAGATAAATATAAGAAGTTAACTGATCTAACTGGCTTAAAGGTGGCTGCTCAACAAGGATCAATCCAGCAGCAATATACAGAAGATCAAATTCCGGACGCAAAACTACAATCCATTTCAAGTATTGATGATGGTGTTGCCCTATTAAAGAATGGTACGGTACAAGCTGTTGCATGCTCTGAAGGTACAGCTGATGAATATATTGAAAAGAACTCTGAACTTGCGAAGTTAGATGAATTATTCAATATTGATCAAGATTATGCAGGTAATCGTGTAGGTGCTCCTTTAGGTGAAAAGAGATTGATGAAAGAAGTCAATAAAATTTTAAAGGAAGTCAATAAAAAAGGTTTATATGAAGAGTGGTATAAAGCGGCTAAGAAACAGAGTAGTGAACAATTTACTTTAACAGCGACTGGATTCTTTGGAACATGTGTTCAAATTGTTCAATATTGCTGGCCACAATTATTAAAAGGTTTAGGAATCACTTTAGGACTTGCTGCTATTACTGTTATTTTTGGTACAATTATTGGTGGATTATTTGCCCTAGTAAAACTATCAAAGAATAAAATCGTACAAGCGATTGCGGGTGTATATGTAGAATTGATTCGTGGAACACCACTATTACTACAATTATGGTTGTTCATCAATATTTTCTCTTATTTGACAAATGGAAATATGCCAATGATCGTTAGTGTGATTATTGCCCTTGTCATTAATTCAAGTGCATATGTGGCTGAAATTATTCGTTCAGGTATTCAATCTGTGGATAAAGGGCAAAGAGAAGCGGCTAAATCACTTGGTATGTCAAATGTACATATGATGACTAAAATCATTATTCCTCAAGCTATCAAGAATATCTTGCCTGCCTTAGGTAATGAATTCGTTATGATGATCAAGGAAACATCTTTGGCAAGTACATTCTATATTGGAGAATTAATGACTGTTAACAGTGTTATTAAATCGGCTACTTATAAATCCATTGAACCATTAGTAATTGTTGGTTTGATCTACTTTATTGTTACATATTCATTATCAAAATTAATTAAATACATGGAAGGGAAGTTGAGTGTCAGTGACTAAGGAACTAATTGTTGTAAAAGACTTACATAAAAATTTTGGAGATCTTGAAGTATTAAAAGGAATTGATCAAACAATCCATCAAGGAGAAGTTGTTAGTATTATTGGACCTAGTGGTTCAGGAAAATCTACTTTCTTACGTTGTCTTAACTTATTAGAAAAACCATCTAGTGGACAAATTATTTTCGAAGGTATAGATATTGCAGCTGAAAATGTTGATATTGATACACATCGTAAAAAGATTGGAATGATCTTCCAACACTTTAATGTATTTCCACATTTAACAGTTTTAGAAAATATTACCATCACACCAATTCTAGAACTTAAAACACCAAAGGCCCAAGCTGAAAAAGAAGCAATTGAATTGCTTAAAAAAGTAGGCTTGGAAGATAAGAAGGATGAATATCCAAGAAAATTATCTGGTGGACAAAAACAGCGTCTAGCTATTGTTCGTGCTCTAGCTATGCATCCAGATGTAATTTTATGTGACGAACCAACAAGTGCATTAGATCCAGAAATGGTAAAAGGTGTACTAGAAGTCATTAAAGAATTGGCAGATCAAGGAATGACAATTGTGATCGTAACACACGAAATGGGATTTGCTCGTGAAACAAGTGATCGCGTATTATTTATGGATGAAGGTATTATTCAAGAACAAGGAACTCCAGAAGATATCTTTGAACATCCACAAAATCCAAGAACCATCAAATTTTTATCGCAAGTACTATAAGCTTGGGCACATGCTCAAGCTTTTCTGTACGACAGGCAGTCGTGCTTATAGTTGATAATCAATCACCGATTATCAACTGTTTTATTTTAGAGACAATAAAGTACAAGATACTCGTAACACTATACAAAAGTCATTGAAGTAAAACAGTCCCAACAAGGTTGAAATATTTTGTCTACTAAGGATATAGCCAAGTAGTAAGCCATACTCAATGCATCCTCGTGAGGGAGTGTGTGAAGGGAGTTAAAGCGAGAACTCAGGCACCAATCTATCAATGCACATGTGGCGTTCAGTATTGATGATGCTGCGGAAAAAAGCAGAAATCCTATGAATAGATATCAATGACTATATCGATATCTGTTAATACTGGATGTGAAAGCAGGAAGCATGAGTTCAAGGGAAGGCACAGATGATCCTGTGAGGTCTCCGTATTTAATGGACTACCATCTATAAGCGTAGCGAAGTGACGGATAGTGTACGGAGAAGTCAGAGTTACTAATAGTAGCGAAGAAGTTATAGAAATATAATGGAGCGAAGTGGTAACACCTTGTGAGCTTTGAGTAGATGTAGTTGTGTAAGTGCAAATTTTAAGAATATTCGTATTAACCTTAAAAGATATTACATGACAGTGGAAAGGAGATAAGAAAAGACATTATGAATGAACCATTAAAATTCAAATTATTTAGTGTGTATGGAAAAATACTACACAAAGATGTTCTTACAGAAGCTTTTCGTAAAGTGAAGAAGAACAAGGGATGTGCCGGTATTGATAAAGTCAGTATCAAAGTGTTTGAGGAAAATTTAGATGAAAACATAGAGTTGATTTTGAATGAACTTCGAACAAAGACGTACAAGCCTTCTCCAGTAAGACGAAAGTATATACCGAAGAAAAATGGAAAGTTAAGACCTTTAGGAATACCAACTATTAAAGACAGGGTCGTGCAACAAGCACTGGTCACTAAACTTGAGCCCTTCTTTGAAGAAAACGTATTTCACGACAATTCCTGTGGATTCAGACCTAACAGAGATGTTAAGTTAGCCATCAAGAAAATTGTGTCTAGATTAGAAAGTGGATATCTATATATCTATGATTTTGATATAAAAGGTTACTTCGACAATATACCTCACAAGAAACTTATGAAAGTTATCAACAAGTATGTGTCAGATGGAACAGTACTAGACATGATTTGGAAAACACTTAAAGCAGGGTACATGGAAGATGAAATACGATATGAAAACGCAAGTGGCACACAACAAGGTGGAGTTATTTCTCCACTATTGGCGAACATCTATTTGAATGAACTTGACTGGGAACTAACAAAAGCAAATCTTGAATTCGTGAGGTATGCTGACGATTCGATAGTCATGTGTCAAACAAAGGAAGATTTGGAAAAAGCCAAAGTCATAGTTCATGAAACGTTACAACGTCTAGGCCTTGAATTGGCAGAAGATAAAAGTGATGATATTGATTTTCACGAGAAAGACTTTGATTTCCTAGGTTTTACGTTCAACCATTTAAAAATGTCTAAAAATAGACATGTCTATTACACGTTTGGACCATCCGTAAAATCGTTAAAGAAGTTTAAGAGTGATATTAAATCTGTCACCAAGAAGAGTTGTACATACTCCTTTGAGAAGTGGACAGAGATTTTAAACCCAGTCATAAGAGGTAAGTTTAATTACTTCCTTATTCCTTTTCAAGTTGCACGAGAAATCAGACTGTTACTTAACGAACGCGGGCGAGATATGAATGGCATACCTGCTCTTGATATAACCAAATTAGATGGTTATGTGCGTCAAAGACTACGAGTAAGTTTCTCATGCCGCGGAAAGAAACATGGTGGACAAGCACAAGGTAAATTATTAACTGTCAAATATGATAACAAGTTTTTCATAAAATGTATGGGTCTAGTTACAGGTGCGTATATGAAGGCTCAAATAGTTTTCCCTGGAATTAACATTGATGATTTTATTTTATTGATGGATTCCAATAAAAAGAAAAGTACCTCTTCTCAGAGTAAAAAGAGGTTCTTTCAGTATGCATACACTAAATAAGTCGAATCACAACATTTAAGTCTTTTCTAAAATGTAACTCACATTGGTAAGCCGTATGCCTTAATAGGGCACGTATGGTTTGATAAGGGGCGGCAGAATTTAAACTATGCCGCCTACTTTCTTATGGTATAATTTAATAAATTGGAGGAAATTGATATGAATTCAGAATGGTCATTAGACATATTGTACAAGGGATTTGATGATCCTAAATTTAGTGAAGATCTAACATCTTTTGAAAAGAAGGCAAAAGAATTGGATGAACTTTCAAAGACTTTAAGTCATGAAAATGAAAAGAAAGATCTTCTTCAAATTGTTAAAGTATTAGAAGAGTTTGAATTATTAGAAAAACATTTGAGTTGCTTTGGATCTTTGAGTCAATCCACAAATACGGCAAATGCGAAAGCAGCAGCAGCCATTGATAAAGTAGCTACTATCGCAAGTACAGCCAGTAAGGCTATGGCAGTATTCTCTCGCTATATTGCGGATATGAAGGATTTAAACAGCTATTTAGATTGTCCAGAACTTTGTGAATACAAATATTTTTTAAATGATATTCACGAAAGCGGAAAATATTTGTTAAGTGAAGACGTAGAAGAGGCACTTGCCAAAATGAATATTTCTGCAGGTTCTGCTTGGGAGAAGCAACAAAGTCTACTCACAAGTTCATTGGAAGTAGAATATGATGGTAAAAAGTTACCTTTGGCATCGGTTCGTAATCTAGCGTATGATGCAGATAAAGAAGTTCGTAAAGCTGCCTATGAAGCTGAACTTAAAAGTTATGCACCTATTGCGGATGCAGTAAGTTTTTCTTTAAACAACATTAAACTACAAGTGATTACCGAAGCTAAAATGCGTGGCTATACAAGTCCAATGGATATGACGCTACACCAGTCTCATGTATCCCAAAAAACATTAGATGCACTTCTTAGTGCAATGCAGAAATACTTGCCAGTATTCCATAAGTATTTGAAAAGAAAAGCTGAAATGTTAGGGTATGAAAATGGCCTTCCATGGTATGAATTATTTGCGCCAATTGGAAAATCAGCTACGACAAGTTTTACTCCAGAAACTACAAAAGAATATTTGGTTAATCATTTTAGACCATTTTCTGATGACTTGGCCGATATGATGGAAGAAGCTTTTGACAATAACTGGATTGATTTTTATCCACATAAAGGAAAAGTTGGTGGAGCTTTCTGCTGCAATATGCCGTTTGTGAAACAATCACGCGTATTAACTAATTTTGATGGAGGACTTGGTGACGTAGTTACTTTGGCTCATGAACTTGGACATGCATATCATGGATTAAACATTGAAAGTCATAGACCATTAAATTGGGAGTATTCTATGCCAGTTGCAGAAACGGCAAGCACATTCAATGAAAATATCATTATGAATGCAGTGATTGATGAAACAGAGGATAAAGAAGTTAAACTCGGTTTGATTGAAAATCAGCTTCAAGACTTATGTCAGATCATCTGTGATATTTATTCTCGTTACTTATTTGAAAAAGCCGTATTTGACAGAAGAAGTGATGAGTTCTTATTCACGGATCAGTTGAATGAAATTATGTTGGACGCACAAAAACAAGCTTATGGCGATGGACTTGATCCAAATTGTTTACATCCATATATGTGGGTTTGTAAATCACACTACTATTCTTCAGATCTAAGTTATTATAACTGGCCATATGCTTTTGGTGGATTGTTTGCGCGAGGCTTAGTTGTGAAATATCAAGAGATGGGTAAAGAAAAATTCGTTCCTAAATACAAAGAGATGTTACACACAACAACGGTTGCATCGGTAGAAGATACAGCTAAAGTATTGGGTGTTGATTTAACGGATGAAGCTTTCTGGATTTCTGCATTAGAAACCGCAAAATCAAGAATTGAAGAATTTATCGAATTGTCGAAATAATTACTTGGAAACAAGCAATTATTTCTGCAAAAGTTTACAAATGATGATATAATCTATTGCGTTCGAATTTTTTCAAGGAGAGATTTAATGAGTACAGAAATGTTGATGAAAAATAGAGAACGTTTTATTAAAAACGTAAACAGTAATGAGAATGGTGCAGCCGCCCTTTCTTTAAGATTATTTTGTTACGCTAGATTTATGGCAGTAAAAAACCCGTATGCAGAAACGCATGACTGGGTATATGAAAACGAATTGACAAGTGTCCAAGCCAATCAATATGTATTCCGCTTACTGGATGGAAGTACAGAAAGACCATCTATGGATATGTTGATTCGTAAATTAAAAAGTGTTCGTTTGGTTCGTGATAGTGAAATGAATGGTAGAAAAATTTATGTTATCAAGTTCACGGATATCGAAATGGAAGAATTGATGAACAAGAGCATTATTGATAAGCCAAGCGAAAAGTTATTAAAAGAAAAGAAGTCTTCTGTAAAGAAAGAAAGAGAAGAAGTAGTAAATTCATCTTGGAAGGACATCTTTTTGAAAAATAGTAAAGGTGAGAACTTACAGATGTTACGTTTCTGGTTCTATATTCAATATAATGCTGAAAAGAATGGCAAGAAATATGTTTCTAGAAGCCTAGCGTTAAGTGAAAGTGCAATTGAATATGTGTATAGGGGTATCCCTAAAAGAATGGAAGTTTTGCAGGATTTATTTGCACAAATGAAACAGATGAAGCTGGTTAAAGAAGATGTAGTTAAAAACGAAATAGTAGTTCGTCCAGCTAAACTAGAAGGCTTAGAAATCAAAAATTATATTAAGGATAAGCCTGTTGATTTAATGAGCTTTAATTACACGAATGTATAAGAAAACGACGAGATTTAGTTCTCGTCATTTTTATATATTTTATAATTGTTTTTGCCTGTTCGTTTTGTTTGATACAAGGCTTGATCGGCATGGCGATACAGTTCCATAAAGGTTGTTCCATTAGGGGCAAAGGCAATTCCAATGCTGATTGATAATTTGAAATCTTTTAATTCTTCAATCTTTAATTCATTGACTTTTTGAAGTAGAGACTGAATTCTAGATTCAGCAATATTTTCATCTTGAATTAGAATAATAAATTCATCTCCTCCAATTCTTCCAACAATATCACTCTGTCTAAAATGATTCTTAAAGAGTAAGTCCAAGTTTTCTAAGACTTTATCACCTATCGCATGACCATAATTATCATTAACGGATTTAAGGGCATCTACATCAAGAATCAAGAAACAACAATGTTCTTTATTATTTATTTTTTGATCAATGAGTTTTTGCGTTGTTTCCTTATTGAAAATGGAAGTTAATGGATCAATTTCAGATAAATGAATCAAATGCTTATTTTCTCTTGAACTTGAATGAGCTAAATACACTATAAGACTCAATACGATCAAGCCTAAAAATGTTGCCAATAAAGTTTCATAGTGAATAATAAATGTATATGATTCTTGAGCTGCATGAACCGGTACGATATAGCCGACCATCTAATCATTGATTTTTAGCGGGGAATAAGCTAAATATAAAGATTCTTTCTTTTTTGTTTGACTGAGCAGCGTA
>ENA-OZHP01000561-OZHP01000561.1-human-gut-metagenome-genome-assembly--contig:-NODE-561-length-15756-cov-7.114005_pt1 | contig 15756 bp, 12 predicted proteins | sample MGYA00244046_ERZ653686 | MGnify/ENA primary metagenome ERZ653686 (study PRJEB26926, sample SAMN06165313) | human gut metagenome | biome: ENVO:00009003; feature: ENVO:2100002; material: ENVO:00002003... | reverse complement strand
CTGTAGCGGTCCATGCCGTTCATGATGCCGTTCTCGTAGACGTACTTCACGGCCTCGTAGTACCAGGCGTTCACGGAGACGTCGGTGAACGGGAAGTCGGGAGTTTCCGGCTCATCCGGCTGGCTCGGCTGGCCCGGCTCGATGTCGGGCAGGGCGGACCAGACCGCGGTGAAGGTCATGTCCTTGTCCACGGTGACAGTCTCACCGGCCTCGTGCGTGTGGCCGTCGGAGCACTTCCAGCCCATGAAGATGTAGCCCACCTTGCTCGGCGCGGCGGGGAGCTTGTACTCGGTCCCGGCGGGGAGCTTGACGTCGATGCCGCTCTGGCCGTTGCCGTAGCTGACGGCAAGCCTGTAGTACACGGTGCTCGCGCCCTCACCGAGGTCGCTGATGACGGCGCCGTCCTCAGCAGCGTCGAGCGCGTCGTTCAGTTTAGTGTAATAGCTGTAAGTGCCGTCGTTGTTGAGTTCGTACTTCATACTCTCGGAGACATACTCGGCCACGGAGCTGTTATAGCTGCCGCCCGTGATGTCAATGACCTCGGCCTTGCTCTCATAAAGCGCTTCGGACACCATGAATGCGCCTTGGAAGCTGCCGCCGGTGATGTCGAGTTTATCAAGACTCAGGCTGTCATTTCCATTTGCATACTCGTAGATGGAGTAGCCGTTGTCGCTGATTATCTGACCGCCCTTGATGTCTATGGCGATATTGCCGGCGTAGTCATCGTTGCTCTCTATCTGAATGGCAGCGCCAGAGGCATTGATACCGTTGCTGAAGCCATCCGTAGGAGCCTCATTGGGGCCGGTGCAGCGGATGACGCTGTCGCCGGAGATATTGAGCTCACCGGCTTTGATGCCGATGCCCATGCCATAACCGCTGACATAGGAATCGACTATGTTCCATGTGGCATAGCCCGCGGCGTAAATGCCGTCGCCCTCGCTGGTGACGGAAGCGCCGCTGACGTTTATGACAGGCGCATTATTGAGATGCTGTATCTGACCGTTTATATAGATGCCGTGGCCATTGCTGCCGCTGGTGTCAGGCTTGCTAATAAGCGTACCCTCGATATTGACGGTAACGCCGTAGGCGTAAGGAGCGCCGCTGGATTTGTTGTGCGTAATGAACACCGGAGCCCAGGCCACGAGCGTCACATCCTTGCCGACGGTGACCGTGGTGTAGTTGACGTCGCCGGAAACGTCGGAGCCCTTGATGTTTATGGCGCCATAGTCCGGAGAGGTCTCTTCGATCGTACCCTCGCCTGTGAAGCGGACATTGCCGCGCTCGACCATTATGACACTCTGAGTCGCCTCAATATTGTGGCCGTTCAGGTCTATGGTGAAGGCCGCGCCGGTGTTGATGGTGAGGGTGGTGTTCAGCGCGATGTCATTGAGCAGGGTGATGGTCTCGCCGCTGCGGATCTCGTCCACGGCCTCGGCGAGGTCGGTGTAATAGAGCGTATCGCTGCCGCGCACGACGCTGGCGACCGCGCCCTCGCTGCCTTTAAGTTCAACCACAAACTCGCCGCCTACTCTGTCGCCCACAGCCGCGCCGGAGACATACGCAGAGACGTCGCTGCTGAACGTGCCGCCGGTGATGATCGGGTCGCCGGTCTTGGCGGCGCCTTTAAGCGCGGGAACACTTTCGGGAGCTGTGAAGGTTCCGCCTGTTACATAGGCGGTTGCCTGAGCGCGGATGCCGCCGTCGCCGCCCGCATTATCATTGCCGATGAGTACAGCCGCATTACGGCCTACAGTACTGAAGTCGCCGCCGTTAATATAGCACTCGACCTCACCAACTTCACCGGCCGCATAAAGTGCATAGAAGATGGCAGTGTGGTTTTCGTTCACACTGCATTTTACAGTTTTGAAGGTGCCGCCGTTGACTGTCAGCTTGCCGACAGCACTGGAAGCAGCGCCCTGGACTCCCGCGAAATAGCCGTCATTGATGATCATAACAGCGCCGACGGCATCGTTGCGTATGGTATATGACCATATATTCTTGCACTGGCTGCAAGTTGAGCCGATATAAGTGCCGCCGTCGATGACTGCATAATTCAAATTATAGATGGCGCAGGTAGCACCCTTAAAAGTGCCGTCTTTTATGTAGAGCTCAGCAGAGCTGCCCGAGTTCCTTATGCAGGAACCACTTGCGTATTTTGCGCCGACAAAGGTGCCGTTCTCGATAACCAGCGTACCATGATTGTTGATAGCGCCAAGCCCACCGCTTGCAGAAGCAGAGCTGTCAATAATGCCGTTGCCCTTGACTGTTAGGCTGCCGTTGTTCACGAACGGCCTTCCTTCAAAGTCGGAGGCGACAGTGATGCTGTGTCCGTTCATATCCAGAACAATGTTTTGACCAGCCTCGATAGTAAGAATATCGGCAGTTTTAAAGTTTGTGATATCGCCGCTGAGCGTGACAAGCGTTTCTGTGCCGTCAGCGGGTGCGCTGGCGATATCTTTCTTTAACTGCTCATATGCCCCGTCTGCCAGGGCCAGGGATGGGAACAGCGCAAGTGCAAATAACAGCACCAACGCAGCTACAAAAAATCTCTTTTTCATGTCAGACCTCCTAAGATCCGATAAATATTGCTGTGGATGGCGCAATACTATCACAATGCTCAAAATTTGTCAATATCGACTGAGCCTCAGAATATTTTATAAACGCGGCAATATGCTTTAGCAGGGGAGTGATATCATGAACGTCATTGACCGCAATTTTTCGGAGCTGGTGCAGGAGATCCACTCGCTGAGCGAGAAGGAGCTCTACTACCGCATCCGCCGCGACTTTGACCGCGTCCCGGCCGAAACGCGCAAAAGCTGTCAGGACTTTTTCAACCGTTTCGGGTACTGGGGTAGGCTGGACCCGCAGCAGGGTATTTTCGAGCAGATAGAGCTCAAGGAGCTGGCCCTTTTTGAACACATCGGTGAATACGCCTGGCTCTATGAGCGCCTGGAGGATTACCGCTCAAAAAAGACCCTATATTCAATTCTCAGCAATTGGTATCGTTATGACTTCACATCCACCGCCCAGACAAAGGAGTATATGTACGACGACTATTTTGACCTTGATGTCGTGAGCTGTACGCCGGAGGAGGTGGTTGTGGACCTCGGCGCCTATACGGGCGACACTGTGAAGTCCTACATACGCAACTACGGCGAGGACTGCTACCGCCGGATATATTGCTACGAGATCACGCCGGACAGCTTTGGAAAACTGCAAAAAAACCTTGCGGGCCTGCGCGATATTGAACTGAGGCTCAAGGGCGTGGCTGACATGCCGGGCAGGCTCAGCCTCAGTCCGAACGAATATGCCTCCGCCAACCGCCTCCTGCCGGATTCAGAGGGAGAGGTAGAAGTGACTACCCTTGACCTGGACATCGAGGAGCCTGTTACGCTTATTAAGGCGGATATTGAAGGCATGGAACAGCGCGCTCTTGCCGGGGCGCGTGGTCACATACTCAACGACCATCCAAAGCTCCTCATATCCGTCTATCACAGCAACGAGGACCTATGGCGCATACCTCAGATAATACACGAAATATCCAGAGATTACCGTTTTTATCTGCGCTACCGAGGTTCGCCCATTTATCCGACGGAGATAAGCCTGCTGGCGGTTTGAGTGCTTGAAAAAAGGCCGGGACTGGTGTATTTTAGAGTAGATAATAATTTCCCGGGGAGTAATGTACGATGGCCAAGACGAGCTTTGCGATACACGGTGATATCTGCCACAGCAAGGGACCAAACGAGCTGGAATGCGTGAAAGACGGCTATGTGGTCTGCGAGGAAGGGCGCTCGGCGGGGGTGTTCAGCTCGCTGCCGGAGCAATACTCAGGAATATCGGTGCTGGAATACCCGGGTATGCTCGTGCTGCCGGGATTGGTGGACCTGCATGTACACGCGGCGCAGTTCGCCTACCGCGGCACGGGTATGGATGTGGAGCTTTTGGATTGGTTGGAGCGCTATGCGTTTCCGGAGGAGGCGCGCTTTGCGGATTTGGACTATGCAGAGCGCGCTTACAGCCGTTTCGTGGAGGATATGCGCCGCGGACCGAATACGAGAGCTTGCGTTTTTGCCTCGGCTCACACCGAGGCTACCTTGCTGCTTATGGACCTTTTGGACGAGTCCGGACTTGCGACCATGGTCGGCAGAGTCAGCATGGACCAAAACGCACCGGACAACCTGCGCGAACCGGATGCCGCCTCCGCCGCCGCGGAGACCATACGCTGGCTCGATGCCGTCGCCGGACGCCACTATGTGGCTACAGAGCCGGCTCTTACACCGCGGTTTATCCCGTCCTGCTCACATGAGCTGCTCCGCGCGCTGGGTGAGATACGTAGGCAGTGCGGCACGGCAGTACAGTCGCACCTTTCAGAAAACCGAGCGGAAGTTGAACTTGTACGCGAACTCTGCCCGGATTCCCGCTTCTACGGCGAGGCTTACGACAGCTTCGGCCTGTTTGGGGGTGAGGGCGGCAAGACAGTCATGGCCCACTGTGTTCTTTCCGCTCCGCCGGAGCTTGAGCTGATACGTAAGCGCGGAGTATACATTGCGCACTGCCCGGCTTCGAACATGAATGTCTCCAGCGGGATAGCGCCTGTCAGGAGCTTTCTTGACATGGGCCTGCATGTCGGACTCGGCAGCGACGTGGCAGGAGGGACCGTGACCAGCATTTTCCGTGCCATGGCAGATGCGATACAGGTATCCAAACTGCGCTGGAGACTTGTGGACGATAGCTTGAAAGCCCTAACGGCGCCGGAAGCCTTTTGGCTTGGCACGGCGGGTGGGGGAGAGTTCTTCAACACCGGCAGCTTCAAGCCCGGCCGTGAGTTCGACGCCATTGTGCTGAGTGACAAGCGGTATCGCCCGGAAACCGCATCTGACATAGCTGAACGACTTGAGCGAAGCATTTATCTTTCGGATGACAGGGACATTGAGCACAAGTTTGTGCGCGGCGCGATGCTGTTTTGAATGAAAGGGAGGAGCACTGATGAAAACCTACGGCGAGATCAAAAAGATACCCTATCTCGGTCCGGAAAGCGATGAGCCCTTTGCGTTTAAATACTACGACCCCGATGAGCTCGTTTGCGGCAAACCCATGCGCGAGCAGCTCAAGTTTGCCCTCAGCTACTGGCACACGATAAACGCCTCAGGTACGGGCATGTTCGGCGGCGACACGATGGACAAGAACTTCGGCAAGTCGGAGCCCATGGAGCGATAACGCGCCAAGGCGGACTTCGCATTTGAGCTGATGGACAAGCTCGGGCTGGATTACTACTGCTTCCACGACGTGGACATCGCGCCTGAGGGGGCTACATTGGCAGAAAGCCTGGAAAACTTCCGCGCCATGGTAGGTTATATCCGCGAGTTGCAGGAGCGGCACGGCAAGAAGTGCCTCTGGGTGACGGCCAACAACTTTGGCGACAAAAAGTTCATGGCCGGAGCGGCAACGAGCTGCTGTGCGGACGTCTTTGCCGTTGCGGCGGCGAAGGTCAGGGCCTGCATCGACGCGGCTATCGAGCTCGGCGCCAGCGGCTATGTGTTCTGGGGCGGGCGCGAGGGCTACGAGACCCTGCTCAACACGGACATGGGCCTTGAACTGGACAACCTTGCGCGCTTCCTGGCAATGGCGCGCGACTATGGCCGCGCTCACGGCTTCACCGGCGACTTCTACATTGAGCCGAAGCCCAAGGAGCCGACTAAGCACCAGTATGACTTCGACGTTGCAACCTGCATGAACTTCTTGCGCAAGTACGGCCTGACCGGGGATTTCAAGATGAACATAGAGGCCAACCACGCCACTCTGGCCGGACACACCTTCCAGCATGAGCTGAGGATGGCGATAGTGAACGGCTCCTTCGGCTCCATCGACGCCAACCAGGGAGATCTGTTCCTCGGCTGGGACACCGACCAGTTCCCGACCAACATATACGACACCACTTTCTGTATGTTAGAGGTCCTGAGAGCGGGCGGTTTCACAAACGGAGGCCTGAACTTCGACGCCAAGACGCGCCGGCCTTTCAAACACGCTGGAGGACATCCTGCTGGCATACATCGCGGGCATGGATGCCTTTGCGCTTGGCCTGCGCAAGGCAGCGGCAATCATCGAGGACGGCAGGCTGGACAGCTTTGTGCGCGACCGCTACGCCAGCTACCACAGCGGTGTGGGCATGGACATAGTCGAGGGCCGGGCAACGCTCGAGTCGCTCTCGGAATATGCGCTGGGACTCGGGAGCATTGAGGTCCCGAGCGGGCGGCAGGAGTATTTGGAGACAATAATTAACAACATCCTGTTCCGCTGAACAGGGAGGGGAGTAGAGACATGGCATACCTCATAGGCGTAGACCTCGGCACATCCGGTACAAAAACGGCGCTCTTCGACGAGGGCGGCAGACGCGTTGCCTCGCGCACGATCGAGTATCCGCTCAGCCAGCCCAGAAATGGATGGGCCGAGCAGGACCCCAGAGACTGGTGGCGTGCGGCCTGCGAGACGATACGTTCCGTCATAGCCGAGAGCGGAGTGGACGCGGGAGAGATAAAGGGCGTCGGCCTTTCGGGACAGATGCATGGCCTCGTCATGCTGGACGCCGCGGGTGAAGTTCTCCGTCCCGCAATCCTTTGGTGCGATGGCAGGACAGGCGCGGAGTGCCGGGAAATAACCGAAAAGGTCGGCGCGCAGCGGCTCATTGACATCACCGCCAACCCGGCGCTCACGGGTTTCACGGCGGGGAAGATACTCTGGGTCCGCAAGAACGAGCCGGAAATCTATGAGAGATGCCGCCGCATCCTCCTGCCCAAGGACTATCTGCGCTACAAGCTGACGGGCGAATTTGCCACGGAGGTGTCCGACGCCTCGGGCATGAACCTCCTGGACGTGCCGAAACGTCAATGGTCGCAGGAGGTGCTTGACGCACTGGAGATAGACCGCGGCCTGTTGGGCAGAATGTACGAGTCCTGCGAGGTGACGGGCGAGGTGACGGCCGAGGCTGCTAAGCTCACCGGGCTCCGCCCCGGTACGCCCGTTGCGGGAGGCGCGGGCGACAATGCCGCGGCAGCCATAGGCACGGGCGTGGTGCGTCCGGGCCGCGCCTTCGTCACACTGGGGACCTCAGGCGTCATCTTTGCACATTCAGATAAAGTGACCATAGACCCCAAGGGCCGCGTACACAGTTTCTGTGCCGCCGTGCCGGGGGCCTGGACGGCCATGAGCTGTACGCTGTCGGCGGGGCTTTCCCTGCAGTGGTTCAGGAACAACTTCTGCGCAGAGGAGCGGGCCGAGGCGGAACGCCGTGGCGTGGACCCCTACGATATCATGACCGAGGAGGCAGCGCGCTCTCCCATAGGCTCCAATCGGCTCATATACCTGCCCTACCTCATGGGCGAGCGCTCGCCGCTCCTCGACGAGCGGGCGAGAGGAGCTTTCATCGGACTGTCCGCCATGCATACCCGGGGCGACCTTATCCGCGCAGTGATGGAGGGCGTTACATTCTCGCAAAGGCAGTGCCTGGACATACTGCGCGAGATGGGCGCGGCCCCGGAGACGATGACCGCCTGCGGCGGTGGTGCTCGCAGCGCCTTCTGGCGTCAGATGCTGGCGGACGCCCTGAACTGCGGCATAGCAACCTCCAGGCTTGCGCTGGAGGGTCCTGCGCTGGGAGCTGCCATACTTGCGGGCGTGTGCTCGGGCGTGTACGGAAGCGTGGCCGAGGCTGCGGACGCGATCGTTATTCAGGACGGCCTCACGACTCCACAGCCCGGTGCCGCGGTGAAGTATGAGCCGTACTATGAGCTCTATACGAAGCTCTACCCCGCGCTGAGTGGAGCCTTCGGGGAGTTGGCGGAGCTGTGAAGAATCTGCTGAGCGGCGGCAGGCTGGCTCTGCTGCTTCTTTGCTTCGCAGGTTTCGCACTCTACGGCATGTACTACAACAGCTTCGGCGCCAACGCCGAGGTTACGATGGCCTATCTGGGCATAGACGAGGTCCGCAACGGGGCAATCATGTCCGTGCAGTCGGTCGGATGTCTGGCCGTGGCGGTATTCCTCGGCCTCTTCGGAGAGCGGCTGAACAAGATCCTGGCTCTTGCCGTGGGCCTCGGCCTGCTGGGCGCTGCAGGGCTCTGTATCGGGCTCATGCCGTGGCTTGCAGGCGGCTCGTATGCGCTTATGCTGGGCTTCTCGCTGGTGGCTGGCCTGGGCTTTATAAGCATCGACTTGCTCACCAACAGCGTCGTAGCGGATGTGTTCCAGGGCAATAAGAACCGGGTGCTGCCGTATGTACACGCCTTTTACGGGGGTGGAGCGATGCTGGCGCCTGTGTTTGTGACGGCGCTGGTAAGCCCGGAGCGGCCCGAGAGTTTTGCGCTGCCGTATCTCATCATAGGCATGGCGGCGCTGGCCGCGGCAGCCGCCCTGGCCGTTACCGGCGTCAGGATACGCGGCGGCACGCCGTATGCGGATATGAGCGAGATACGCAGGCGCGCAAGGCAGAATCCGGCGGAGATCTTTAAAGAGAGCCGCGCCTGGCTGTTCCTGCTCTCAGGATTCATGAATCTCGCTTTCCAGACGGGTTTGACGACCTGGCTGCCGAGATACTGCTCAGAGGTCAGGGACATCGGCTTCACCGCTTCGGGACTGATGGTGACGGCCTATTTCACCGGCGCACTGGTGATGCGGCTGCTCTCGCCCCTGGCGTATGCGAAGCTGGGCGTCCGGCGCTTTTACCGCGGCTCGCTGCTGACTTCCGCGGTGCTGTATGTGCTGTTTCTGCTGCTGCCGATGCCGTATTGGGCGGCTGCTGGCGTCATAGGCGTCATGGGGCTGCTGCAGGGTGCAACGGTACCTACGCTGGTCATAATTTGCTGCGACGCTTTCCCGGAACGCACGGCCTCGGCTTCGTCGATAATAGTGTTCGGCGTATCCCTGGCCTCGCTTGCCTCGCCGGTGCTCATGGGCAGAATAATGCAGGACAGTCCGCAGGCCGCGATGTTGAGCATAACCGCATGCACTGTGATCGCCGCGCTTTCGCTGCCGAGAAGTAAATAAAAAAACTCCCCCGGTCCCTATAGGACTGGGGGAGACGCTTATTTCATGACGTCTTTAAGCAGGTCGTCCATGTCATACATGCCCGGGGCCTTGACGTTCGCGATGAACCTTGCCGCGGCAATGGCGCCGCTGGCAAAGACCTCGCGCGAAAGGGCCGAGTGTTTCATCTCAAACACTTCGTCATGCCCGGCGAAAATGACCTCGTGCTCGCCAACTATCGTGCCGCCGCGTATGGACGAGATGCCGATCTCCTCGCGCCGCCTGGGCTGACGGACGCTATGGCGCTCGAACACGTTCTCCGCCTCATAGGGCAGGGCGGCTGCCGCCGCCTCCGCAAGCATCAGGGCTGTACCGCTCGGCGCATCCACTTTGCGGCGGTGGTGCTTTTCGACTATCTCCACGTCAAAGCTCTCGCCCAGCACAGCTGCGGCGCGCTTTACCAGCTGTATCATCAGGTTAACGCCCAGCGACATGTTTCCGGACTTGAAAACCGGTATGCGCTCCGCAGCCTTTTCAATGCTTTTGAGCTGCTGCTCTGAATAGCCCGTTGTGCAGAGCACTATCGGCACCTTGCGCAGGATGCAGAACTCGAGCAGTCCGTCCAGGTTCGCTGGGTTTGAGAAGTCAACGACCACGTCCGCGGGGCCTTCGTAGTTCATCGGGTCCGAATAGACCTCGAAGCAGTTTTTCTTGAGCGGGGTCCTGTTGAAGCCCGCGACAATTTCCACACCCTCAAGCCCCTCGCAGCCGCAGACCACGCACTGGCCCATGTGGCCGTTGCAGCCGGAGACGATCATCTTTAGCATTGCCTTTACCTCTCAGCTCACACGTTAAGACCGACGCCGCGCATCGAGACCTTGAGCTTCTCCAGATTGGCCGGGTCCATATCCACGAGCGGCAGACGCAGCCTGCCGACGTTCATGCCGGCGACGTTCATCGCGGTCTTGACGGGGATCGGGTTCGTCTCAATGAACAGCTTGTCGAAGAAGTCCGCCAGGCGGAAATACTCGGCGGATGCGGCCTTGAAGTCCCCGGCGAGGCAGAGCTCGCAGAGCTTAGCAACGTCCTTCGGGATGATGTTAGAAGCGACGGAGATGACGCCCACCGCGCCCAGAGCCATCATCGGGACGGTGTCGGAGTCGTTGCCGCTCCAGAATACCAGGTCGTCACCGCACATGGAGCGGGTGAGCGCGTACTCGGCTATGTTGCCGCTGGCCTCCTTGACGCCGTTTATGTTCGGGTGCTTAGAAAGGGCCTTGTAGGTGGCGGGCTTGATGCCTATGCCGGTGCGTCCCGGGACGTTGTAGAGTATCATGGGGACCTTTACCCGGTCCGCAACGTAGGTGAAGTGCTCGATAAGGCCCTTCTGGGTGCTCTTGTTGTAGTACGGCGTGACCATGAGTATGCCGTCCGCGCCGCAGGCCTCGGCCTGCTTGGCCTGCTCCAGGACGTGGGCGGTGTTGTAACCGCCGACGCCGACTATGGTTTTCATGCGCCCGGCGCATTTCTTGACGGTCAGCTCAACGAGCTTGTTGTGCTCTTCCTCGGTGTGCGTCGGGTTTTCACCGGTGGTCCCGCAGACGAGAATGGCGGAGGTGCCGCCCTCGTACTGGAAATCGACGAGTTCCTCATACTTCGCGTAATCGACGCCGTTTTCGAGGTATGGCGTGACGATGGCGGTACATGAGCCGGTGAATATCGGTGTCTTTGCCATTTTACAAACCCCCTTCAGTCGTGAATGGTCACTTTGCGCTGATATATCCCTCGGCGCAGAGCAGCTCAGCGAGCTCGACGGCTCCGCCGGCGGCGCCGCGCAGCGTGTTGTGCGACAGGCAGACGAACTTGTAGTCATACTGCGTATCCGGTCTCAGCCTGCCTATGCTTATCTGCATTCCGCCCTCGTTCATGCGGTCGAGTCTGGTCTGCGGGCGGTCCGGCTCTTCAAAATACTTCAAAAACTGCTTCGGCGCGCTCGGCAGCTCCAGCTCCTGGGCGCGTCCCTTGTAAGCTGCCCAGCGGGCCTTCATCTCGTCCATGGAGGGCTTCTTATCAAAGGTCACGAACACCGCAGCCATGTGACCGTTCGCCGCTGCGACGCGCAGGCACTGGGCGGTTATGAGCGGCTTTTCGGCGTTCTTGATGACGCCGTCCTCGACGCGGCCCCATACCTTCATCGGCTCCTGCTCGCTCTTTTCCTCCTCGCCGCCTATGTAGGGGATGACGTTATCCACCATCTCCGGCCAGGTCTTGAAGGTCTTGCCGGCGCCGGATATCGCCTGATAAGTGCAGACGAGGATCTTGCTGAGACCAAAATCGGCGCGGAACGGAGAGAGCGCGGGGACATAGCTCTGGATAGAGCAGTTGGACTTCACAGCAATGAAGCCGCGCTTGGTACCCAGACGTTTCTTCTGGTCGGTGATGACCGCGAGGTGGTCGGCGTTTATCTCGGGGATGACCATGGGTACGTCCGGAGTCCAGCGGTTGGCGCTGTTGTTCGAGACGACCGGGCATTCGGCCTTGGAATACTCCTCCTCGAGCGCGAGGATATCCTCCTTCTTCATGTCGACGGCGGAAAAGACGAAATCCACGTCCTTCACGATATCCGCGACGTCGGCCGCATTCCTGACGACCATCTTCTTTGCGCATTCGGGCATCGGATCGTCCAGCGCCCACTTTGCGCCGACGGCTTCCTCATAGGTTTTGCCTGCGCTCCTGGCGCTGGCCGCGATGACGCTGAGCTCGAACCAAGGGTGGTTTGCGATGAGCGTCACATAGCGCTGTCCGACCATTCCGGTGCCGCCGATGATGCCTGCCCTCAATTTCTCCATTGCGAAAACCTTCCTTTCACCATACGACTCAGTCTATTCGCAGGTCAGCTAAATAATACCGGGTGACATAACACTTGAAATTATCTGAGTCATCCATTATAATGACATAACGGGTCGAAAAATGCAAGAACCTGCGTGGCCTTTAGCGATTTAATATTTTACCACCGCGTTTGCCGAAGGTCAACAAACGTCAAAAGGTGAACAATGAAAATGAAGAGAATGAAAGCCATACCAGCCATGCTGCTGGCGGCGGTGCTTGTTGCGGGGCTTTTTCCCGCTCTGCCCGCGGCCGCGGCGGGGGACATATATGTGAACGGGCCGGACAGCGTGCTCGCAGGCGCGCTGGATGGGGCGTTTGCAGTTGGAGGGGGCGGAACCTCGCTCGTCTCCGGCTCGTACGTGCTGACGGCAGACGGCGTCGTCACCATTGACGGGCAGAGTGGCAGCAGCGGCGGTAGCAGCGGAAACAGCGAACGCCCCGGTCGCGATGAGACGTCGCCCACTCCGGAGCACCTCTCTGTTACCGGCAGCATCACGCTCCCGTATTCCGTGTTCCGCGTTGGCCTGTACTACTATGACGGCACCAGCTCCGTCCGCAACGGTACGCTGGAGTCTGCCAACCTCGAAAACGACGTGGGCAGCGGCTACAAGTTCGGCTACTACGATTCCAGCCGAGTTTTCCATGAGGTCGGCTACACCTCCGATACGACCATCACCATGGCCATGGACCGGAATGTTACGATAAGCAGTGGAGTCAGCATTGGCTGCTACCACGTCCTGCTGCCAGGCTCCTACGGCAGCTTTGAGGAGGCGAGCGGCGCCGCGTCCCAGTACTCAGACGGTTTCCCGGCCTACTACGACGGCAGCTACTACGTCCTCTGCGGCGACTATGAGAGCGCTGACGAGGCATACGCCGCGGCTCAGAGCATGGGCATATCGGGCGCTGAGGCATATTCGGCGTCTAACCGCTGTGTCACAGTGGTGAATACAAAGACAGGACGAGTGCTCTTTGAGTTCGACTGCGGCAGCGAGCTGAACTTGGCTGTGAGTCCGCAGAGCAGTTCCGGCAAGGCCGTTACCTGGTTCCGAGGTAACCGCTATTACGGTGACTTTGAGTACGTCCGCCGCTCCGGGGAAAAGTTGACGGTCATCAACATCGTGAACATTGAGGACTATGTCAAGGGTGTCATCCCCTACGAGATGAGCGGCAGCTGGCCGAAAGAGGCTCTCAAGGCTCAGGCGCTCTGTGCCAGGACCTTTGCAGCCAGCCACTTCAATTCCAACTCCTTCTATGGTTTTGACGTCACGAACGACACCTATAGCCAGGTCTACCGCGGACTGACCGGTGCGACTGCCAACTCTAACGCCGCCGTGGATGAGACCGCCGGGATATACATACTCTACAAGGGCGAGCCCATATCAGCCATGTACTGCTCCTCCAACGGCGGCGCTACGGAGGACAGCGAGAACGTTACAGGCAGCGCTGTAGGCTACCTGCGCGGCAAGGTAGACAGCTTTGAGGCCGCGGCAGACAGCATAAACGGCCACAGCAGCTGGAGCTATACATTCACGCGCCGTGAGCTCGCTGAGAAGGCAAACACCAGAGGCTTCTCCATCGCGTCCGCGGATGCGATAGAGATCAGTTGGTCCGATACCGGCAACGTCATAGGCATGAAGCTGACCGATTCAAACGGACGCAGCGCAACCTTCAGCGGCAGCGCCTGCTACAGCTTCTGCACTGCGCTGCTCGGCCTGGACAGCATCTCGTTCGAGATCGAGGAGAACGGAGACAATGTCACCTTTGTCGGCAGCGGCTGGGGACACAACCTCGGCCTGAGCCAGTTCGGCGCATATGCCATGGCAGATACCTACGGTTTTACCTACGACCAGATAGTGAATTTTTATTACACCGATATCACTCTCGCGCAGGCTAACTATACGAACTGAGGCGTTTACATGAAAACATCGGATTTCTATTTCGACCTGCCGGAGGAGCTCATTGCACAGACACCTCTGGAGCGGAGGGATGCCTCGCGTTTGCTCTGCCTGGACAGGTGGAGCGGAGCCAGGGAGCACCGGATATTTTCGGAGCTCCCTGAGTTGCTGCACCCTGGCGACTGCCTGGTCATGAACGATTCGCGCGTACTTCCCGCCCGGCTTATGGGCATGCGGGAGACCGGCGGAGTTGTGGAGGTCCTGCTGCTCCGCGACTTGGGCGGCGGGCGCTGGGAGTGCCTGACCAGACCCGGAAGAAAGACGAGGCCCGGGACGCGGCTCATCTTTGGAAACGGTGAGCTGGAGGCCGAGGTCCTGGAGGTAGCTGAGGGCGGAAACAGGATAGTTGAGTTCAAGTATGAGGGCATATTTCTTGAGGTGCTGGAACGCCTGGGAAAGATGCCCCTGCCGCCGTATATAAAGGTCGAACTGGAGGACGGAGAGCGTTACCAGACCGTTTATTCCAAGGAACCGGGCAGCGCAGCCGCGCCGACAGCGGGCCTGCATTTCACAAAGGAACTGCTGGCGAGGATAGCGGACAGGGGAGTGCGCGAGTGCTTTGTGACGCTGCATGTGGGACTCGGGACCTTCCGCCCGGTCAAGGCGGAGGACATAGAGGAACACGAGATGCACTCGGAATTTTGCATAATGCCGGAGGAGACGGCGAGGATCATAACGGAGACGAAGAGGTCGGGAGGCCGCGTCGTCTGCGTAGGCACGACCTCGTGCAGGACGGTCGAGAGCTTTGCGAACGAGGACGGGACGATGGATGCAAAGTCCGGCTGGACAAATATCTTTATCTATCCGGGCTATCGTTTTAAGTGCATGGATGCTTTGGTGACAAACTTCCACCTGCCGGAGAGCACGCTGATAATGTTGGTCTCTGCCTTTGCCGGACGCGAGAACGTCCTGGCGGCGTATAACGAGGCGGTCAGAGAAAAATACAGATTTTTCTCCTTTGGAGACGCGATGTTTATTAGCTGATGTAATGAATTGGTATCCAGAACGTGCGGTTTAAAATGAGTAATTATGAGAGAGGGGAAAGCAATGAAGCTCAAGTATGAAACTGCATACTTTTGCGGTTATGCAAAGTTGCCGTCTGCGCTGGCTACAACGGCAGCCAACGGAATGTTGACCCTGGGATTAAAAATCCACCTGGATACTGGGATAGTCGAAGGCGTATCGGTTACATTGATCTCCCCGCTGGCGGTCAGTATGGTAGAGAGCTATTTTGTAGGCCGGAACCTGGTGAGCGACTATGATGCGATCGTTGAGGAGATAACATATAGGCATCAGGGAAATGCATCAAAGTCGATAATCAAGGCGATGAGCGATATACGGAGAAATTATCTAGACTATATGAACAAAAACGGAGCGTTTTTAAGAGGCGAATAAATGTTTGCCAGCAAGATACAACAAGCTGCTATATTGTGCGAATTACACAATGTAGCAGCTTACTTTTTTTAAAATCAGACAAAATGAATAAAATGTGTTGACGGTCTAAATTTTTTGTGTTAGGGCAATACGCGAACAGGGAATATCAAAATACCTGGAATTAAATACGATGAGTTGTTTGACTGTCAGCGTCTCCTTCCGGAGATGGGATCGACTTTTCAAGACCAACTGCATTGAAAATGCGGTTGGTCTTTTTTTTTACAAATGAAAATATATGGAAGGAGGCGAGTAATATGCAGTTTTTTTATGAAAGTGAGGTGATACTAGCACTGTGGTCGCTTGATGTCTGCGCGAATCAACAGTAGTAAATTCAGTGATTTGGCAGAGTGGTTGAATGGGAGATAACGCAATGCAGTCAAAAAAAAGACTGGCCTTACTTTTGGGGCGCGCTAGTCGAGGCCCTGGAGACAGGCGAAATCTGGGGCGCTGCACTGGATGTA
>ENA-OZHP01000552-OZHP01000552.1-human-gut-metagenome-genome-assembly--contig:-NODE-552-length-15869-cov-5.354180_pt1 | contig 15869 bp, 10 predicted proteins | sample MGYA00244046_ERZ653686 | MGnify/ENA primary metagenome ERZ653686 (study PRJEB26926, sample SAMN06165313) | human gut metagenome | biome: ENVO:00009003; feature: ENVO:2100002; material: ENVO:00002003... | reverse complement strand
AGAGTTCGTCGGCAGCGTCAGATGTGTATAAGAGACAGGTATAAATGGCAGATAGATCATCGGATTCGAAAAGTACGGATGTTTCATGGCTGCATAAATCGTCCATCCGGCAAAAACATAAATCATAGATCCCATGAATACAGCCTGTTTTGAATTTTTATGATAAAAAGCATATCTGCTGAAGGCAATTCCTGCCAGATAGATTCTCAAAAAAATCAAAAATTCATACAAAAATTCTGTCTGTGATGATTTGAAAAATACCGACAGCAATGTCAGCGGATCACCGATCACATAATAATGTAATGTTGTCAGAATATCAGATCCATATCCAATATTCAGATCCCACATCGGAATTGACAGTTTATGTTCTATAAACAAGGTGTGCAAAATTTTTCTGAGATATCTTCCGTAATACGCAAGTGAATTCAGGTGCTGTGGCACTCCATCATGGCTCCATACAAGAGATTTTCCATTCAGATAAAATCTCATATACAAAAAAAGAGCAATTCCTGCAAAAGCAAGTGTATAAAAAAGATAAAAATCTGCGTTTTTCCATTTGATGCATTTTTCTTTATTTTTACTCATGCTGTACCTGTCCTTTTTTCTAAAAAAAAGCCGCGGTACATAAAGTACCGCGGCCAATGGCTCTGAATTATTCTTCTTCGCCGTACATAGCTACAAGTTTATTCAGATATGCATATCTAGCTTTTGCTTCAGATTCGTTCTTAGCAAACAGTCTAGCTGCTTTTTCAGGATTCTGACGCTGTAAGGAGTTGTAACGAACCTCACCATTCAGGAAGTCCATATAGTTTTCCATATCCGGTGTCTTGGAATCCAGAGCAAATTTCTTGTCTGCTGCCGGGTTGAAGCGGAAGTTGTGCCAATATCCACATTTAACTGCCAGTTCTTCTTCTGTCTGAGCTTTTGCCATACCTTTCTTGATACCATGGTTGATACATGGAGCATAAGCAATGATCAGGGATGGTCCCGGATAAGCTTCTGCTTCAGCAATTGCTTTAACAGTCTGGTTGAAGTCAGCACCCATGGAGATCTGTGCTACGTATACATATCCATAGCTCATTGCGATGGAAGCCATATCTTTCTTCTTAGTCTCTTTACCACCAGCTGCGAACTGTGCGATAGCACCTGTTGGTGTAGATTTAGAAGACTGTCCACCTGTGTTGGAGTAAACTTCTGTATCGAATACCATTACGTTGATGTCACGTCCACTTGCAAGAACATGGTCAACACCACCGAAGCCGATATCGTAAGCCCATCCGTCACCACCGAAGATCCACTGGGATTTCTTGGACAGATAGTTTTTCTGAGCAAGGATCTCTTTAGCAGCGTCGCATCCACATGCTTCCAGAGCTGCGATCAGTTTGTCTGTTGCTGCACCGTTGGTTGCTCCAACAGCGAATGTATCCAGCCATTCCTGGCCAGCTTCTTTAACTGCTTCGTCTTTGCCATCTGCTACAACAGCTTCAACTTTTGCTTTAAGGCCATCACGGATAGCTCTCTGTGCAAGAAGCATACCATAACCAAACTCAGCGTTATCTTCGAACAGTGAGTTAGCCCATGCAGGTCCCTGTCCTTTAGCGTTTGTTGTGTATGGTGTAGACGGTGAAGAGTTACCCCAGATAGAGGAACATCCTGTAGCATTTGCAATGTACATTCTGTCACCAAACAGCTGTGTGATCAGTTTAGCGTAAGGTGTTTCACCACAACCTGCACATGCTCCGGAGAACTCAAGCAGAGGCTGTTTGAACTGGCTTCCCTTAACAGTTGTTTCTTTGAATTTAGCGATAACATCTTCTTTGATCGGAAGTTCTCTTCCATAATCGAAGAATTTCTGAAGTCCTGCGTTTGCTTCCATGTTTTCCATAGCAAGGGCTTTTGCACCTTTCTTGCCTGGGCAGACATTTGCACAGGAACCACATCCTGTACAGTCATAAGCTGATACAGTCATGGTGAATTTATAATCTTTCATACCAGTCATCGGAAGAGTAGCCATTCCTTCTGGAGCGTTAGCTGCTTCTTCTTCTGTCAGTGCTACCGGACGGATTGCTGCGTGCGGGCAGACATATGCACAACGGTTACACTGGATACAGTTTTCTGGCTGCCATACCGGTACGTTTACTGCGATACCACGTTTTTCGTATGCAGCAGTTCCGGATGGTGTAGTACCATCAACATATTCTGTAAATGCAGATACAGGGAGTGTGTTACCTTCCTGAGCATTGATCTTGCACTGGATGTTGTTTACGAAGTCCTGAGCTTCCTGAGCACCGTGAGTTGCATGAGCCATGAAGAGACCTTCATCTTCTGCATCTTTCCAGCTTTCCGGAACTTTAACTTCTACAACCTGTTTTGCACCGGCATCGATAGCTGCCCAGTTTTTCTGAACAACGTCATCACCTTTACGTCCGTAAGTAGCTTTTGCAGCTGCTTTCATCAGTTCGATTGCCTGCTCTTCCGGAATGATTCCTGTAAGTTTGAAGAATGCAGACTGAAGGATTGTGTTGATACGTGTTGGTCCCATACCAGTTTCGATACCGATCTTAACACCGTCGATGGTGTAGAATTTGATATCATGGTTAGCGATGAATGCTTTTACCTGTCCCGGGAGATGTTTTTCAAGTCCTTCCATATCCCATGCGCAGTTAAGAAGGAATGTACCACCATCAACAAGTTCCTGAACCATGTTATATTTGTTTACATAGGACGGATTGTGACATGCAACAAAGTTTGCTTTGTGGATCAGGTATGTGGATTTGATCGGTTTCTTACCGAAACGAAGGTGAGACATTGTAACACCGCCGGACTTCTTGGAGTCATAATCAAAATATGCCTGAGCGTACATATCTGTATTGTCACCAATGATCTTGATGGAGTTTTTGTTAGCACCTACAGTACCATCAGCTCCAAGGCCCCAGAACTTACAGTTTGTAGTTCCTTCTGGTGTTGTAACAATCGGAGCACCTGTTTCAAGAGAAAGGTTTGTAACGTCATCAACGATACCGATTGTGAATTTTTCTTTTGTTGTGTTCTCATATACTGCAACGATCTGTGCCGGTGTAGTATCTTTGGAACCAAGTCCGTAACGTCCTGTAAAGATCTTAACATCTTTAAACTTGCTGTCTTTTAATGCAGCAACAACGTCAAGGTACAGAGGCTCGCCAAGTGCTCCTGGCTCTTTTGTTCTGTCAAGAACGCTGATCTGTTTTACAGAATCCGGAATAGCATCGATCAGTGCCTGTGCGCAGAATGGTCTGTAAAGACGAACTTTAACAACACCAACTTTTTTGCCTGCTGCTGCAAGGTAATCGATTGTCTCTTCGATTGTATCGTTTACGGAACCCATAGCGATGATGATGTGTTCAGCATCCTCAGCTCCATAGTAGTTGAACAGTTTGTAATCTGTTCCGATCTTTTCATTAACTTTGTCCATGTATTCCTGAACTACTGCCGGAAGAGCATCATAGAACGGGTTACATGCTTCTCTTGCCTGGAAGAAGATATCAGGGTTCTGAGCTGAACCTCTCTGACATGGATGATTCGGATTAAGTGCATGGTCACGGAATGCCTGGATAGCATCCATATCTGCCATATCCTTCAGATCTTCATAATCCCATGTTTCAATCTTCTGGATCTCGTGAGATGTACGGAATCCATCGAAGAAGTTGATGAACGGAACTTTACCTTTGATTGCTGCCAGATGAGCAACTGGTGTCAGGTCCATAACTTCCTGTACAGATGATTCGCAGAGCATTGCACATCCGGTCTGACGACAGGCCATAACGTCGGAATGATCTCCGAAAATGGAAAGTGCATGAGAAGCAAGTGCACGAGCGGATACATTGATAACGCCCGGAAGCTGCTCACCAGCGATTTTGTAAAGGTTCGGGATCATCAGAAGAAGACCCTGGGATGCAGTATAAGTAGTTGTCAGGGCACCTGCTGCCAGAGATCCGTGTACTGCACCTGCAGCACCTGCCTCAGACTGCATTTCTGTAACCTGTACTTCCTGTCCAAAGATGTTCTTTCTTCCCTGAGTTGCCCACTCATCTGTTGCTTCCGCCATAACAGATGAAGGAGTGATCGGGTAGATAGCAGCTACATCTGAATATGCATAAGAAGCATGAGCGGCTGCATGGTTACCATCCATGGTTTTCATCTTTCTTGCCATAGTTTGTTTTCCTCCTTAAAGGTATGATGAAAATTTTTATTTATTTCAGACCACTGAAACGGTCTAAAAGTCCATTGGTTATTATATCATACACTATTGCGATTGTCCAATCGGGATTACGCATTTTCTGTATCTATTTACATACAAAAAAGTTAGCCATTTATAAGTTTTTTCAGGGATTTTCGCTTCAGCATCCTGCACAGTTCTTCCTGAATTTCCGCGAGTTCACAGTGAACAGAACAGTTCTGTCCGTCTGCGCTGTTCCTGGCACAGTCATAGCCAGGTTCCAGGCAGTCAATGATAAACATTCCCGGATCGATCGTTGTATAAACATCATAAAGTGTTATCTGATCAAGATCACAGTTCAGAGAATATCCCCCATGAACACCACGATACCCTCTGACCATTCCTGATTTCTGCAGTTTTTTCAGTATTTTGTATGCAAAAGGTGCTGTGATCAGTTCTTTTTCACAGATTTCATTTACGCTGACTCTCTTTTCCTCTGCCATTGCGCGGAGCACCCGCACAGCATAATCGCATTCTCTGGTTATCAACATACTCTGTTTCCTCTTTCCGTTACCCGTAACTCTCCAACAAACTTTCTTAAATTATAGCAATTCCTCTGTGTAAATTCAATGTTTTTATGATTTAAGGCTTGCAAATTCTCCACTTTACTGTAAAATGGGAGTGAATGGCCAAAAACAGGCCAGTTACTGTTCAATGATCGAAAACTTAATTCGAAACCATAATGAAGAAAAGAGGTACCTTATGATTTCAGCAAATAATATCACTTTACGTGTTGGCAAAAAAGCCCTCTTTGAGGATGTCAACATCAAATTTACCGAAGGCAACTGCTACGGTCTGATCGGAGCAAACGGTGCCGGTAAATCTACTTTCCTTAAAATCCTTTCCGGGCAGCTCGAACCGACCAATGGAGATATTGTGATCACTCCTGGCCAGCGACTCTCCTTCCTGCAGCAGGACCACTTCAAATATGATTCCTTCAACGTACTGGATACCGTTATCATGGGAAATGCCAGACTTTATGAAATCATGAAGGAAAAAGAGGCGATCTATGCAAAGGAAGATTTTACAGATGAAGACGGTATCCGTGCCAGCGAACTTGAGGGTGAATTCGCAGAGATGAACGGATGGGAGGCAGAGTCTGATGCTGCTACTCTTCTGAACGGACTTGGCATCGAATCCGAGCTCCACTATACACAGATGGCTGACCTGACCGGAAGCCAGAAAGTCAAAGTTCTTCTTGCGCAGGCTCTGTTCGGCAATCCGGACATTCTTCTTCTCGACGAGCCTACCAACCATCTGGATCTTCCGGCAATCGAATGGCTCGAAGAATTTCTGATCAACTTTGACAATACTGTCATCGTTGTATCCCATGACCGTTATTTTCTTAATAAAGTCTGCACACATACTGCCGATATTGACTATGGCAAGATCCAGCTGTATGCCGGAAACTATGATTTCTGGTTTGAATCCAGCCAGCTTCTTATCAAACAGATGAAAGAAGCCAACAAAAAGAAAGAGGAAAAAATCAAAGAGCTGCAGGAATTTATTTCCCGATTCAGTGCCAACGCTTCCAAATCCAAACAGGCAACCTCCCGTAAGCGTGCACTGGAAAAAATCCAGCTGGATGATATGCGTCCTTCCAGTCGCAAGTATCCATACATCGACTTCCGTCCAAACCGCGAGATCGGCAATGAAGTGCTTATGGTCGAAAACCTCTCCAAGACTATTGATGGCGTAAAAGTTCTGGACAATATCAGCTTTACTCTCGGTCATGACGATAAAGTTGCATTTGTTGGTGCCAATGAACAGGCCATTACTACTTTTTTCCGTATCCTTGTCGGTGAACTGGAGCCAGACGAAGGAAGTTACAAATGGGGTGTCACCACTTCTCAGGCATATTTTCCAAAAGACAATACACAGGAATTTGACAATGATCTCACGATCACAGACTGGCTGACACAGTATTCTGAAATCAAAGATGCTACTTATGTCCGCGGTTTCCTTGGCAGAATGCTCTTTCCTGGTGAAGACGGCGTAAAAAAAGTACGTGTTCTTTCCGGTGGTGAAAAAGTCCGTTGCCTGTTGTCCAAAATGATGATTTCCGGTGCTAATATCCTGATTCTTGATGAACCTACCAACCATCTGGACATGGAATCTATTACTGCATTGAACAATGGACTGATCAAATTCCCGGGAGTTATCCTTTTTACTTCCCATGACCATCAGTTCGTGCAGACAACCGCCAACCGTATCATGGAAATCCTTCCTGACGGTAAGCTGATTGACAAGATCACCACCTATGATGAATATCTGGCAAGCGACGAAATGGCGAAGAAACGTCACGTCTTCCAGGTTAACAAAGAAGATGCTGCCGATAACTAGAATTTCATACTGCAGTTTTACTGCATGGCAAAAGCTCCCGTTTTTAATGATCGGGAGCTTTTGTAGCTTACTGTTTACAGTATTTTTTATTTCATTGTGATATCCGCCAGTTTTCCATTTGTCACTTTCAAAAGTGCAACAAGCGGAACTTTCAGCGTCAGTCCGACGCGGCCTCCACTTACATATATTTCTTCAAACCCACCCGCGGATGCATCAAACACGACCGGATATGGTTTTTTCATTCCAAGCGGACTGCAGCCGCCTCTTACATAGCCTGTAATTTTCAGAATATCTTTAACATGGATCATATCCACAGCCTTCTCTCCAACTGCTTTCGCAGCCGCCTTACGATCCACTTCTTTTTCGATCGGTACTACAAATACATAGTATCCGCCGCTTTTCCCTTCCATAACCAGTGTTTTAAAAGACTGTTCATATGGTGCCCCAATCAGATCTGCACTGTGAAGTCCATCAATAAACTCATCACATTCATATGGAAATGCTTCATATTTCACTTTCTGACGATCCAGCATTCTCATCGCATTTGTCTTAGCTTCTTTTGCCATGTTGTCCTTCTTTCCTGCCTTCTACCCGGCATCTTTACTGTTACTTTCTTTTTTTATGTGTATCATCACGTCTGGATATCTTTTTCCAGAGTTCTTCTCCCTCCCGGTCGTCTTCGTCCATCATTTCTCTCAGCACTTCCTCATCCAGTTCATCCTCATCAATTACAACCGGTTCTTCATAGTCATCATTCATTGGATGATAGGAATCTTCTGTATCAAAAGATCCCAGCGGAAGATCAATTTCTTTCTGTCTGCTCTTTCTCGGTCGGTACGGAATTGTTTTTTCTGATTCAGGTGCCACCGCATCCTTTTTATGTTTTCTTCCTTTATTTTTTTCAAGTCTGAAATCTACCTGCTGCGCACTCCGAGATGCTTTATGAGAACTGTTCTGCGCTCTTCCCGGAGTATGCTTCACATTTTGTCTCTGTGCCGATGTTCTTCTGACTTCTTTCTGCGCCTTTCTTTCTGATTTCTGTGGCATATAATCCCTGAAATCCACATAATCAGAACTGTCCTGTCCATCGTTATACGCATCCTCTTCGTACTCTTCTTCCTCGTCATCATCTTTGCGCCTGTTTGTCGCAAACTGAATCAGCATTCCAAGAAGTGCAAATCCTGCACTCAGTCCCAGACCATACGGAATATCCGCCAGTCCGCCTAATTTTGCAGCAGAAAAGCCTGCCATCGCACCTCCCAGAAGGCTTGTCCCAATGATCAGAACTTCCCTCGCCTGCTTCATAGCCAACACACCAAGTCCCACTCCCAGAAGGAGACAGAAAAAGAATACCAACGAAGTAGTTGGATGAAAAACATAAATACCAAGTCCAATTCCAATGCCTGCTCCCAGAATAAAAATTCCAATCTTATAGCTCACAAATGCGATCACGGCCAGTAGTACACCCGCTCCAACCATAAAAACCGCATACATATATTTCTCTGTCACACCACCGGTATACGCTGCACCAAATCCAATTCCAGCTCCAATGACAAAACCACAGAGCATCATCCAGAAACGCAGAAGCCGATATCCCAGAATACAGTTGATCACTCCAAAAATCAGCAGTACTGTAAAACCGATCATCGAAAAACTGGATATAGACGGTACTGTCCGCGTATTCTCAATCATATTCATAATCTGCTGCAAAATATCATTCATAAAAATATCTCCTCTAAAACATAAAATATATCGTTTTCAGATTATCCAGAATACCATAATGATACTCTACTGTACTGAGCCCATACATTTTCAGATAATATTCAGCAACTTTCTGAACATATCCTTCCTGTATCCACTGCTGACATGCTTCGTCAAAAGCTTCCTGCGAAGTAAATTTGAAACGTACTACCGCAGCTCCGTTCTCAAGACGCATACAGCAGAAATCATAAATCTGCTGTTCATCATATGTATCAAAACATGCCTGATTCAGCACATAAAAATTAAGATCCGTCGCAGTACACTCCGGAACCGGAAATTCATCGGATGCTGTATATAATTGCTCATATTCCTGTGGAAAAGGACACAGATAATCATAAATTGTTGTCTTATGTTCTTCCAGAGAAACCGCACCGCCTTCCAGAAATGCCGGCTGATCCCCGTTTGTAGCATCTACATAATATTGCTCACCGTTAATTTCTACGATATTCCAGGCATGTCCTTCATCACCGTTCCTCGCATTTCCCTCTACATAAATACACGGAACTCCAAGCTGTTCCAAAAGATACTGTACCGCCCTCGCATATCCGGCACACACAGCTTTCTTTTTCCAGAAAATGCCTGCAATATTCTGGTCATCCTCCGATGCTTCATACTCTGCATAATCTATCAGATACGTATAAACTGTTTTGACCTTATCATAAGCAGACATATCCTGTGTAATCTGCTCTTTCACTTCTTCCAGCGCATGTTCCATGAATGCCATAATTTCCTGAATTTCCTGATCTGTATACGTATATCCAGGTGAAAATCTGCAATAATCAGTTCCTTTATACGCAGTCGTATATACTTCCTCACGATTGTGCACCCAGAAAAGTTCCGGATGATCCTTCAGCAATGCATGGTAAACTTTGCTGATCAGCCGTTCATTCGAAGATGTCAGATAAAACTCATCTTGTCTCTCCTGTATTCCACTCAGCATTTCACGATATATTTTCTTCTCATCTTCTGTCAGCAATCCAAAATAATATTCCCTGTAATTGTCATCGGTCTGCAGAATCTCCTGTTTTCTTAATGACCTGACTTCAGCAGGTTCCTGAGAAAGAAGATCACTCTGCCAGATGACACCCATAAACAGGACAATCAAAACGCAGAAAACTCTGCGTCCAAATCTTCTTTTTTTCTTCATCTGTCACTCCCTTATCTCCTGTACAGTCTTATATTATCAGACTTCTGCCATCAATAAAAGAGCTTGCTGTAAAAAACCGAACGACTCTTTCGAATCGTCCGGCCTTGTTTATCATCAATCTTCAAAAGTAACCTGAATATCACTGTTATCCGGTTTTTGCGGAAGAATTTCCGCAGAACTTCCGGAAACCGAAACATTCTGATTCAGGATTTCATCCAGCGTATCTGTCACTTCCACACTACCCGTCGCATAATTGGAAGTCGTCTGATTTTCGGATTCATCACTCATATCCTCAAATGTTATCTCAACATCCTCAGCCGCATCAGCAGGTGCTGTAATTGTTTCCGCTGTATCATGTGTTGCTGTATCCTTCACATTCAATCCATCACTGAGAGAGTTTGTTGTTTCTGCCACAAGTGTTGCTGACGTTGTTATATTATCCGTTATCAGATCTGTCTCTGCATTGTCTGCACTTGCACCCTGGTTTTCCATCTCTGCAACTTCCGTCTGTGTAGGATAGAAGGAAGGCTGACGGATATAACGGAAACTTGCACCATAAGCTTCTCCAACTGTTACTCCATTCTTACTAGAAGAACAGTGTACTGCGATCCAGTCGCCTGCATCTGTCTTGCCACAGATAATACCTACATGGTTATTACTGCCTGCTTCCGGTCCATTCTGGAATACAAGGTCACCCGGCTGCGCATCCTGTTCACTGACAACATTGGCATTCTCCCACTGTTCAGAAGTACCGTCTCCCACACTGCTCTGCATACCCTGATTCAGATATCCATTGATCACTGACCATGTAACAAATCCACTGCAATCAAGACCATATGCACGGACAGTTCCACTGCTGGCACTGCCTGCTGCAGATACTTTTTCGGCAGAACCCCAACTGGAGTCTTTACCGATCTGCGTTGATTTGCCGCCCCAGAAATATCCAACTTCACCTACCAGTGAATATGCTGCAGTAATGACATTTACACGTTCTTCAGAAACATCATCCCCGACACTCTGACGTACAAATCCTTTCGCATCTGTAACGATCGCACAGAGCAGCTTGCAATCTGTTTCTACATATTTCTTAAGTACTGTCCTGTTTTCCTGTGAAATATTATTCTGTTTAATATAATGGTTAATGTGATAGTTTCCATAAGAAACATGTGTAATGCTTTCTTTATCACGGACAACCGGATTCATCTCAGCAAAGATCTTTGCCAGTTCATCCTTCGCTGATGAATCAAGAGTGAACTCCGTGTTTCCTTCCTGGCTCTGCTCATAAACATAGATTGCCAGGATATCCTGCCAGTTACGCACGAGCAGAGAATCTGCTGAAGTCGTCAGGCCGTCAGCCCTGCTGCCGCTAGCGTCTGTCAGTTTGTTTTTTTCTTTATATTCTTTTTCAATTTCATCCATCACAGAAGAAAAATCATCAGAAAAAGAAAGCTGATAATTATTTTTCAGACTGTCCAGATAAAATTCTTTGCCTGCATGAAGGTTCGACACATAATAAACCGGTGTTCCTGTCTTGCCTGTAACATTTCCACTTCCATCAGAAATATCTGTTGCATTCCCCGCATCCTTCTGATTCTTCTGCAATTCTGCAATCTTGCTTTCAAAACCAACAAGAAGATCGTAATTTGTAACAAACTTCTTCTGGTCTTCCGGCAGGCTGTCATATTCTGCTCTGAGTTCTTTTACCCTTGCCGCATGATTTACTGTAAGTGTCTCCTTCGCAAGTGCATTGATCTTTGCTACCAGATTCTTTGCAGCTTCAGATTCTGTTACATTTGTCGGTGCCGGACTCGGTGTTGCAGTTGGATCCGATGGTGTCACAGTCGGCTCCGGTGTTGCAGTTGGATCCGATGGCGTCACAGTCGGCTCCGGTGTTGCAGTTGGATCCGATGGTGTCACAGTCGGCTCCGGTGTCGGCGTATCTGGTTCCGGTGTTGGTGTATCCGGTTCTGGCGTCGGCGTATCTGGCTCCGGTGCCGGTGTGTCCGGTTCTGGTGCCGGTGTGTCCGGTGTATCACTTCCATCGCCCAAATCGCTTGCAGTTTCTATATGCTCATCCGCAGCCATGACTGACATCGGACTTGATAAAACCATTGCAGATAAAATTGTTACACATAAACTTCTGGTCAGATATTTGTTCTTCATTCTGGTAAAATTGCTCCCTTCTGTCAAGAACATATCTTTATTCCCCTTATAAAGGTATGTTTCTCACTGCTAACTCACTTACACAATAACTGTGGTTAGTTTAGCATAAATTCCCATAAAAATCAACCGCCGGGATAAATTCCCCGACGGTTTCTGGATAAAATTCACATTCTTTTCATATTTACATAACTGCATAAGCATAATCTGCTATGCCATTCTTCCGGCATAACTGAAACAGTCCCTGAAATACCTGATAGCACACAGTGAGGATATAATGAATATCATCATCTATATTTCTCTTACAGTTCAGATATCTCCTGTGATGTTCCTTAATGTACTGTAGAAGCTGATTCAGCGTCTCAAAATGGATTTCCTTCTCCGTATACACATCAGCCTTACCTTCCAGAACAAATGCTTTCAGCTCGTTCTTCAGATGCTTTTCATAGGTGTTGTGCTGATGAAGTGTACCATCAAACGTCTTATTATGTGGAAAAGTAAAATAATCTGCTATATAATGCATGACCTCTCCGGATCTCCGCCAGAATACCCTGTCATTATACCCGGCCCCTGACTGAACCAGTCGTCGTATCTTACCCTGAACCTCATCAAAAGTACCGAAATACTCATGTCTCTTGGTTACAAATGAAGGCTGGATGTCCGGCAGGATATTGCCAAGACAAAATGCTTTTCTATGTGACTGTAAACTTTCATTAGCCGGCATCTGATCTGCCAGATACCTTGCCAATAATATGTGTGATTTCTTACGCACAATAAACACTTCTTTCTCTAATAAAAAACAGTTTACCGTAACCATATCTACTATAGCAGATTTACTTTTTTAATTCAAATAAAGTTTTTATAAAATCCTGACACTTTTTGGTACAAAATCATCTTGTCAAGACACCAAGCGCCATACTGTGCTGCGCAGCATGTCTTTTTTCAACCAGTGTTCTTGGATATCCAACTACTCCATTGTTATCATACGGATCATTAAAATAATACTTTTCTTCATCATATCCCACCAGCAGCATACAATGTTCGTTTGAGGTCCAGCCAAATCGTTCTCCTGTATCCAGAAGTTTCCACTCCGGTCCCGGAATTTCCTTACGCATGTTGATACATGCCCAGAATACCACCGGCATATCCTGATCGATATACTTTTTCAGAAGTGTCTCTGTCGATGTTCCCGTCTCATCCAGAAATTCATAATGATCCCCTGCGGCTTTTGCAAGCGCTTTCTGAAGTCCTCTCGCATAAATCCCATAAGATTCTTCATCATAAGGACTTCCACAGAAAAATTTATTCGGATCCGGGCCGTACAGAACACCATCCCGTATTTCCATCTCCCGGCACTCAAGACAGTTCTGAATAAACTCATCTACCGTAATCTCATAGCCAAGATACTTCAATAACATAACTGCCGAAACGCTCTCGCATCCGGTTGGATATTTTATGCTCTGGTCAATATATGGTACCTGAATCTTACGCACCTGCTTTTGTCTCCTCTTCTTTGGAAGATGTGATTTTTTTGATCACTGTAAGCGTAAGCAGAAGCAGGATCAGGCTGATTCCAAGAACCACCCACCAGATATGTACAAACCCGGCAATGATATACCCGATAAAGGAGATCACTGCAACTACTGCTGCATACTGCATCTGCGTAGTTACGTGATTGATATGATTTGACTGTGCCCCTGCTGAAGACATAACTGTAGTATCAGAAATCGGAGAAACATGGTCACCACAGACTGCTCCTGCCAGAACTGCTGATACAGAAATGATCATCATCTGAAGATTTTCAGAACCCGGAAACATTGCGATTGCGATCGGAACCAGGATTGCAAAGGTTCCCCAGCTTGTTCCTGTCGAAAAAGAAAGGAACACAGCAACTACAAACAAGATTGCCGGAAGGATCACACTTGCAGATGTATTACTTCCAACGATATTTTTGACAAAAGTACTGATTTCCAGTGCATCGCCCATGCCTTTCAGTGACCATGCAAAGATCAGAATTGCAATTGCAGGAATCATCATCTTGAATCCCTCTACAAAGCTGTCCATAAATCCCTTAAAGGTAACCACTTTGCGTGGAAGATAAAGAATCAGCATAAAAAATACCGTGATCATCGTAGCAAAGATCAAGCTGGTCTCTGCATCGCAACCAGAAAAAGCAGTCACGATATCTGTTGCTCCACCAAGGAATCCTGTATAGATCATTGCCCCGATTGCAGATACGATAAGTACCAGTACCGGCAGCACAAGATCGATGACTTTTCCATTTGCTGAGATTTCTTCGTCTTTAACCTGATCAAATTCCTTTCCACCTGAAGTAAAAAGATCTCCTCTGGCCGCATTGCGTTCATGTACCTTCATCAGACCAAAATCCAGTCCGGTCATGATGATGAAAACTACCATCACAAGTGTCAGGAGCGCATACAGATTATACGGAATCGTTGACAGGAACAGCTGAAATCCTGTAATACCAGCATCATCCGGCACATAAGAATTGACAGCTGCCGCCCAGCTGGAAATCGGTGCGATAATACATACCGGTGCAGCTGTTGCATCAATAATATATGCCAGTTTGGCTCTGGATACCTTGTAACGGTCTGTGACAGGTCTCATAACAGAACCAACTGTCAGGCAGTTAAAATAATCATCCACAAAGATCAGTACGCCAAGACCTGTCGTTGCCAGCATTGCACTTTTCTTAGTCTTGATCTTACTTCCCGCCCATTTGCCATAAGCTGCCGATCCGCCTGATTTTGACATCAGGACGATGATCATTCCAAGCAGTACATCAAAGATCAAAATATTCAGATTCATACTGTTCTTCATGATATCAAAGAATGCCACAAATGCATTCCACGGATGAAAGCCGGTATACAGCAGTGCCCCTGCTGCCACCCCGATAAAAAGCGAACTGTACACTTCCTTGGTTACTAATGCCAGCACGATTGCCAGCAATGGCGGCACCAGTGACCACCATGTTCCGATAAATATCGAACCATCCATTTCATTTCCCCCCCTGCATATTATATTTTCAATGCTTTAAATCTATTATACACTACCATATTTGTCCTGTACACCAAAAAAGTGCAAAGTCCGGTGGAAATATTCTCCAGGTTTCGCACTTTCTTTATAATATTCTTTAATCCATCAAACTACTCGGCCTTTTTACTCAAACGAAATACTGTCAAAATCCGGTGTTCCCATCAGGTCAAACGGAGTACTCTGGTATACGTAATAATTCAGCCAGTTTGTATACAGATTATTGGCATGAGCTCTCCAGAGAAGCAGCGGTCTGTTTTCCGGATCATTATCTTTGTAATAATTCTTCGGAAGATCGATTTGAAGTCCCTTTCCTACATCTCTCTTATATTCTCCATCCAGTGTCACACGGTCATATTCCGGATGTCCCATGACAAAAATCTTACGTCCCCCCTGCGCCATTGCAAGAAAAAGCCCCGCCTCCTCAGATTCTGCAAGAATCGTGATATCTTTACATGCACGGATATCTTCGATTGGAACCTCTGTATGTCTGGAATGTGGTGCAAGAAAAGCATCATCAAATCCTCTGACCAGCGGGATCTTACGATTCAGAACTTTGTGCCAGAAGAGACCAAACATTTTGTGATCGAGCTGACGTTTCTGAAGTCCGTAAAAATGATACAGACTTGCCTGTGCAGCCCAGCACAGAAAAATCGTAGATGTCACATGACTTTCTGTCCAGTCCATGATCTCTGTCAGCTCGTTCCAGTAATCCACTTCTTCAAACTCCATCTGTTCTACCGGTGCTCCTGTCACGATCATTCCATCAAACTTCATATCTTTGAGTTCCGAAAAAGTCTGATAAAATTTATTCAGATGATTGGCAGACGTATTTTTTGCCTGATGGCTCTCAACTGCCATAAAAGTCACGTCCACCTGTAATGGTGTGTTTGACAGAGACCGCAGAAGCTGCAGTTCTGTTTCTTCTTTCAAAGGCATCAGATTCAGGATCAGAATCTGAAGTGGGCGAATGTCCTGGTGTACCGCTCTTCCCTCATCCATGACAAATATATTTTCTCTTTCAAGAATTTCTTTTACCGGTAAATCTCCCTGTATCTTAATCGGCATTTTCTGTTCCTCCTTTTGTCCAGTTACAAATTTTTCAAGAACCCCGCCACTGATATAATTTTGTTGCTCACCACCTGCAGA
>ENA-OZHP01000550-OZHP01000550.1-human-gut-metagenome-genome-assembly--contig:-NODE-550-length-15892-cov-8.030877_pt1 | contig 15892 bp, 13 predicted proteins | sample MGYA00244046_ERZ653686 | MGnify/ENA primary metagenome ERZ653686 (study PRJEB26926, sample SAMN06165313) | human gut metagenome | biome: ENVO:00009003; feature: ENVO:2100002; material: ENVO:00002003... | reverse complement strand
AGCGGCTGTCCACCACGATACGTCCCTGCCGGTCCAGATAGCCCCGCTTCACGCCGTCATAGGAAAGAGGAAGCATTTCATCGCCTCCGCCGCTGCCGCCAAGGCCCCCAAGCACGGCCCCTGCCAGGGTGCCCCAGTTGAAACGGTTCACCTTCCGCCGGTACTTCGCCAAACCATCCTCATAGGGTCCCACGCTGTCAAATTCCGCGGTAAAAAGAAGTTTCCCCGACCCGTCGATGCCGCCCTTCCGTCCGTCGGAAAGCTGCACAAAAGCAATGCCCTCGCTGAAAGGCGCCAGCACCTCCCTATACAGCGGCGCAGTCACCCTTTTCCCGGCCCTGTCCGAAATGCCGTATTTCCCCTTTTCTCTATAAAAAGAAGGCCCCTCCTCTATGGGCGGCGCCGCCGGTTTGCCGTCAGCTGTGATATAGGAAAAGCCCTTCTTTCCCTTCACCAGGAAAAGGCCCTCTCCCTCATAGCGGATGGAACTGTACACCGGCGGCACCAGTTCCTCCCCCTGTCTGCCCAGGAGGCCCCAGCCCTTCTCTCCCTTGAAGGCTGCCGATACGCCGTAGTCCCAGGCATCACCGCCCTCCCTCTGGATGGAAGCCCGGGGGAGCTTATTCTTTGCCAGATAGGGATACACCATGCCGCCCGCCGACGGCGCAGAAGGCAGGTTCACTGACACGTCGGAATGGGTGGTGGTTTTGGAAGAAGACTCCCTTTCCTCCACCCGGCTTTCCTCCCTGGTCACCGATGACCCTTCCCGGTGTATATGGGTATACAAAAAAGCCGGTTCCTCTCCCCATACAGGGAACCACGCAGCCGGCAAAAGCAGGAGGGATGTGATAAGCAGAATCTTTCCGGTTCTGTAGTTCATAGAGCGTCCTTTCATTTAAACGAATAAATTCGATATTGTGATTTCATTATACTAAAATTCCCTTTTCCTGTAAATACCGACATCCTCTTCCTGTGATACAATAAAGAAAAAGAAACCATTTTCCAAAGGAGGCCGCCATGGACATTACAGAAGAAATAACCAAAATGAACCTGTACAAGTCGAGTAGACGGAATCAGATTACTCTGTCCGCCCCTCACAGAACCGTACGTGCGGTTTTCCCGCATACGGCTCTTAGAATAGTCCTTGGGGTGTACTCGTTACACCTTATCAGTTGCAGTTCCGTTTACATTTAACTAATCTCTAAGTCTTAGTTTCTTCTACATCTCTGTGCAGAACCTGTTTCCCTGCGATTGTTGACTATTCTTTACCCCCTTCACTCCACCTACTTTCACAGGTTTCATCACTACTATGAGGTAATCCGACTGCTGACCGGGCATCTGTGACGTCTCCATACAGTTAAGTATTTTGGCGTCCATACCATTGGGATGGGTGTCATCCATTTAGGACCCTCGTCAGCTCTCCCAGGTACATGTATAGTACTTCGTGCGCTCGCCATGCTCTATGACCCCGGTGGAACCTGCACAGTTCTCGCTTACCGACCTGCGCATTTCTGCCTGCGACCAAAGTTAGAGTATCGGCTTCCACTTGTCGTTCTAACGAGGCTGAATCGCTTCACGCTTTCGCATTACGGCTCTCGCACTCCTTTGTCTACGCTTCATGCTGGCCTCACGGCTTCACATGCAAGACTAAGTACCGGCTGCTTGCTAGGCTTTGCCGGGTCTGGGCTTTCACCAGACTATACTATACACGCCGAACTGGCGCACAACTTAAGAACCCTCGGGGCGATAGCCCCGTCAAACTTTAGAACCTTCACGCCCCAATCCCCAGTCCCCACTATCAAAACACGGTGAAATCGCCATCCGATTTTACCGTGTTTTTTATTCGTGATATGATACAAGTGAAATCTGCAGAAAAAGGAGGCCCTCCATGTCCATTACCCCTGTGATTCTAGTTATCCTGACCTTTATCGTTAATTTTATTATGGATTTCTCCTTCTGGTCTGTGATGCTGTCTCTTTATTACATTGGCGGCGCCCCGGCAGGTACCGATGACGGCACACTTCTGGTGAAGCTGACTCTGGCTTCGGTGCTCATTCCTGCCATTCTGGCGCGGCTGGGGGTGATGGAGCGGTTTTTTGTCTATTCCGAAGGCGGGAGGAAGGCCTATGGCGAAGACGGACGCCTTCTGGAAGAAGGGCTTGAAAACATCTGCCGGCGGGGAAATCTGGTTCCTTCGGACTACCGCCTCTATGTAGGTCTTCGGAATGAATACAATGCCTTTTCCCTGGGAAAAAGCATTGTGGTCATGGCGCCCCTGCTCCGTCAGTTTCCCGAAGAGGAGCTCCTTGGCATCATGGCCCATGAAATGGGTCATATCCAGAGGGGCCACACCGGCGCCAGCCTGCTCTGCGTAGGCATGTCCTGGTTCGGCCAGATCATCGTTCTGGTGTACAACACCATTTTCCTCATCTGCCGTCTCCTCGTATGGATTCCCTTCCTGGGACTCCTTATCAACCTGATGGCCCTTTTCATCAGCCTCCAGTACAATATCCTTTCCTTCCTCCTCCAGACACCTATGCTCTTCATTTCCCGTTTCGGAAGCAGGAAGGAGGAATATGAAGCCGACGCCTACGCCTGCCGTCTGGGGCTGGGACGGGGCCTGGCCCTGGGGCTCTGCCATATCGAATCCATTTACGGCAGCGGAAATGCGGGCTTCTTTAAAAGCCTGCTGAACGACCACCCTGATACCCCCAAACGGATAGAAAGGATCAGGAAATATCTGGAAACTCATTAAGGAGGATACCTATGAAGGAAAAGCTGACCAGACTTCGCAGAGAAAGGCAGTGGGGCTCCTATATCCTGGTCCTGGCAGCCATCCTTCTCACCCTTTTCTGCCTCATCCTCCTTCTGGCCAAAATAGCCAGCTTCGGCGCCGCCCGGATTTTCAACTATGCCGCAGCCCGGCAGGACATGCTCCGGGGCACCATCACGGTAGAATCCATTACTGCCAATATCCACGGCGGCGTAACCTTCGAAAACCTTTCCTGGGATGACCCGGAGGGAAATCCCATTCTCCGTGTCCCCTCGGGCACCCTGAAAGTGAATCCCTGGGATATCCTCCGAAAGCACATGGTCTCTACCACCCTGGAAGAAATCACTCTGAACCGCCCGGTCTTCGCCGTCCGCTTTGACGAAGACATGAAGGTAGACTTTGTGAAACAGAACGATACAAAGGAAGGAGACCGGCAGGAGGAAAAAACGCTGGAAGACAAAGTATCCAATTTCAACAGGAACGGCAGGCCCCTTCATGTAAAGCTGACCATTCATAACGGCCGTATGGAGGCTTTTTACCGCCAGCGCCACTACATTGCAAAGCACGTAAACATGACGGGCACCATCGATACCAGAGGAACTACGAAACTAAGCCTCACCACCGGCTCCTTCGGCGGAACCGCCATCGGTGACGGCGTGGAGCTTGCCTGTGAAATCGATTTCAAGGAAAAAGGACTTCCTTCCCTCATTAATTTTACTGCCAACGGCGTAGACCCCTCCTCCCTGGGTCTGGGCGATGACATTCACGATAAAATGACCCTCACTGCCCAGGGAAGCGGACCCCTGGCCCGCATGGAAGCAGACGGGACAGTGACCATGAAGGAGCTCCATATTCCGGCCCTGGACTTCAGAAATGTCAAAGGGGATGTCCATTACAGCAGCGGAGATGTGACTTTTTCCGATGTCACCGCCCGGGTCTACGGCGGCACCGTAACCGCCCGGGGAAATTACAATATAGACAGCCGGGCCTACGACATCTATCTCCAGGGCGAAGACCTGGACAGCCGCATTCCTTCCAATGAGCCTAAATTCTACTGTCTGGTAAAACTGGATGGGGAAATCCACTGCGACGGTGACCAGAAACACCTCATTGCCTTCGGCCGCTTCTCCTCAGGCCCCGGCTTCTACATGCTGGTTCCCTTCAAAGGCATCACCGGCACCTTCAACAACCGCTGGCGGGCTGTGGATTTCTACGACGTATCCATTGACACCAGCTTTGGCATCATCCGCACCGACGCCTTCCACATCATCGACGGCCGCCTCCACCTGGGCACCATCGTGCTGGTGGATAAGGAAACAGGAAAAGCCATGAACCTCCGGGAAGCCAGAAACAGCGAAGGCCCCATGAAGACGATCAGGCAAATACAGGAAAACGTGAAGAGCATCAAAAAGCAGGTGGATGAACTGAGGCCGTAATTTTTGCACAGACCTGCGAATTCCGGTTAGTCTCAGATGGGATGAATCGTTCTTCGTTCTTCGTGGTTCAGGATCCTTTGTCCGATTTTCGTAGTTTGCAGTTCCTGTTTCATAATTCGTAATCCGCGGTTCGTGAAAATGCGGCGTCATTTATGGGCGCCGCACTTTTTATTCTATTTCCTGCCAATCAAAATGATGAAGCCTTCACATGGCAGCGTCTAACCCGGCTCCACGCAAAAATCCCGTCTGCCCCGGGGAGGACGATCCCGGGGCAGGCGGTAAAGAGGGGTATCAGTATTTAATTTCTACCTGAATCAGGATACCCGGCACAATTTGGCGAATATCCAGAGTTCCGGGATTTTCTGAAGAGAAGAGTTCTCCCGGCCTGATTGTTTTCAGGTTCTTCCCCTGCCTGATTTCAAAAGTTCCTTCTACTGCATAGAGAAAAAGTCTCCCTTTTTCTTCGTGGACGGAAACCGGGAAGGAAGTCAGGATGTGATGTCCCACCGTTTTGCAGGAGCCCCGCCGGAGCATGACGTTGAAATCGATGCAGCGTCCCCGGCTTTTTGTAATTTCTTCTCCCGTGAAATAATCGCCCGTAAGGGGCGGGAGTTCATGGAAAGGTTCCTCTTTATGGGAAATGAAAATATTTCCTTTCAATACGATGAGGAGCCGTTCGATGCCCGGCAGTTTCGTGAAAAGGGAAGTTTCCGTCTCCACCGTAGCGGAACTGATACGGATATCAAAATTTCTTTCTCCATAGGAAGAATGATGCGGGAAGATAAAGAGTTCTTTCGTTTTTCCGCCGGACCAGTCCGTCACGTGGTAGTCCGCCTCTCCATAGACTCTGCCTTCCATAGGCTCAGCCCTCTTCCAGGTATTCCATGGTTTCCGCCACCTGTTTCAGGACGGATTCGTCGGATACCCGGGTCAGTTTTCCATCTTTTACGGTCGTTTCGCCATTGACGATGACTGCTGCGATGGCAGTGGGCTGGAGTGAATAGATCAGGTTCGGCAGGAATTGGTTCCCTTTGCGGGAAAGGGGCTGCATGGAGAAATCTTTGCAGTTGATGGCCACGAAATCGGCCGTATATCCTTTTTCGATTTTTCCGACAGGAAGGTCCAGCGCTTTGGCCGCGTTGGCCATACCCATTTTATAGGCATCATGGAAATTCACGGAAAGGGCATCAAGGGTCTTTGCTTTCTGGAGGATGGCCACCATGCGCATTTCTTCAAAAACGCTGATTCTGTTATTTCCACAGGCCCCATCACTTCCCAGGGCGATATTGACGCCGGAAGAGAGGTATTTCGGAATATCTGTAATCCCGTCGGCCAGGAACATATTGCTGGAGGGGCAGTAAATCAGGCTGCCTTTTCTTTTGCCCAGAAGTTCGATTTCTTCCCCATCCAGCCATACGCCGTGGATGATAGCCATATGGGAATCTACCACTCCCAGTTCATCCAGATAGCGAAGCGGGGTCGTTCCGTGTTCCTTGACTACCTGTTTCACTTCGAACGGTTCTTCTGCCACATGAATGTGCATGGGACTGTCAAATTCGAGAGCCAGTCTATGGCCTGTCCTCACCATATCCGGTGATGCCGCATGAAGACTGTGGGGAGCCGGAATGACTTTCGCCATGCCGCCTGTATATTTCTCCATCATCTTCTTCGTGTTTTCATAAGCATCAGTTACGGTTTCCCTGTACCCTTCCGGTGCGCCATCCCAGTCATACATGGTTCTGGCGATGACCAGACGTATCCCTGCGTCACGAGCCGCCTGGACGATGGCCTCATCACTTTCTGTTCCAAACTGATGAAGATAGAAGAAATCGGAAACCGTAGTAGCTCCGCATTTCATCATTTCCGTAAAGGCAAAGAGGGCCCCGGTATAAATATCCTGCAGCCTCATCTTCGGGGAGTATGCATAAAGGGTCTTGTCTCTCCATTCAAGAAACGGACGGTCCGCTGCGATTCCGCGGAGAAGACTCTGGAAACAGTGGTTATGGGCATTGACCGTCCCCGGTACAAGGACCAGATCTCCGAAATCTTCCACTTTCAGTGAGCCGTATTCCTTTTCAATTTCATCAATGGAAATAATATCTGAAATAAGGCCGTCTTCCACGAGGACTGCCTTATCTTTTTCAACCGTTTCACCAATCAGAAAGCCTTTTGCCTTAATGATTTTCTTCATTTTCTGCCTTCCAGCTCCCTTCTTTTCGTAATGTATCCCATAAAATCAGAAATCAGCCGGGCTGCCGTGTAGCAGGTGATGCCGCTGGCCTCATCATAGGGCGGCGAAACTTCCACCAGATCGAAGCCGATAACTTTATCATGACTGGCGATTTCTTCCAGTATTTCTCTGACTTCATCATAAAGAAGGCCTCCGGTCATGGGGGAACCGGTCCCGGGAGCCACGGAATAGTCCAGGCTGTCGATATCGATGGTCACATAGCAGGGATAATCGTGGGGCAGATTTTTTACTACCCGGGCGATTCCTTCTGCCCGCAGCTGCCTGGGAGAGTAGATGATATCCCCGTGAGCTCTGGCATCCATGAAATCGGACCGTTTGCTGCTTCCTATACCATGAATGCCCAGATGGGAAATATGACGGACATAGGGCATAGAGGCCATCATGCGGCAGGGACTCCCGTTAAAAATGGTCTGGGGCCCGACATGGTCGGTCCAGTCCAGATGGGCATCGATCTGCACCACATTGAATGGTCCCACCTCATCGAGGCCCCGGGCCACGGGAATTGTGATGGAATGGTCACCGCCCAGAATGACGGGCATCGCCTTTTTTCTCGTAATGAGTCGGACTGCCGCTTCGATATTTTCAAAAGTTGTCTTCAGATCACCGGGAATATAGTCCACATCCCCGCAGTCTACGATAGTCCACAGTTTTGTGCTGAGGAAAAACGTATCCTGTTCAGGGTCATAGGAACCTTCTTCGGTATAATGGAAACGGGTGGACTGCTCACGGATTCCTCGCGGGCCCAGCCGGGTCCCCGTTTTTCCCTGCATCCCGATATCCGAAGGTGCGCCGATGATGGCGATATCTGCCTGTAAATCATTCAGATCAGGGCAGATAGGACATTTCGCAAAAGTGGCAATCCCGGTGGGTGCCATATTGACCGGTCCGGAAAGAGAAAAATTATCCAACTTTTTCCAGCACTTCCTCACTTTTCGGTTTTGGTTCTTCCGCTATAACGACTGAATTTTCAGAGTAGCCGCGAGTGAATACCTGACTTACGAAGTCCGCCGTTCTCTTATTCTTCGGATGATGGAAAATCTGGTCCGGCGTACCTTCTTCGAAAATAATTCCATTTTCGATAAAGACCACTTTATCCGCTATTTCTTCAGCGAACCGCATTTCATGAGTAACGACGGCCATGGTCATACCGGAAGCAGCCAGAGATTTAATGACCTGCAGTACTTCGCCTACCATTTCCGGGTCCAGCGCAGAAGTCGGTTCGTCAAAAAGCATGACTTCCGGTTCCATGGCCAGGGCTCTTGCGATAGCGATACGCTGTTTCTGCCCGCCGGAAAGGCTGGCCGGCATGACATCCGCCTTATCCCGGAGGCCTACCATGTCCAGAAGTTTATTTCCTCTCTCCAGCGCTTCCGCTTTGGAAAGGCCCTTCAGGTCTCTGGCAGCCATGGTGATATTTTTCATCACACTGAGATGAGGGAACAGATTGAAATTCTGGAATACCATACCCATGCGCTGGCGGATTTTGTTCAGCGCCTTTTCACTCGTTTCTACCGATCTGCCATCCTTCATTTCGCGGCCCACCGGTTCACCGTCCAGACGGATCTCTCCATCCTGATAGGTTTCCAGATAGTTCATGCAGCGCAGGAGCGTACTCTTTCCCGCACCGGAAGGTCCGATAATGACCACGACTTCCCCATCATGGATATCCAGATCGATATGTTTCAGCACGTCCTGTTTCCCATAGGACTTACGAAGGTTTCGAATCGTAATCAATTGAGCTCATCTCCTGTCTTCAGCTTCTTTTCCAGGAATGTTCCTGCCAGACCAATCAGATTATTTGTGAAATAATAAAGAACGGCAACTACGATGTATACTTCAATCGTTTTGAAATTGGTGGCAATCACCGTATTTGCCTCACGGAAAAGCTCAATCACCGTAATGGTGGAGAGAAGGGATGAATTCTTCGTGAGGGAAATGAATTCATTTGTCGCCGGAGCTACCATTCTGCGTACCGCCTGGGGAACGATGATTTTCCTCATCACCTGCCAGTAGGAATAGCCCAGCGACCGACCCGCCTCCATCTGTCCTTTATCGATGGAAACGACCGCGCCCCGGATAATCTGGGACATATAGGCCCCGCTGTACATGCCGAGGGCGATAATGCCGCAGACCCAGGCGTCAGTGGAAATACCGAGCAGCACAGGCAGCCCGTAAAAGACGAGCACCAGCTGCACCAGAAGGGGTGTGGAGCGGAACCAGGAAAGGTAAGCCGTGGAAATCCAGCGAACGAAACGGACCTTGGAAATCTGGCCCAGCGCAATCAGAAGCCCGATGATACTGCTGATCACAAAACCGGCCAGAGTGAAAATGACTGTCCTGCCCAGGCCCATCATGAGAAGCTTTGCAGTATTTCCTTCAAATATCCACGAAAAGTCCACGGTCCTCTCCCCCTTTATTGCTATTAATTACCAAAATATTTTGCCTTGATCTTGTCGTACTGACCGTCATCCTTTACGGCTTTCAGTGCTTTGTTCAGTCCATCTTTCAGGGCTGTATCCTCCTTGCGGATGCCATATGCATACAGTTCGCTGGTCAGGTTCTTGTCCAGGATTCTTACCTTGCCCGATGCTTTTGCATAGACTGAAGCGGCCGGTCTTGCAGTAACGACTGCATCAGCCTTGGAAGATTCCAGGGACAGGAACATTTCATTATTCGTCTCTACTTCCAGACGCTTGATTTCCGGATAGTTTGCATCCAGATACTTAACGGACTTCGTGCCTACCTGTACAGCTACAGTCTTGCCCTTCAGGTCATCCACCGTATTGATGGATTTATCATCTTTTCTGACAAGGATGCAGAGACCGCCTGGATAATAGGAATCGGAGAAATCAATGGTCTTCTTTCTTTCATCCGTCACATACATGGCGGAAGCGATGACGTCAAACTTCTTGGACATGAGGCCCGGGATGAGTCCTTTGAAATCGGTATTTACATATTCCACCTTTTCATAGCCCATCTTCTTTGAAACCGCATTCATCAGGTCGATATCAAAGCCCGTATATTCACCGGCTTCATTTCTCCATTCAAAAGGCTTGAATGTGGCGTCAGTTCCTACCTTGAGGACCTTTCCGCCTGCCGCAGAAGATGCTGCCTTGCTTCCTGCACTCCCACCGCCGCAGCCTGCGATTCCGACTGCCATAACTGCTGCTGCAAGACCGAGTAATACTTTTGTAGATATTTTCATAATAGCCCCACTCCTTTTCTTCCTGAAATCCTCCCTCATATAAATGAAAAGACGGCCCAGTTTCCTGAGCCGTCCTTGGTCGTCTGTATGATTCTTATGTATACAGCTTAAGGCTTTAAACAGTGCAAGTCAAATGGTATAATTTCATTAAAAGTATGAATTCTTTTCATAGAAATAATCAAGGGTGGTGAAATTTATGAATATCAAAGACGCCAGATATATTATCGCCATTGCTGAAGAAAAAACGCTCTCCCAGGCAGCCTCCGTGCTTTATGTCTCACAGTCCACCCTGAGCCATGCCCTCTCCCGCATCGAATCCGAACTGGGAACCACCCTCTTTGACCGATCAAAGACACCCCTCCAGATTACCGATGCCGGTCAGGTCTGTCTTGAAACGGCCAGAGAAATGGTACTCATGAATAAAAATATGGCAAACCGGCTGAAGGAAATCAAAGACTCCCAATGCGGCACCTTCCGTCTTGGCCTCACAAGCCTGGCCCTCCGCTGCTATTTTCCCCTCGTATTTCCCAAAGTCCACCGGAAATTCCCCGACTGGGACTTCATCCTCACCACCGGATCCATCAGCACTCTGCAGGAAGACCTTGATAAAGGAAGAATCGACGCAGCCATCATGGTCAACGTGAAATCAAGCCGGTACAATTACATTCCCCTTCTGAACTACTCCATCCTCCTCGCAGCGCCCGCCTCAAAACCCATAGAGAAAAAAGAAGGAGCTTTCTCCGTACGGTCTCTCGAAAATATCCCCCGCATTCACTTCTCCTCCCTGGCCGACGAAAAATTCATCATGACCACCCCGGGCCAGCAGCTCTACGATATTTCCGTACAACTCTTCAACGAAAACGGTATGGAACCTCACTCCCTTATTCAATGCGGAGATATGGAAACCATCCACGATCTTATTGGAAAAAACATAGGTGTTTCTCTCCTCCCGGACATCATCATCCCCCACTGCCAGTCCAAAAAGGTCCAGTACTACCGTATCGACAACGAAAACCTGGACCGCACCCTGGCTATTACCTTCATGAAAGGCAAATTCCTCCCCAGAGTCATGCGTGAATTCATCCCCATCTCCAGAGAAGAATATTTCAAATTCTGACAATAAAAGCGTACCTGAACAACGGGACGCTTTTTTATTGAACCTATAGAAACCTGAAAACGATTATCGGCAAACGAGAAAATCACGAAGCGGCAAAGCTTTTACCTCCACCTTCTATATACCCCTACCTGATGAGACTCCTCAACGTATCATAAAGCACCTGCACACCGGTCGTGAGCTGATCCCAGTCGGTCCATTCCTCTTTGCAGTGGGAAAGACCATCCCTGCTGGGCACGAAAATCATGGCGATGGGCATTTTCTTTGCCATGGAATTTCCATCATGTGTGGCCCCGCTGGACATGGGCGCAAAAGAAATATGATCTTCTCCGCAGGCTTTTTCCATAGCCTTCATGAACCGTTCATCACAGACCACGGGATCCTTCTTCACCATATTGGACACATGGACCCTGCCGGATGGCTGAATCCGGGCCGAAAGGTCCACCACATACCGCTCGATGAGATCCCTGTCCAGCCCCCGTACCTCCAGCACCATATCCACCTTTCCGGGGATAACGGTGGGAACATTGGGAAATACATGGATTTCCCCTATCGTCGCCACCATATGATGTCCATACTCCCGGATCAGCTGATCTGCCAGGCCGATAATCCGCGAAGCCTCCACCAGGGCATCCTGCCTTTCCTCCATCATCGTCGTTCCCGCATGGTTGCTTTTACCCGTCACTTTGATATGGTACCGCTGCAGGCCCACGATTCCTGTGACTATACCCACATCCCTGTGCTGTCTGTTCAGCCGGTTTCCCTGCTCGATATGAAGCTCCAGCCAGCCCCGGCATTTTGACGTATCCATCACCGCACCTCGAAGCCGGTCTCCCGAATATCCATATTTCTCAGCCTTTATCAGGAAATCCCTGTCATCCAGAGGAAGAAGTCCCATCATGGCCCGGCTTCCAAAAGTACCGCCCAGTTCATTTCCTTCCTCTCCATTCGTAGCCACCACATGGAGATTGAAAAGAGAGGGGTACCTTGTTTCCGAGAGCATCCTCACACATTCCGCCGCAGCCACCAGGCCGGCCGTGCCGTCAAACATACCCCCTGCCTTCACACTGTCCAGATGAGAGCCCAGGAGGATTTCATCCGCCATCGTTCCCGCCGGACGATAATAACCATGCACATTCCCCACGGAATCCACAGAAGTCATCATCCCGCATTCTTCGAAATACGAAATGACCTCCTTCCGCTCCTCATTTACGAAATCAGACCCGAAGACCCGGTTTATCGCCCCCGTCTCATCCTGCCCGATAGAAGCAAGCCGGAGCACGTTCCTCCTCACCATTCCCTCATCAATCCTATGTATACTCATCATGCGCCTCCTCCTGAAATCCTGATTTTTGAGCTGATTATAGAATCAGAAGAGATATACGTCAAATGAAGGGAATGGCGGAAAGGAGTGAAGAAAATTCAAGCCCTGGGTACAGAAACACCCATAAAACTGCACACTGTCTGCAGAATTTCCTATTCCGGGATTGTCGGGTGTCCGGCAGCAGATAGAAGGAAATGGGCATCCATTAAAAAATCCAATAACTCAAAATTCCTGCACAAAGCGCAGGAAAAAGATTTCTGGAATTCGAACCTTTTAAAAGATAAAATAAAAAATGCGTCATCTGACGCATTTTTTATTTTATCTTTTAATTTCTCTCAAAAAATCTCCCACCACTTTCGAGTAGACCGCGGGCGAAGCGCCCCATTCGGCGGCGTGAGGCACATTTTCGAAGAGATACAGCTTCTTCGAAGGGGACGATGAAGCTTCATACAGTTCCTCCGCCCGCTGATACGGGACGAGGGTATCTGCCGTACCGTGCAGGAAAAGGGTGGGCACGGAAGAATGAGCCACCCCATTCAGGGGATCCATATCCCTCGTGGTCTTATGAAACCGGAAGAGAAGATCCGCCTGAAAGAAAGGATAAATGGCCCGAAGTCCCCAGAGCGCCCTCTCATCACCGAGCCAGGCGAAAAGTTTTTCCTCTGCCAGCTGCTCCAGGTTTCCATAAGAGCTGTCGGAAATGACGAAAGAAAGGTTTCTTCCCTCCTCCGTTCCGCTGTAAAGAAGGGCCATGGCCGCTCCGAGAGACACCCCGTGAAGACCGATTCTGCCGGAAGGCGTGTTTTTCTTTGCCCATTTCACCCAGGCGTCTATATCTTCCGTTTCCCGAAGTCCCCAGGTAGTCCGGCCGCCGCCCGATTCCCCGTGGCCTCTCTGGTCGATGAAGAGCATATTGTACCCAAGATTCCGGTACATTCTCACAAAGGGAAGGCACATGCTCCGGTTCTGGTACAATCCGTGAATAAGAATCACCGTCGGCCGGTTCGATCCGGGATCAGGCATCCAGGTCCCCTTGAGCTCCGTCCCGTCAGAAGAAACGACAGATACTGTCTTACCCCCGGACCAGGCCTCGGCCTCCTTCATGGCGGAAGTCTGTCCTTTATGATTCTGAATCCCCAGGATCTCATCCCAGGGCGCATTCAGAAGATTCTCCGTCATCTCGTGCCCCAGATAAAACCCGGCCCCCAGGATAAAGATCAAAAGAGCGATGAATATATTTCTAAAGAAATGAAAAATAGTCTTCATATATCCTCGATTCATGAAATAAGAATGTACATATGGTATACCCTCAAGCTAACTTCAAGTCAAGGCTATTTCCATAAATGACCATCGTATGAAGAAAATAACTTTGAAAAGAAATACTTTTGAATCGGGAATAACGGGAATCTAGGGAATCTCGGGGCTGTCGGGAAGGTGCTGCCGCTGGTGCGGCAGGAAATATGTATGGGGAATGTGCACAGGCGAGTGTGAAAAGCCCGTACAAGTCGAAATTGAGACTAACTGACGAATGATGCACAGAAGAAATAAGACCATCGGTAAGCTGGAAGGCTTCCCCCTCGGGGAAGCTCCCGCGAAGCGGGTGAAAGGGCAAATCGATTCGAAGAATCGATAGGATGACTAAATTGTCACATAAACGTTTCCGGAAGGATACATCCCTGCCCTATCAGTCGCCTTCGGCGCCCACCAACTGCCCCTGGTGAGGGGAAGTCCCGGAGTGAGCGCAGCGAACGCAGGGCAAGGGGTCGTACTATCGTACATGCCGAAATTGTGCGGAAAGATTCACGACTCCCCGAGGGGAAGCCTTCCCGCATACATTTTGAGACAATCTACATGAAAGCGATATGTCATAGACTCCTATCGGGCTTTTCAAATCCTCCTGTGTACATTCCCCATAAAAAATCGTCGGCCCTCAGGCCGACCCCTTCACGAACCACGAATCACGAAATCTCGAAATTGTCTGAACCGGGGCGTGCCGAGGTTTGCTAACCCACGAATACCGTATCTGTCTCAGTCCATTGGCGCACACACATCTCGAAAATGACACAAATGAAAAACGCATCTCATGACGAGATGCGTTTTCGAATTAATCAGCAGCTTGTTCCTCCCGTCCACTTCCAGACATTTGGGAATTACCGTTTACAGCAAGTAAAAATCCCAATCCTTACGGATTGGGATTTTTATTAATCAGCAGCTTCCTATCCTCCCGGGCCGCTTCCAGCCAAGTACTTTCGGCGTTTGTGAGCTTAACTACCGTGTTCGGCATGGGTACGGGTGTATCCTCACAGCTATCGCCACTGAATCTGAGAGTCTGTTCTCTCAAAACTATACAGAAGAAGTTCCGAAGGCTCTTTCAAGCCGGTCGTGCTTTTGTGAAATTAAGTTAAGACCTCGACCTATTAGTACTGCGTCGCTCCAAGCCTCGCGGCTCTTCCACTCACAGCCTATCAACCTCATCGTCTTTAAGGGGTCTTACTCATTGCTGATGAGAAGTCTCATCTTGGGACGGGCTTCACGCTTAGATGCTTTCAGCGTTTATCCTTTCCGGATGCGGCTTTCCAGCCGTGCCACTGGCGTGACAACTGGTACACCGTTGATCCGTCCACTCCGGTCCTCTCGTACTAGGAGCAGCCTCCCTCAAACTTCTTGCGCCCGCGATGGATATGAACCAAACTGTCTCACGACGTTTTGAACCCAGCTCGCGTACCACTTTAATGGGCGAACAGCCCAACCCTTGGAACCTACTCCAGCTCCAGGATGTGATGAGCCGACATCGAGGTGCCAAACCTCCCCGTCGATATGAACTCTTGGGAGAGATTAGCCTGTTATCCCCAGGGTAGCTTTTATCCGTTGAGCGATGGCCTTTCCACGCAGTACCACCGGATCACTAAGCCCGACTTTCGTCTCTGCTCGACTTGTCTGTCTCGCAGTCAAGCTCCCTTCTGCCTTTGCACTCTTCGGCCGGTTTCTGTCCGGCCTGAGGGAACCTTTGGGCGCCTCCGTTACTCTTTCGGAGGCGACCGCCCCAGTCAAACCGCCTACCTGAGATGGTCCGCAAGGTTGTTAATCTTCGCGTTAGAATCCCAGCAACAGAAGGGTGGTATCCCAACGTCGGCTCCATAGCAACCAAAGTCACTATCTCAAAGCCTCCCACCTATCCTGTGCGTCTGCCACCGGGATTCAATCTCAAGCTGCAGTAAAGCTCCATGGGGTCTTTCTGTCCAGTCGCGGGTAACCTGCATCTTCACAGGTATTTCAATTTCACCGGGCCCCTCGTTGAGACAGTGCCCAAATCGTTACACCTTTCGTGCGGGTCGGAACTTACCCGACAAGGAATTTCGCTACCTTAGGACCGTTATAGTTACGGCCGCCGTTCACTGGGGCTTCAGTTCAAAGCTTCGCTTGCGCTAACCTCTCTCCTTAACCTTCCAGCACCGGGCAGGCGTCAGCACCTATACTTCAGCTTTCGCTTTCGCAGGCACCTGTGTTTTTGGTAAACAGTTGCTTGGGCCTCTTTTCTGCCACCCTTTTCTGTTCCGTGCGTTTCTGCACTTCGCCTACTCAGGGCCATCCTTCTCCCGAAGTTACGGATGCAATTTGCCGAGTTCCTTAACGAGGGTTTTCCCGCGCACCTTAGGATTCTCTCCCCGCCTACCTGTGTCGGTTTACGGTACGGGCGGATTTCGTCTCGCTAGAAGTTTTTCTTGGCAGTGTGGGATCCATGAGTTCGTCATAATCGCTTATAACTCCCCATCATGTCTCTGCTTTCAG
>ENA-OZHP01000518-OZHP01000518.1-human-gut-metagenome-genome-assembly--contig:-NODE-518-length-16570-cov-7.952407_pt1 | contig 16570 bp, 13 predicted proteins | sample MGYA00244046_ERZ653686 | MGnify/ENA primary metagenome ERZ653686 (study PRJEB26926, sample SAMN06165313) | human gut metagenome | biome: ENVO:00009003; feature: ENVO:2100002; material: ENVO:00002003... | reverse complement strand
CGTACACGCCGCCGCAAAAAACGGATTGCATTTGATTTGCCGCCTGCGGGCGGCAAACTCTGCGAGGCTTTTTCAAAAGCTGGCAGGACACCGGGCATTCTGTCTTGCAATCCCCGTAAAGATGCCGTATAATAGCTCTATCTGACAAAAGAGGAGGGCAACGCAATGCGCCCTGATGGAACCCGCGTAAAGGATCTGCCGCCGCTGGTGGCGGCCATCCCCTATATCATGCCCAAGCGCTACGACGCATGGAACTCCGTTACCGAGAACATCGACGAGGAGGTCATCAAGGACTTTATCCGCACCCACCGCCGGGCCGGAGTCCGGCTGAACCATATGAGCGTCATCATCTCCGCCTATTACAAGGCGGTGCTGCGCAATCCAAAGCTCAATTATTTTGTGATGAACGGCCGCATCTATCGCCGCAACCACTTCTGCGTGTCCTTCGTGATCCTGAAAAAGCAGGCCGACGGGGTGGTCAACGAGACCACGCTGAAGGTGTATCTGGACGAGAACGACACGGTGTTCACCGTGAACCAGAAGATCAAGGACGCCATCGACGCCAACAAGGCGGAGCATCAGTCCAACAGCACCGACAAATTTGCCAAGTTCATGTTCTCCGTGCCGGGGCTGCCGAAATTTGTGGTGTGGCTGGCCTATCACCTGGATAAGCACGGCCTGCTGCCCCGGAAGATCATCGATCTGTCCCCCTTCCACACCAGCATGTTCATCACCAACCTGGCCTCCATCAAGACCAGCTATATCCACCACCACTGCTATGAATTCGGCACCACCAGCGTGTTCGTGTGCATGGGCAAGCCTGTGCCCAACTACATATCCGGCGACCTGACCAAGAAGATGATGCCCATCGGCGTGGTGATGGACGAGCGCATCTGCACCGGGTATGAGTACGCCGCCTTCTGCAACGACTTCCGGCGGTATATGCGCCTGCCCCAGATGCTGGAGTATCCCTTCTGCCAGGAGGAGCCCGCCAAGGAACCGTCTCAGGAGACCGCTGCCGTGTGAAAAAAATCATCCCCGGAAAGCTATGCTTTCCGGGGATGATTTTTGCGCTTTACAGCCAGGTCTCCGGGGCGGCGGCGCGGAGGAACAGGGCCAGGGCCAGCAGATCGGCGCTGCCGCCGGGGCTCAGGCGCCGGGCCATCAGATCATCGTCCAGGGCCTCCAGCGCCGGGGGCAGGGCCTCCTCCGGCAGGGCCAGCAGCTCCGCCGCCCTCCGGCGGACATAGGCCAGCCCCTGGGGGCCGCCCCGATAGACCAGGGTGCTGTCGTCCAGCCGGGACATGGCCCACACCAGGGCCGACAGCGACCCGGCGCTCTCCAAAATCCCCCGCATATGCCGGGCGGTGGAAAAGCCGGACACGGCCTCCTGCCGGACGCCGCCGCACTGGCTGCGGACGGCGCTGCCGTGGGTGTTTTCCGCCGGAGGCAGTGCCGCGGCTATGGCGGCGGCGGTGTCAAAGGGGTCGCCGCCCTCCGCCAGGCACCGGCCCATGGCCGACAGCAGCAGGGCAAAGCTGTACAGCGCCCCCTTGTGGGTGTTGACGCCGCCGGTGGCGTCCAGCATGGCATGCTCCGCCTGACGGCCCAGAGCCTGGAGCTTCTCCGGAGAGGCCGCCGCCATGCCCAGGGACACAAAGCGGCAAAAATACGGCTCCAGGACTTGGGCGCTGCGGTGAAACAGGGGGCGGTCCATGTCGTCATGGGCGCCGGTGTTGCGCCGGTCCACCAGGCCGGGCTTGGGGGTCAGGTCCACCTCGTCCTCCAGGGCCTGCCGGGCCAGGGCGGACAGATGCCCGGCGGCAAAGTCCGCCAGGATATCCCGGGTCCTTGCCCGGATGGCGGCAAGGCCGTGGGCCCGGCTGCGGGAGCATACCGTCACCGGCCCGCCGCAGATCAGGCACCGGCGGCTCTGGGGCCGGGACAGCTTCTCCCCCTCCGGGGACAGCACGTCCAGGTCGTACAGGCGGCCCACCGCCTCCCGCTCCTCCAGCAGAAGGCAGCGCTCCTTCACCCAGGGGGCCGGGCGGTCATAGACCAGCAGGGCCTCGGGGCCGGTGGGGGCCTGGATGAGCTCCCGGTGCACCGGTCGCCCCAGGTCCCGGTCCAGCGCCGCAAGGCCCGCCTGAAAGGCCAGACGGACCAGGGGGGCGTCCTTCACGGGACCTGCGATGTTCATGGTAAAGGACAGCAGGGTCCCGCCGTATCGGGCGGCCAGCGCCCGCTGGCACAGGACCCGGCGGTCACGGGCAAGGAGCACCTGCTCCAAAGTGATCTCGACAGTATGCATAGGTCGTCTCCGGCACCAGGGGTTGGAGCTCCGCCAGGCGGCCCTGGCGCAGCAGCTTACGCACCCGGCTGGCGCTGATGCCCTCCAGCCGGGGGATTTCCTCCACGAGGATGCCCCACTGGGGCAGCAGGGCCTGCATCCGCTGGTTATAACGGGCCGTCACCGGGGAGTAGGGCTCCTGGCCCACGAACCGCCGGGTGATGCCCAGGGCCGGGGCGATGCGCTTTCCGAACAGGGTCAGCTCCAGGTCGCACCGGGCCTGCTCCGGGTCCCCCTGGAGGAAATAGGCGGGGAAGGTGGCCCGGGAGATGATATAGTCCCCGCCGGGGACCACGTCCACGTTGGGAAGGTCCGCCGTGCCCCGGCGCACCAGCTCCAGCCGGTCCGCCGCCGGGAAATCCCCGGTCTCCTCGCTGAGGACAAACACATACAGGTGGGGACAGCGGGCGGCGGCATATTCCACCAGGTGCCGGTGGCCCCGGGTGAAGGGGTTGGCGTGGCACACCACGGCCCCGCTCTCGCCGTCATACGCCGGAAGGGAGGCGATGTACCGCTCCACGCCGCCCCGGCGGTGCTCCATCATCAGCATGTCCGCCGTTTCCGCCACCGGGAAGAAGCCCAGACTGCGGAACAGGCGGGCATTTTTCGGCTTGGTATACAGAAACGGATGGGCTGCGCCCCGCCGGGCGGACTCCTCCAGCAGGGCGGTGATGATCCGGGCGCAGGCCCCGTCCCCCTCGGCCCAGGGGGCCACGGCGATCTGCTTGAGGACCCGGCCGCTGACGGACCCGCAGGCCAGCAGGGCCCCGCCGTCGGACGACAGCAGGGCCGTGCAGTCGGCGTCTCCCTCGTCCCGCAGCCCGGCGGAGGCCAGCAGGGCCTCATACGCCGGGCGCAGGGACTGGGGCAGCGCCGTTACAATACGCAGATCAGGCATCCTCATCGATCTGGCGGATCACGTCGATGATGGTGTTGTCGCGGTACATGACCACGCCCACGATGCGGTCCTTATAGCGGATGGGATCGGGCACGCCCACGAGCTTCTCGGCCCGCTTCTGGAGCTGTTCGATGGTAAACACGTGCAGGCCGGCCTTTTCCAGCTTTTCCTTCACGTCGGGCCGCCGGGGATTCACGGCGATGCCCTGGTCGGTGACCACCACGTCCACCACGTCGCCGGGGGTGACCACGGTGTTGACGCGCTTGACGATGGTGGGAATGCGGCCCCGGGTCAGGGGAGCCACCACCACGGAGAGGCTGGCCCCCTCCGCCGTGTCGGGATGGCCGCCGATGGCGCCGCGGATGACGCCGTCGGAGCCGGTGAGGACGTTGACGTTGAAGTCGGTGTCGATCTCCAGGGCGGAGAGGATCACGAAGTCCAGCTGGTCCACGGCGGCGGCCACCGTGTGGCTGGCGTAGTAGCTGGCGCTGATCTGGTGGTGGAAGTGGTTGTTTTTCAGGCTCTTGGCGGCGTCCAGGTCGAAGCTCTGCACGTCCAGGATGCGGTCGATGAGGCCCTCCTCGTGCATGGCGGCGATCTGGCCGGTGATGCCGCCCAGGGCGAAGCGGCAGTGGATGTTCTGGTCGATCATCTTCTGGCGCAGGAACCGGGCGGTGGCCAGGGACGCGCCGCCGGAGCCCATCTGCATGGAGAAGCCGTCGTACAGATAACCGGCGGCCTCGATGACGTTGGCGGCGGTTTTGGCGATCAGCAGCTCCTTGGGGTCCTTGGTATAGCGGGTGGCCCCGGACATGATGCCCTTGGGGTCGCCGATGTCGTCGGTCATGACCACATAGTCCACCTCGAACTCAGGGATGGCCCAGGGGGCGTTGGGATAGGCCACCAGGTGGTTGGTGATGACGATGACGTTGTCGGCATAGGTGGCGTCGGTGCGGGCATAGCCCAGGGAGCCGCAGGCGATGCCGTCCTCGTCGTCCCGGCTGTAGCCGTTGGCGTTGCCGTAGGGGTCGCAGGAGGGAGCGCCCAGGAAGGCCACGTCAATGTGCAGGTCGCCGGAGCGGATGGCGCTGGCCCGGCCGCCGTGGGACCGGAACACCACCGGGCAGTCGATGAGGCCCCGGGACACCTGCTCGGCCAGCTCGCCCCGCATGCCGGAGGTCTCGATATGGGTGATGACGCCGTTCTGGATGTGGCGGATCAGGGGGGCGTGGACCGCGGCCAGGGAGCTGGCCGCCAGGGTCAGGTTTTTATAGCCCATTTCCGCCAGCTTATCCACCACGGTGTTGATGATGTGGTCGCCGTTGCGGAAGTGGTGGTGGAAGCTGATGGTCATGCCGTCCTTCAGGCCGGTGCGGCGGATGGCCTCCTCCAGGGAGGGCACCAGCTTGTTCTGACGGGTGGAGCGGGCCTGGAAGGTGGCGGTGTTCTTCTCCCGCGCGCCGTGGTACGGCCCGTGGTTGCTGATCTCGTGGATATGCGGGATCTTTTCAAGCTCGATCATGTCAAATTTCCTCCACTTCGTCGATCTTGCTGCCGGCCTCGTACAGGTCCAGCAGGCGCTTGGCCCGGGTGACCACGGGCTTGTCGATCATCTTGCCCTTGAGGCTGGCCACGCCGCTGCCCCGGGCGTTGGCCTCGGCGATGGCGTCCATAATGGCCCGGGCCTTGTTCAGGTCCTTCTCGCTGGGCATGAACACATGGTGCAGAGGCTCGATCTGGCGGGGATTGATCACGGACTTGCCGTCGAAGCCCAGCTTCTTGATGAGGGTGGCCTCGGCGATGAAGCCCTCCTCGTTGTTGACGTCGGAATACACCGTATCCAGGGCGGCGATACCGGCGGAGCGGGCGGCGTTGAGGATCATGCAGCGGGCAAACAGCAGCTCGATGCCGTCGGAGCGGGTGGTTTTCAGGTCGGTGACATAGTCCTCGGCTCCCAGAGCGATGCCGATGAGGCGGTCGCTGGCGTGGGCGATCTCGGCGGCGTGGAGCACGCCGTTGGCGCTTTCAATGGCGGCCATCATGCCGGTGGTGCCCACGGGGATCCCGGACTCCCGCTCGATGCGCTCGATCTCCCGCTCGCAGTCGATGACGTCCTGGGCGCTGTCGGTTTTGGGCAGGCGCACCACCTGTACCCCGGCCCGGACCACGGCCTCCAGATCCTTGATACCCAGGCCGCTGGACAGGTCGTTGATGCGGACCACGGTCTCCTTGGAGCCGAAGTGCAGGGTCTTCAGGGCGTTATACACCAGGAAGCGGGCGGTGTCCTTTTCGGTATAGGCCACGGAGTCCTCCAGGTCGAACATGATGGAGTCGGCCCCGTAGATATGGGCGTCGCGGATCATGCCGGGGTTGTTGCCGGGCACGAACATCATACTGCGGCGCAGTCTGTCTTTCACATACATGTTATTTGACCTCCCATTCATAGGCGTCGGACTGGGCGGAACGGAAAATGGCGGCGGTGATCCGGGCCCGGACGGTGCAGTCCAGGGCGCCCTTGTCCACGGCGGTGACCTCGGCATTCTCAATGCCGTAGTGGGTCAGGGTGTCCCGGATGACGGCCTCAATCTGGCGGCCGAACTGCTGAAGAACGTTGCTGGTCAGGCTGATCTGGATGCCGCCGGACTGGGCGGGCTCCAGAGTGACCATGATGTCGTTGGACTCCATGGTGCCGGCGGTGGCGGTGATGAGCAGGTTCATTTCTCTGCCTCCCTTTTTTACAGCTTCGCGGCCAGACGGTCGTGGATCGCGCCGATGAATTCACTGCTGTTGACGGCGGTGACGGGGGTGCCCTCGTCCACCAGGCCCACCAGGTCCTTGGTCATGATGCCGTCGCCCAGGGTCTCGAAGCAGGCGGCCTCCAGCTTGTCGGCAAAGGCGGCCAGGTCGGTCAGGCCGTCCAGCTGGCCCCGCTTGCGCAGAGCGCCGGACCAGGCAAAAATGGTGGCCATGGGGTTGGTGGAGGTCTGCTCACCCTTCAGGTGCTTGTAATAGTGCTTGGTGACGGTGCCGTGGGCGGCCTCATATTCGGTGGTGCCGTCGGGGGACACCAGAACGGAGGTCATCATGGCAAGGCTTCCGAAGGCGGTGGACACCATGTCGCTCATGACGTCGCCGTCATAGTTCTTGCAGGCCCAGATGAACCCGCCCTGGCTGCGGATGACCCGGGCCACGGCGTCGTCGATGAGGGTATAGAAATAGGTGATGCCCAGCTCGTCGAACTTAGCCTTGTAGCTTTCAAACTCCTCCTCGAACACCTTCTTGAACTCGCCGTCGTAGACCTTGGCGATGGTATCCTTGGTGGAGAACCACAGGTCCTGGCGGGTGTCGATGGCGTACTGGAAGCAGGCCCGGGCGAAGGAGCGGATGCTCTTTTCCTTGTTGTGGGCGCCCTGCCACACGGCGGGGCCGTCCACCTTCTGAACCAGCAGGGTCTTTTCCTCACCGCTCTCGCCCCGGAAGGTCATGGTGCACTCGCCGGGCTCGGTGGTGTACATGTCCACGCTCTTGTACACGTCGCCGTAGGCATGACGGGCGATGGTGATGGGCTTTTTCCAATTCTTCACCACGGGGTGGATGCTGTCGATGAGGATGGGAGCCCGGAACACGGTGCCGTCCAGAATGGAGCGGATGGTGCCGTTGGGGCTTTTCCACATCTGGGTCAGCTGGGGATATTCCTCCATGCGCTGCTTGTTGGGGGTGATGGTGGCGCACTTCACGGCCACGCCCAGGCGGCGGGTGGCGTTGGCGGCGTCCACGGTGACCTGGTCCTGGGTCTCGTTGCGGTGCAGCAGGCCCAGGTCATAATACTCGGTCTTCAGGTCCACGAAGGGCAGGATCAGCTGGTCCTTGATCATCCCCCACAGAATGCGGGTCATTTCGTCGCCGTCCATCTCCACCAGGGGGGTGACCATCTTGATTTTTTCCATTGCCGTATTTCCTCCTTATTTTGTCCGAAAGCGCCTTACATTCTGGCGGCGTAGTAGTTCATCAGGCAGCCGTCCAGGATGATCTCCTTCTCGTCCTGGGTCAGGCCCCGGACGTGGAGCAGCAGATCGTGAACGCTGCCGTCGCGGCAGATGACCTGGGCGGGGATATCCTCCCGTCCGGCCTCGATGGCGGCGCGGATGCCGGGGACAAACACGCAGTCGCCGGGCTGATAATCGAAGGGCGTGCCCTGGTCGATGGTGAAGGGCAGGATGCCCCAGTTGATGCAGTTGCTGCGATAGCGCTTGGTGGCGTACTCATAGCAGATGTTGGCGAAGCCGCCCAGCACCTTCTGGCAGGAGGCGGCCTGCTCACGGGCGGAGCCGTCGCCGGGCTTGTTGGCGAACACGCAGGAGCCGAACTGGGTGGTCTGGGCCAGGGCCTGGGCGTCGCCCACGCGGCCCAGGGTCTCCAGCAGGGAGGCGGGGACCTGACCGCTGCGGCGCTGGGCCTCCCGGGCAGCTACATCCTTGGCCCGGGGCACATACTCCGGCACCCGGCGGGACAGGGTGAACTCCGCCAGACGCAGGGGGTTGGAGCGATAGGAGGAGGTCTCGCCGGAGGGGATCAGCTCGTCGGTGGTGGTGACGGGATCGTGGATCACGGCGGCCAGCTCCACCAGCAGGTTCTCGGTGAGATTGTACATCTTGGGCCAGTCGGTGATGTTGGGGCCCATGACCAGCTCCACGCTGGGATCGGCCTTGCCGAAGCCGTAGTACAGGCGGTTGTCATACACTTCCTTGTCGAAGTGGTACTCGTGATGAATGGGGGTGTATTCCACGTCGGTGGCGGCGGTGATGCGTCCGCCGTTGGCGGCGGTGGCGGCGATGGACCGGGCGTCCATCAGGCACACGGCGGCAAACTGCCCCTCGCCGGGCTTGGAGCCCTCGCGGTTGGGGAAGTTGCGGGTGGTGTGCCGCAGGGACAGGCCGTTGTTGGCGGGCACGTCGCCTGCGCCGAAGCAGGGGCCGCAGAAGCTGGGCTTGATGATGGCGCCGGAGGCCAGCAGGTCAGCGGTGGAGCCCACCTTCATCAGCTCCAGAGACACGGGCACGGAGGTGGGGTACACATCGAAGCTGAAGGCGCCGGAGCCGGTATAGTGGCCGCGGACGATGTCCGCCGCCTCGGTGATGTTGTCGAACAGACCGCCGGAGCAGCCGGCGATGACGCCCTGGTCGGCCCAGACGGCGCCGTCGTGGATCTTATCGGTAAGCTGGGGATTGGCCTTGGGGAAGCGGCGCTTGGCATCGGCCTCCACCTTCTGCAGCAGCTCCTCCGCGTTCTCCAGGAACTCGTGGATGGTCCAGGCGTTGGAGGGATGGAAGGGCAGGGCGATCATGGACTCCATCCTGGACAGGTCGATGGTGATCATCTTGTCGTAATATGCGTCCTGGCCGGGATGCAGGGGCTTATAATCCTCGGGCCGCTTGTGGGCCTCATAGAAGCCCCGGGTGACCTCGTCGGTCTCCCAGATGGAGGAAAGACAGGTGGTCTCGGTGGTCATCACGTCGATGCCGTTGCGGAAGTCGATGGGCAGGCTCTTGATACCGGGGCCTGCAAACTCCAGCACGCAGTTGTTCACAAAGCCGCTTTCAAAGGTGGCCTTCACCAGGGCGATGGCCACGTCGTGGGGGCCAATGCCCTGCCGGGGCTTGCCGGTGAGATACACCAGCACCACTTTGGGCATGGGGGTGTCCCAGGTGTTCTTCAGCAGCTGCTTGGCCAGCTCCGGGCCGCCCTCGCCCACGGCCATGGTGCCCAGGGCGCCATAGCGGGTGTGGGAGTCGGAGCCCAGGATCATGGAGCCGCACTTGGCCATCTGCTCCCGGGCGTAGGAGTGGATGACGCTCTGGTTGGCGGGGACGTAGATGCCGCCGTACTTCTTGGCGGCGGACAGGCCGAACATATGGTCGTCCTCGTTGATGGTGCCGCCCACGGCGCACAGGCTGTTGTGACAGTTGGTCAGGGCATAGGGAATGGGAAATTCCTTCATGCCGGAGGCCCGTGCCTGCTGGATGATGCCCACATAGGTGATGTCGTGGGACACCATGGCGTCAAACCGGATGCGCAGCTGCATGGGATCCGGGGACTCGTTGTGGGCCTGCAGGATCTGCCAGGCCATGGTCCGGCGGCGGGCTTCCTCCTGGGCCGTGGCCGCAGTTTCCTGGGGAACGCCGTTTACCAGGTACATGCCGTGGTCGGTGAGCTGGATCATAATGGATATACCTCCTACACATTTCCTCTGCGGCGGGCGCAGAGTCCTTCTTTTTCTGGTCCATGTTAAATGTAGCACACCCGCCCGGGGTTGTGAATCGGTTTTCCGCAAAAATCCCGCCCGGGGCGCATTTTCTCCATTAAGCACATGAAAACACCGAATGGTTTGGTAAAAATGCGTTCGGTGCAGGGCAGACTTGCAAAATGTTTCGCCAGAATAGAATCTGTAGCCCGGTTTACAAAATCACAGGGCGGGCGTCCGGTTTCATACTGCAAAACCGGCAAGGGAAATTGCACAAATTTTCCGTCTCAAGGATAAACTTGCGACACCTGTGCGTATGTGACAAACAAAAAGAGCAGGAATACACGATTCCACGCTTTAACTTGACAAAGGGATTGGCGTATGATAAGCTGATAGAAGTTTACAACACGTCAACTATATAAAGGAGGTCATTTGATATGCGTGTTCGCGATATGGAGATCGGTGAGGTGCAGGAGCGGTTTGCCAACCTGGTGTGGGACCATGAGCCCATCCCCTCCGGCCAGCTGGTGAAGCTGTGCGAGCAGGAACTGAACTGGAAAAAGCCTACCACCTATACGGTGCTGCGGAAGCTGTGCGAAAAGGGGCTGTTTCAGAATGTGAACGGAGTGGTGTCCTCGGTGATGAGCCGGGAGCAGTTCGCCTCCCGCCGCAGCGAGCAGTTTGTGGACAACGCCTTCCACGGCTCCCTGCCGGCCTTTGTGGCGGCCTTTACCGCCCAGAAGGGCCTGTCTGCCCAGGAGGCAGAGGAAATTCAGCAGATGATCGACAAATTCCGGAAGGAGGAGTGACCGTGCTGAGCCGGATCTTCCTGGCGGTGGCGGGCATGAGCGCCAACGCCGGACTTCTGGTGCTGGCCATCCTGGCGGTGCGGCTGGTGACCCGGCGGCGGATGCCCAAGTGGGGCAACTGCCTGCTGTGGGGGCTGGTGGCGGTGTGCCTGATGTGCCCGGTGCTGCCGGAAAGCGTTCTCAGCGTCCGGCCCCAGCCGGGGCAGGCGGCGCTTCCCGCCGCCGCGGCCATAGGGACGGCCTCCCCCGGAGCGGGGATCGCCCTGACGGACCTGGCCTGGGTATGGCTGGTGGGCATGGCGGCGGTGCTGGGCTGGGCGGCGGCGAGCTATCTGCGGCTGCGGCGGCAGGTGGCGGCCTCCATCCGGGTGGGGGAGCAGGTTTACCTCTGCGACGACATCTCCTCCCCCTTTATCCTGGGCATTTTCCGGCCCCGGGTGTATCTGCCCTCGGGGCTGGAGGGGGAGACCCTGCAAAGCGTGCTGCGCCACGAGGGGGCCCATCTGCGCCGCCGGGACCACTGGTGGAAGCCGCTGGGCCATCTGCTGGTGGCGGTATACTGGTTCCATCCCCTGATCTGGGCGGCGTATGTCCTGCTGTGCCGGGACATTGAGCTGGCCTGCGACGAGCGGGTGGTGCGGGATATGGACCGGGCCCAGCGGGCCGCCTATTCCCAGGCCCTGCTGGACTGCGCCATGCCCCGGCGGCGCAGGCTGGTGCTGTGTCCCCTGGCCTTCGGCGAGGTAGGGGTCCGGGACCGGGTGAAGTCGGTGCTGCACTATCGCCGCCCCGGGGTGTGGCTGTCGGCGGCGGCGGTGCTGCTGTGCGCCGCGCTGGCCATGACCTTCCTCACGGAGCCAAAGCCCGCCCGGACCGGGGTATCCCCGGAGACCGCTTCCGGTCAGACGGACCCCGACCGTCTGCAGGAGGTCAGCTCCAAGGTCCTGATCGTCTCCTCCACCCTGGACCCCGCCGCCCAGCGGATCAGCTACACGGTGCAGCTGACGGAGGAGCCGGAGGACCGGATCACCCAGAAGCAGTGGTACGGCGTGGCCAGCTACGCCGACGTGGAGATCTTCTACCCCGAGGCGGGGTCTTACTATCGGCAGACGGATGTGCCCCATCTGCGGTTTTATGAGTGGGGCCTTGCCGACCAACCCACGGACCTGGAATCCCAGCGGCCGGACACGGGCACCCGATACAATGACTACATCGTGGATTCCGTAACGGTGCTCAGCGTGGACGGGGTGCAGCACTCGACCTTCCGCCGGGTGGGCCAGTCCCTGCTGCTGGAGGAGGACACGCATTACTCCGGCGGCAGCGTGTCCTTCCACGCCTGGCTGCAATAACATCCATTACATAACGGAAATCAAAGAAGGGGGGAAGGCCGTATGTTTGCCAGACACGGCATTCAGAACGCCCTGCGCACCCGCAGACGATCGGTGGCATTTCTGCTGCTGATGACCCTGCTGGTGACGCTGCTGGGCACATCCCTGGGGCTGAGCTTCGCCCTGCAGGAGACCCTGCGCCAATGCCGGGAGAATTATTCCACCATCGGACTGGTGGAGTACTTGGGCCCGGGCTACCCCTCCACCGCCCGGGTGGTGGAGGACGCCGGAGAGGTTCTGGAGGAGTTTGAAAGCAGGCTGGACCGGTCGGACCCGGCGCTGGTGGACTGGGAGCCCACCCGCGTGGCCCTGGGCTACACCGGGAAGCTGGAGTCGCTGACGGACTACTCCGTGCTGGAAAATCGCTTTGTGCTGGTGATCCGGCTGACGGAGCAGGCCACCAAGTATGTAGAGACCGAGGAGCCGACACCTTACCCGTTCTGGGGCGTAGGTGTAGACGGCCAGCTGGGCTGGCATACCGGCTGGACGGAGGGCGCACCGGCCCACCGCCAGAAGCTGCCGTATTACTATGCCAACGTCGTCGAAACCCTGTTCAGCGGCGAGCGGCTGGCTGCGAATGAGCCGGTGCTGCTGGACGTGCAGGAGGGCAGCAGCGCCGACCTGAGCCAGGATTACAATATGCCCTCGGACACCATCTGGAAGGCCGGGCACTACTATCTGGTCCAGGGGGTATACACGGAAAACGAGCTGCTGGGCCCGTCCTATAAGCAGCTGTCCCCCGCTCCCTATCAGGTCAACGGCGTGTCCCTGAGTCAGGTCAGCGCCATCGACATCACCCGGCCCGACGGCACCTGCGCCCAGCTGGACGGCAGCACCGATATCGAGACCGTGGGCCAGACCTTCCAAGTCACCAGCCACAGCCTGACGGCCCAGGCCACGGACCGCCCGGCGGACCTGTTGCCCTTCCAGCAGGATGAGCTGACCCTGGTCCAGGGGGACTACTACGCCGCCGGCAGCAAGGGCTGCCTGATCTCCCAGTCCCTGGCGGACAGCCTGGGCCTGGGCGTGGGCGGCAGTCTGCCCCTGTCCCTGGCCGTCCGGGAGAACACCCTGATCCCCTACAGCTATTGGGCCGGTGACGGCTTCGACGCGGAGGACACCTATACCGTCAGTGGCATCTTCTCCACCAGCGAGGATTATGATTTCTCGGTGTATATCCCGGTGCGGGAGGATGTGGACATGACGGTGAACCACTGCTCCTATACCCTGGGGCAGCTGCAAATTCGGAACGGCCAGGCCCAGGCGTATGTGGAGCGGCTGCAGCAGTTGCCCGGCTCCATCCAGATCACCGTATACGACCAGGGCTACACCGCCGTGTCCCAGTCTCTGGAGGACATGCTGCGGATGGTGCAGATCATCGCCGGTGTGTGCCTGGCGGTGGGCCTGGGCTTTTTGGTGCTGTTCGGCTATCTGCTGGTGTATCGCCAGCGGGGCGTGGGCCGCACCATGATCCGCGTGGGCGCTGCCCGGCGGAACGTGCATACTTATTTCCTGTTCTGCGCCGGAACGGTGGCCCTGCCTGCGGCGGTGCTGGGATGGATCCTCAGCCGGTGCGTGGGTCTGGGCGTTCTGAAGCTGCTGGAGCTGATGCTGGAAAACGGCGCGTCGGCGGAGCTGTATTTCAGCAATACCGCCCTGGCCATGCAGCGCACGGCCACGGAGTATCTGGCGGCCCCGGGCTGGGGGATCCTGGCCCTGATCGCCCTGGCCACCCTGGTCCTGGCGCTGGTCTCCTGCCTGGTGTTCAGCGCGGTCAGCCTGGAGCGGCGGCATAAGCGCCGCCGGACCCGGCATACCGCCCAGGGCGCCCGGTCCCGGAGCCTGAAGGGCGGAGCCCTGACCTATGCCCGGCTTTCGGCCCGGCGAGGGGGCTTCCGGTCCCTGGTGCCGGTGCTGGCGGGCATCTGCGCGGCGGTGCTGTTCTGCCAGCTGACGGGCACCGTCACCCGCTATGACCATCAGCTGATGAAGCTGCGCTCGGACAGCTCCGTCCGGGGCTACCTGACGGATATCCGCGGCCAGTCCACCAGCGGGCTGGCCCTGGGCGACGGCGTGGTGGAGAGGATCAGCCAGATCCCCGGCGTGGCCGACGTGACATACCTGACCACCGCGCCCTATTATTTCAACGGCTTCTACCGGGACGGCAAGTTCGCCGGAGGCCCCGGCCGGCGGGCGCAGCCCATCGGCTCCTTTGCCGCCGAGCGATATGAGGACGAGCTGCGGGCCGGCCCCAGGCTGGTGTTCACCAACAGCCTGAAAGGAGCGCCGGAGTTCCTGTCCCGCACCTCGGTGGAGGTGGAGTGGCTGGAGGGCTATGACGAGGGCTTCCTGGCCGCCGACCCCACGCTGGAGATCGACCCCAACACCGGCCACATCGTGAAGGATATGCCGCCGGAAAACCGCTGCCTGATCCCCACGGACATGATGGACGAGTACGGCATTCAGCTGGGCGACTGGATCTGGCTGGAGACCATCACCTATCCCTACACGAACTCCAACGACACCCAGATCATCCAGGTGGCCTTCCGGGTGGTGGGAGCCTTTGTGCAGACGGGCCGTGCCAACAACATCTATGCGAACCTGGATATGCCCAAGTATTTCCTGGACCTGTCCATGGCCTCCGTTTATGAATGGAGCACCCAGGATCTGCCGGGCGGGACCATCCTCACCCGGGGCGGCATTTGTATGCGGCAGGCGTACAGCGGGGCCACGTTCTCCGTTCCCAGCTGCACGGACCTGACCTCCGTGAAGCAGGCCCTGCACGACATGGGCCTGTCGGAGGTGGGGCGGATCAGCAGCATCCGCAACTTCGTCATCATCAACGATGCGGCGTACCTGACCACGGAGCGGGCCGCCGCCCAGCGCCTGTGGTATATGCAGCACCTGTTCCCGGTGGTGTATGCCATCGCCCTGGGCCTGGCGTATCTGCTGGCATTTTTACAGGTGCAGTCCCGGCGGCGGGAGCTGCGCACCATGCGCAGCGTGGGCGCGGACCGGAAAACCGCCTATGGGAGCCTGTTTTTGGAGCAGCTGATGCTGGCCGCGCTGGGAGCCGCCCTGGGAGCGGGCCTGTGCCTGGCCCTGGGCTGGGGCAGCAGGCTGGGCCTGGGCCTCACCGCCGCCTTTGCCGTGCTGTGGCTGCTGGGGGCCCATGTGGCCCTGTGCCGGGCCAACAGCCGCCATATTCTGAAAAACCGCAGGGAGGTTGAATGATATGCCGATTCTGGAATTGAAAGACGTGCGCTACAGCTACAGTTCCGAGAAGGTGGTGCTGCGGGGTGTGAACTGCGTCTTCGAGTGCGGCACCCTGTACGCCCTGGTGGGCAAGTCCGGCGCGGGCAAGAGCACGCTGCTGAGTCTGATGGCGGGACTGGACCTGCCGGAAAGCGGCCAGGTGCTGTTTGAGGGCACCCCCACCGGGGACATGGACCTGGACGAATACCGCCGCCGGAAGGCCGCGGTGATCTATCAGGACTTCGCCCTGTTCCCCATGCTGACGGCCCTGGAGAACATCGAGTACCCCATGGAGCTGTGCCATGTGGACGCCAAGGAGGCCCGGCAGCAGGCGCAGGCGCTGGCCCGGCGGGTGTCCCTGCCGGAGGAGCTGCTGGACCGCTATCCCACCCACATCAGCGGCGGCGAGCAGCAGCGTGTGGCCATCGCCCGGGGCCTGACCATGGACCGGCGGCTGCTGCTGGCAGACGAGCCCACCGGCAACTTAGACAGCGAGAACAGCGACAACATCATCGACCTGCTGCTGAAGCTGGCCCATGACGAAAACCGCTGCGTCATCGTGGTGACCCACGACCTGTCCGTAATGGACCGGGCCGACGTAGTGTACCGCATCAACGACGGCCTGCTGGAGCGCCGGTAACGGGGAAACGCAGGTAAATTGCAGATAAATTGCAGACAATTCGCAGATAGCAATAGGGAGAGGCTCCGGCCTCTCCCTCTTGCGGTTGGGTTATTGCTTTTTCTTCTGGCGGGACTCGATCTTCTTTCCCGCCCACTGGGCCAGCTTCAGGCAGGCGGCGGTGGCCGCCGTCAGCAGTGCGCCGCCCAGGGCCAGCTGCTTTTTCATGTTCATGGCCGGATCAATACGCCAGCTTCTCGGTGAGGTACGCCTTCAGCTCGCTGATGGGGATGCGCACCTGCTCCATGGTGTCCCGCTCCCGGACGGTGACGCAGTGGTCGCCGGGGTTCTCGCCGTCGCCCACGGTGTCAAAGTCCACGGTAATGCAGAAGGGGGTGCCGATCTCGTCCTCCCGGCGATAGCGCTTGCCGATGGAGCCGGTTTCGTCGAAGTCCAGCATAAAGTCCTTGCACAGGTCGTTATAGATCTCCATGGCAGGCTCCGACAGCTTCTTGCTCAGGGGCAGGATGGCCGCCTTATAGGGGGCCAGAGCCGGATGCAGGTGCAGCACCACCCGAACGTCGTCCTTGCCGTTCTTGTCCTGGCCCACCACCTCCTCGTCATAGGCGTCGCACAGCACCGCCAGGACGCTGCGCTCCACGCCCAAAGACGGCTCCACCACATAGGGGATGTACCGCTGGTTGGTCTCGGGGTCGAAATAGGTCAGGTCCTTGCCGGAGGTGTTCTGGTGCTGGGTCAGGTCATAGTCGGTGCGGTCCGCCACGCCCCACAGCTCGCCCCAGCCGAAGGGGAACAGGAACTCAAAGTCCGTGGTGGCCTTGGAATAGAAGCACAGCTCCTCGGGGTCGTGGTCCCGCAGCCGCAGATTCTCGTCCTTCAGGCCGATGGAAAGCAGCCAGTTGTGGCAGAAGCTGCGCCAATACTGGAACCACTCCAGGTCGGTGCCGGGCTTGCAGAAGAACTCCAGCTCCATCTGCTCAAACTCCCGG
>ENA-OZHP01000517-OZHP01000517.1-human-gut-metagenome-genome-assembly--contig:-NODE-517-length-16570-cov-8.185347_pt1 | contig 16570 bp, 10 predicted proteins | sample MGYA00244046_ERZ653686 | MGnify/ENA primary metagenome ERZ653686 (study PRJEB26926, sample SAMN06165313) | human gut metagenome | biome: ENVO:00009003; feature: ENVO:2100002; material: ENVO:00002003... | reverse complement strand
TATTCGAGCGCCGTGTCCAGCATGAGGTTGGCCTTGTTCTTGAAGGGGCTTATATAGAGCTTTTCCCCGCGCCGGACGTTCGCCCACATGGCGATGGTGTTGGCCGGGTCGTAGGCGCGGAAGAGCTTGTCCCGCACCGTCCGCCGGACCAGCCGCATCCAGGTCCCCTTGAACACAACCTTGCCGCTGAACTCAACGTTTGAGCGTGCGGAGATGTAGAGCTTGAAGGCCTCCGGGTGCTTGGAGGTGATGTCGTCGTTCAGGGCGTGGATGCCCTCAAAAATTACGATCTCGTCCTTGCGCAGTTTGAGGGATTTGGACGGCTCCAGCACGCGCATCTGCCGTGCGAACTCGTACTTCGGGACGAGTATGCGCTCGCCGCGCGCGAGTTTGGTGAAGTGCTCGTTAAGGAGGTCCATGTCCATGCAGAGCGGACTCTCGAAGTCGATGGCGCCCTCCTTGGTCCTGGGCGCGGTGGCCGGGTCCACGGTGCGGAAGTAGTTGTCCATGCTGATGGTGTAGGTTCGCACGCCCCTCTTCGTCAGCTCCTCCTCGATCTTCTGGGCAGTGGTGGTCTTGCCGCTGCCGGAGGGGCCGGAGAGCAGGACGATGGGGCTTATGCTGAGATTCTGCGTTATCATATCCGCCGCGGAACGGATCTTCCCGGCGTATCTCTCGTCGCACTCGGCCATGAACTCGGCCGGGTCCGCCACGGTGCGGTAGTTTATGTCCTTAAGGCTGAACGCCATAGAATTCACCGATCCTTTCCTTCCCGGCGGCAAAGCCGGGGGCGGCGCTGATATATTCCTGGGGGTATTTGGGCGCGATCATGCGTTTTATCCGCCTGCCTCCGTCCGAGACGAGCTTTGTGGAGCCGCCCGCGCCCATTGCTATGATGCTGCACAGCTCCTCCATGATGCAGATGTTGTAGAGATTTTCAAAGCCCGGCCGCGCCCAGCCGGTGTTCTCAAAGCCGCCGGCCATGTTCTTCTGTCGGTAGAGGTAGTAGGGCGCGTATCCGGCAGCGCGAAGGCGGGCCATGGACTCGTCCAGCATGAGCCGGACCTCCTCCGCCTCCGGCAGGCTGCGGCCAGCCAGGGCCAGGCCCGAGCCGCGCTTGAGGCTCAGCGTGTGGACGGTGACGTTCTCCGGCGCCAGTTCCAGTACCGCGTCCAGCGTCCGGGAAAAGCCCTCCGGCGTGTCCGTGGGCAGGCCCGCGATGAGGTCCATGTTCACGGCGAAGCCGCCGCAGGCGCGCACCAGCTCCAGCGCCTCCAGGATGTCCTGCGCCGTGTGCCTGCGGCCTATCGCCTCCAGGACGCTGTCCGACATCGTCTGGGGGTTGACGCTCAGCCTGTCCACGCCGTGGGCGCGGAGCGTGCGGAGCTTTTCCGCGGTTATCGTGTCCGGCCGCCCGGCCTCAACGGTGTACTCCCGCAGGGCGGAGAGGTCGAACTCGCGCTCGAGCTTGCCGCAGAGCCTGTCCAGCTGGGCGGCGGAGAGCGTTGTCGGCGTCCCCCCGCCCATGTAGAGGGACACCGGCCTCAGCCCGGCGCGGCGCAGCTGCGCGGCCGTGGCCTCGATATCCAGCATGAGCGCGTCCATAAAGGGCTCTATGAGCTTCATGCTCTTCCCCACGGACTGGCTCACGAAGCTGCAATAGGCGCAGCGCGTCGGGCAGAAGGGGATGCCCACATAGAGACATACGTCCCGCGCTTCCAGGCTGCGCTCTGCCTCCCGCGCCGCGAGGGCCGCGTCCAGGCAGAGCCCGGCCCGCGCCTCCGAGACGAAGTATTCCCGCATAAAGCGCCCCTTCGCCGCGCGCGGGGAGAGCCCCTCGCGCAGGTAGGCGTCCACGAGCTTGGCCGGGCGCACTCCGGAGAGGCTGCCCCACTCCGGCTTCGGCAGACCGGAAGCCAAGGCCGCGCGGTAGAAGGCGAGCTTGACGATCCGGTTAGTATAACCCTGGGTCTCGAACTGCCCGCTCATGCGGGAGTTCTCGACCCGAGCCTGGGCGCGGAAGCCCTTGCCGCCGCGCACGAGCAGGCAGGTGCAGACCGTGTACTTGTCCCCGCGCCTGACCGCAAGCTCGCAGCGCTCTCCCTCGGGCTCGCCCTCCGGGTACTCGGGCTTTTCGCCGGGGAAGAGCATGAGCAGCGTCTGTTCCGCCGCATAGCGGCAGTCGTGACCGGAAAAGTAGAGCTTCATCACACAACGGTCATCAGCAGCTCGCCCGCCTTGACGCTTCGGCCCGGCTCTATGAACACCTCTCCGATCTTGCCGTCCATGAGCGCGACGACGGAGGTCTCCATCTTCATGGCCTCGATGATGGCGACGACCTGGTTTGCCTTCACCGTGTCGCCGGGCTTGACGCTGAGCTTGGAGACCATGCCGGGTATAGAAGCGCCGATCTGGCCGCGGTCCTCCGGGTCCGCCATGCGGACCTTGCGGGAAGTGTCCGGGGCCTGCGGGTCCGGCACCGCGACCTCGCGCCGGGAGCCGTTGAGCTCGAACTGGACGTTCCGCGTGCCGTCCTCGTTCCTGTCGCCCAGGCCGAGGTATTTGATGACGAGGGTCTTGCCGTCCTCAATGTTTATCTGCGTCGTCTCGCCGACGGCCATGCCGTTGAAGAACACGTGGCTGCCCATGCGCATGATGTAGCCGTATTCCTTGCGGTGGGTGAAGAAGTCCTCCAGGACCTTCGGGTACATGGCGTAGGAGATGAGCCCCTTGCGGCTGGGGTCCGGCGTGTATTTCTGGACCTCGGCGCGGACGGCGTCCCAGTCCACGGGCGGCAGCAGCTCGCCCGGGCGGCAGCTTATGGGCTTTTCGCCCTTGAGCACCACGCGCTGCAGGTCCTCCGGGAAGCCGCAGGGCGGCTGGCCCATCATGCCCTTGAAGTAGCTCACAACGCTGTCCGGGAAGGCCAGGCTCTCGCCGCGCTGGACGATGTTCTCGGGCGTCAGGTCGTTCTGGACCATGAATATCGCGAGGTCGCCCACCATCTTGGAGGAGGGCGTGACCTTGATGATGTCGCCCAGCATGTCGTTGACGGTGCGGTACATCTCCTTGACGTCCTCGAACCTGTGGCCGAGGCCGAGCGCCTCCACCTGGGGCTGCAGGTTCGTGTACTGGCCGCCGGGGATCTCGTATTTATATATGTCCGTCACAGGGACGCGCAGGCCCTTGTCGAAGTTGGAGTAGCGCTCGCGCACGTCGCTCCAGTAGTCGGAGAGCTTCTGCAGCCTGTCCGGGTCGAGCCCGGTGTCGCGCTCCGTGCCGCGCAGCGCCTCGACGAGCGAGTTCATGGAGGGCTGGCTGGTCAGGCTCGAGAGCGGGCCGATGGCGCAGTCCACTATGTCCACGCCCGCCTCCGCCGCCAGGAGGTAGGAGGCGATCTGGTTGTCCGTGGTGTTGTGGGTGTGCAGGTGGATGGGAATGCCAATCTCCTGCTTTAGCGTTTCGACCAGCTTCTTCGCTCCGTAGGGCTTGAGCAGGCCGGACATGTCCTTTATGCAGAGCGTGTGCGCGCCGCGGCGCTCCAGCTCCTTGGCGAAGTCCACGTAGTACTTGAGCGTGTAGCGGTCCCTGGCGGGGTCGAGTATGTCGCCCGTGTAGCAGACCGTGGCCTCCAGCAGCTTGCCCGTCTTGAGGACGGCCTCCATGGCCGTCTCCATGCTCGGTATCCAGTTGAGCGAGTCGAACACGCGGAAAACGTCTATGCCCGACTTGGCGCTCTCGTCAATGAAGGCGCGGACCAGGTTGTCCGGGTAGCTGGCGTAGCCGACGAGGTTCGAGCCGCGCAGCAGCATCTGGAAGGGGATGTTCGGGATCTTCTCCCGGAGCATGGTCAGCCGCTCCCAGGGGGACTCGTAGAGGAAGCGGTAGGCCGTGTCAAAGGTCGCGCCGCCCCACATCTCCAGCGAGAAGCAGCCGGCGAGGATGTCCGCCGTCCCCTCCGCACCCTTGACCATGTCGCGCGTGCGCATACGGGTGGAGAGCAGGGACTGGTGGGCGTCGCGCATCGTCGTGTCCGTTATGAGCAGGCTCTTCTGCGCCAGGACCCACTTGGATACCGCCTCCGGCCCCTGCGTATCCAGGAGGTATTTGAGCCCCATCTCCGGCGTGACCTCGCGCTCGGCCTGGGGATAGCGAGGGGCGGGGTATTCCCGGCGCTCCGCATCCGGGTTCTGTACCTGGAGGCCCGCGATGTATTTGAGAACGCGCGTGGCCCTGTCGCGGAAATCGGTGATGTCAAAGAGCTCAGGTGTCTCGTCGATGAACTTGGTGTGGCAGCTGCCGGCGATGAAGGTCGGGTGGTTTAGGATGTTCGTCACGAAGGATATGTTCGTCTTGACGCCGCGGACGTGCTCCTCATTTATCGCGCGGCGCGCCTTGCGGCAGACCGCCTCAAAGGTGCGGTCCCAGCTCGTCACCTTGACGAGGAGGGAGTCGTAATAGGGGCTTATCTCCGCGCCCGCCGCGGCGTTGCCGCCGTCAAGACGCACGCCGAAGCCGCCGCCCGAGCGGTAGGAGCTGATGCGCCCGTTGTCCGGGGCAAAGTTGTTCTTCGGGTCCTCGGTCGTGACGCGGCACTGGATGGAGTATCCGTCCACGCGCAGATCGGACTGCTTGGCAAGACCGATCTCGGGGTGAGAGAGCGGCGCGCCGCCCGCTATGAGGATCTGCGCCCGGACTATGTCTATGCCCGTGACCATCTCGGTGACGGTGTGCTCGACCTGGATGCGCGGGTTCATCTCAATGAAATAATGCTTGCCGGACTTGTCTACCAGGAACTCGACCGTACCGGCGTTCACGTAGTGGACGGCCTTGGCGATCTTGACCGCGTCCTCGTGCAGCCTTTCGCGTATCTCCTGCGGTACGCTCCAGGCCGGCGCGTATTCGACGACCTTCTGGTAGCGGCGCTGGAGGGAGCAGTCGCGCTCACCCAGGTGGCGGACGCAGCCGTACTCGTCCGCGAGGATCTGGACCTCGATGTGCTTGGGCTCGACGAGGTACTTCTCCATGAAGATGCTGTCGTCCCCGAAGGCCTTGCGCGCCTCGTTCGAGACGAGCTCGAAGGCCGGGGCGACGTCCTCGGGCTTTTCGCAGAGCCGCATACCCCTGCCGCCGCCGCCCGCGGCCGCCTTGAGGATGACGGGGTAGCCGAACTCGGCGGCCTTTTCCAGGGCCTCCTCGGCGTTTTTCAGCGGTTCACGCGTGCCGGGGATGACGGGGACGCCGCAGGCCACGGCGATCTTCTTGGCCTCGAGCTTGTCGCCCATGCGGGCGAGGACCCGGCTCGGCGGGCCGATGAACTTGATGCCCGCCTCCTCGCAGGCCAGGGCAAAGGCCGCGTTCTCCGAGAGGAAACCGTAGCCCGGGTGGATAGCGTCCACACCGCGCTTCTTCGCCAGGGCGATGATCTCGTCTATGGCGAGGTAGGCCCCCAGGGGGCTCAGGTGCTCGCCTATGAGATAGGCCTCGTCCGCTTTCGTGCGGAAGAGGTTCATCGTGTCCTCCTTGGAATAGATGGCGAGCGTGCGTATGTCCAGGTCATAGCAGGCGCGGAAAATGCGTATCGCTATCTCGCCGCGGTTGGCGGCCATGACTTTTTCAAAGGGTCGGTGATCCATTTTGTGCTCCTTGTGTCTGTATTTTTATAGGCTCCGGGCGGCCGGCCCGGTCGGCGGCTGCGCAGAGGGCTCAGTTCCCGGCAGCCAGCTCCTTTGACCTTCTCTTGTTGGCCCTGAACCCCGCCTTGACGGCCTCGGGCAGGCCCAGCTCCGTCATGGCCTTTATCGCGGCCTCGGTCGTGCCCTTCTTGGAGGTGATGCGCCGCCTGAGCTCCTCGGGCGGGACGTCCTCGGCCTCCAGCTGCCGCGCCGCGCCGATGAGGGTCTGCTTTGCCAGCATTGCGGCCTTCTCCCGGGCCATACCGTCCTCAATGGCGGCGTCCCGCAGGGACTCTATGAGCAGATACACATAGGCCGCGCCGCTGCCCGAGAGCGCCGCGACTTCGTCTATCTCGCTCTCCTCTATCTTCACGGCGACTCCGCCGCAGGCGAAGATCTCCGCGACCTTATCCACATCCTCCGCCGTTGCGGTCTTTCCGGGCGCTACGCCGGAGGCCCCGCAGCCCACGGACATGGCTATGTTCGGCATGACGCGCACCACCCGCGCCTGCGGGAAGGCGGCCTCCACCGTCTGCGTGCCTATGCCCGCCATGATCGTGACGACCAGCGCGCCCGGCGCGATGAAGTCCCTGTAGGCGGGCGCGGCCTCCGGGAAGCTCTGCGGCTTCACGGCTATGACCACCGTGTCCGCCTCCCGTATCGCTTCCGGCGCGGACGGGACGGCGCCGTACATTTCCTGCACCTCGCCTGTGCTCTTGGGGTTGCGCGGGTTCACGACGAGGATGTCCTCGCCCGGCACCCCGTGCCGCACCAGCCCGCCGATTATCGCCCGGGCCATGCTCCCGCTGCCTATGAACGCTGTCTTGGACATACGCCGCACCTCCTCAGGGCCGCACCTGGCCCGTGCCGAGGACCAGGTATTTGTAACTCGTTATCTCCTCAAGGCCGAGCGGTCCGCGGGCGTGGAGCTTCTGGGTCGAGATGCCCAGCTCCGCGCCGAAGCCAAACTCGAAGCCGTCCGTGAATCGGGTCGAGGCGTTCCAGTCCACGACCGCCGCGTCCACGTTTTTGAGGAAGTAGTCCGCGTTCTGCGCGTCCGCCGTGACGATGCACTCCGTGTGCTTGGTGCCGTAGTGATTTATGTGCTCGACCGCCTCCTTCACGCCGGAGACGACCTTCACCGCCATGGCCAGGCGCAGATACTCGTCCGCCCAGTCGGACTCCGTGGCCGGGATCATGCCCTCGGTGTAGGCGGCCGCGGCCTCGTCGCCGTGGAGCTCCACGCTCTTGCCCTTGAGCGCCGCGAGCAGGCTGCCCAGGTGCTTTTCTGCCCAGGACTTTTCCACCAGCAGGCTCTCCGCCGCATTGCAGACGCCCGTGCGCTGGGTCTTGGCGTTTATGACTATGGCCTCCGCCATTGCGTAGTCCGCCGTCGCGTCCACATAGACATGGCAGTTGCCGGTGCCGGTCTGCAGGACGGGTACGGTGGAGTTCATGACGGCGTTGTTTATGAGCTTTGCGCCGCCGCGCGGGACGATGAGGTCTATATATTCGCGCAGCTTTAGCATCCTGTCCACAGTCTCGTGGCTCGGGTCCTCCACGAGGCAGACCGCGTCGGGCGTGACGCCGCTTTTCTCCAGCGACTCGCGCATGACGCGCACCAGCGCCGCGTTGGACTCATAGGCCGAGGAGCTGCCGCGCAGCAGCATGGCGCTGCCCGCTTTGAAGGCCAGGGCCGCTGCGTCCACCGTGACGTTCGGCCGCGCCTCGTAGATGATTCCGATGACGCCCATCGGCACGCGGACCTTGCGGATGACGAGGCCGTTCGGCCGCGTCCACTCGTCCATGACCCTGCCTATGGGGTCGGGCAGGTCTGCGACCTGGTCCAGGCCCTCGGCCATGCCGGCGATGCGGGCTTCATTGAGCATCAGCCTGTCCAGCAGGGACTCGGGCATGCCGCTCTCGCGGCCCTTCTGCATATCCTTTTCGTTTGCCGTCAGGATCTCCGGCGTCCTTTTGAGCAGCGCCCCGGCCATTTCGCGCAGGGCCTTGTTCTTCTGCTCAGTCGTGAGCTGAGCTATCTCGTGGCTCGCGGCCTTTGCCGCCTGTGCGGATTCGACGAGTGTTTTCATTCCGATCCCTCCTGTTCAGTGTGAGCCCAGTTGTCCTGGTGTATTACCTCCGGCGGCCTGCCGGGGCAGCGCGCGGCGGCCTCTGCCGAGGACAGCCCCGCTATGGTCTTGAGCTCCGAAGAGCTGTAGTTCACTATTCCGCGGCCCAGAAGCGCCCCGCCGCCGGAGAGCCAGACCCTCACGACGTCGCCGGGGGCGAAGTCCCCCTCTGCCGCCCGCACTCCCGCAGGAAGCAGGCTCTTGCCGCGCCTGCACAGCGCCTCCGCCGCGCCGGGGTCGATATAGATGTTGCCCTTCGCCTGGGCGTAAAAGGCCATCCACTGCAGGCGCGTTTTCATTCCGCTGCCCGCTTTGAAATAGGTCCCGCGCGCCGTACCCTCCACCGCACGGGCGAGGATGTCCGGCTCTGTCGAGCGGCATATCACCACAGAAACGCCCGCACCCGAGGCGAGCTTCGCACCTTCGACCTTCGTCGCCATGCCGCCCGTGCCGTTGGCGCTGCCCGCGCCGCCGGCCAGGGCCTCCAGCTCCGGCGTCACACGCTCCACCCTGTCTATATGCTCCGCCGCCGGGTCCGTCCGCGGGTCCGCGGTATACAGCCCGTCCGTGTCCGTCAGCAGGACCAGCAGGTCCGCGTGCATCATCGCCGCCACCTGGGCCGAGAGCATGTCGTTGTCGCCCAGCTTCAGCTCCGCTATGGACACCGTGTCGTTTTCGTTTATTATCGGTACGGCTCCCCGCGCCAGCAGGACCTCCAGCGCGGAAAAGGCGTTGTGGTACCTCCGTCTGTCGCGGAAGTCGTCCCTGGTGAGCAGCAGCTGCGCCGCAACGTAGCCGCGCTCCTGCAGGCAGCGGGTGTATTCCTCCATCAGCAGACCCTGGCCCACGGCGGCGCAGGCCTGCTTCGCCGCAACGGCCTTCGGCCGCTCGTGGTAGCCCAGCAGAGTGTAGCCCGCGGCTATCGCCGCGCTCGTCACCATGACCACCTGATGCCCCTCGTCCCGCAGCCCTGCCACCTGTGCGGTCAGCGCCCGCAGCCGTTCCGGCGAGAGTCTGCCGGATTTCTCCGTCAGTGAGCTCGTCCCTATCTTCACAACTATCGTCTTTTTCCCAGCCACAGCGGACCTCCGCAAACATTAATGATTAATTATTATATCATACCTCCACGCATTATCAAGCTGTCCCCGGGGCGAAAAGCGTGATATAATGTCCCCGAAGGGGGGCCTCGATGTGAAAAAACGCATACTCTTCATAGGCACCGGCGGGACCATCGCCTCCGAGATGTCGGACGAGGGGCTGCTGCCCGGCGTGGGCGCCTCGGCCCTGCTCGGCTATGTGCCGGACGTAGCGCAGCTCTGCGACGTGGACAGCGTCCAGCTCTATGAGCTGGACAGCACGAACATCGGCCCGGAGGAGTGGCTCGGCCTTGCCAGTACTATCCGGAATAACTACACTCGCTTCGACGGTTTTGTCATCAGCCACGGCACAGACACAATGGCCTACACCGCCGCCGCCCTGAGCTATCTCGTCCAGCTCAGCCCCAAGCCCATCGTCCTCACCGGCGCACAGAAGCCCATCGGCTTCGACACAACCGATTCGCGCCAGAACCTGCGCGATGCCTTCGCCGTCGCCTGCGACGTGGGGATGCACGGGGTCTGCATCGTTTTTAACGGCCGCGTCATTCTCGGCACACGCGCCAGAAAGACACATTCAAAGAGCTTTGACGCCTTCTCCAGCATCAACTACCCCAACATCGCGGATCTGCGCGACGGAAGGCTCAGCCGCTACATAGAGCCCGAGTGTCTGCCCGAGCCCAGGTTCTATTCCGAGCTGGACACGCGGGTTGGGCTGCTGAAGCTCATCCCCGGTACTGAGCCGGAGCTTCTGGACTATATGCTGAGCCGCTGCCGCGCCCTGGTGATTGAGAGCTTCGGCGTCGGGGGACTCCCGGAGCGCGGTGGGATGCACGCCGCCGTCAAGGCCGCGGCACGGTCCGGCAAGGCCATAGTCATGACCACCCAGGTGCAGAACGAGGGCTCGGACCTCGCGGTCTATAGCACCGGCAGCGCCCTGGCCAAAAGTCCCGGCATCCTGGAGGCCTACGACATGACGACCGAGGCCGCCGTCGCCAAGCTCATGTGGCTGCTGCCCCTGGCTTACGGCCCCGGCGACGTCCAGCGCATGTTCTACACGCCCATCTCCCGGGACATCCTGCTCTGAATACCGGCGCAGGGTCCGGGACCGCGAACGCCAAAATACCCTCCGACGCGCTCGGCTGAGCCGCGTCGGAGGGTGCTTCATTTTTATTTCTCAGTCCAGCTTCGCGTCGAGCAGCCTGTACAGGCCGTAGAGCGCCGCGATGCAGAGGGCAGCTGCCAGCGCATGTATCTCAAAAAGTGCGTATTTTATAAACACATTCGCACATGTACACGCCAGCAGCAGCACAAATATGAGCGCAAACAGCAGTGCCAGCTCCCGCTTTTTCGGCTTTCCTCCCAGCTCGAAAGCGTGTTTCGATACCGCCCCCACCAGCATGAACGCCGCAGCCAGTATCAGCAGCGCGCTCAGGGCGTTCCCCACCGTGACCGTCAGATACGGCAGCGTCCCCGGCTTTATCAGCTGCTCCAGTATGTCGAACGCCAGCCAGATCGCAAGCAGCACCACCGCAGAAAGCAGCGTGTCCCTCAGCTGCGAGAGCAGCCGCTCGGCGGGGCTGAGCTGCGGCAGCTCCGCTATCACGCTGTCACAAAACGCCTTGTAGTCGCCGCCTATTATCTCCTCAACGGACTCGCCCCGGCGCTCTCCGTCCGCGATCATCTGCCAGATGTCCCTGCGCACCAATTCCTGGTTATAAGCGCTGATGTTTGCGGAGCGTATGTACACTATCATGTCCGTCAGCGCCGCGCGGGCAGCCTCGTCCCGGATCTGCTCCTCAAGCTCGTTATTCTCCCGCAGCAGCAGTTTCGCTCTCATGCTCATCGCTCTCTCCTCCTTTTACTGCGCGCAGCAAATGCTCTACCGCCGATGCCAGCTCGGCATAGCTGGCTATGAACTCTTCCAGCGCCAGCCCGCCCTTTTCCGTCAGCACATAGTATTTCCGCTTCGGCCCCAGCTCCGACGCCTTGTAGGTCGCGCTTATGAGCCCGCCCTTCTCAAGCCTCAGCAGCAGGGGGTAGATCGTCCCCTCGGCCACCCGGCCAAAGCCGTGCGCCTCCAGCTGCTCGGATATCTCGTAGCCGTAGGTTTCCTTCATCCCGATTATCGCCAGCACGCAGCCCTCGAGCGTACCCTTCAGCATCTGTGACGGTATCACCGGATCACCACACTATCTTGTTTTGCATAATAGCTAACTATATTGTAATACAAGCTAGCCTCCCTGTCAAGCCTGAATACGGATAAAGACAAAAAGCTCCGCCGAGGCGGAGCTTTTTCTTTAGGCTGACATTCAGTTTTTGCTCTTGCCAAGCCTGGGCAGGATGGCGAGCGCGAGGGCGCCGCCGATGAGCGCCGTCAGGCCCTGGGGCCAGGAGAACATGATGGAGATCATCTTCACCTGCTGCTCCGGCACGCCGGAGAGCAGCCCCAGCACGGCCGGCACAGCGATCCACAGGAAGGCGCACTTCACAGCGGCGGCGATGACGGCCGCAAAGGCCCAGCGCCCGAACTGCCAGTCCTTGCCGTGCAGCAGTCCGAAGAACAGGGCCAGCACGGCGTTGCCGCAGGCGATGACAGGCGTCACGGCCGGAACCGCCGGGCCTATGCCCACGAGCGTCGCCAGCACGGACGACAAGATGCCTATCGCCACGCCGGACCAGATACCCGTCGTGGCCGTGAACACGAACAGCACACAGTTCACGAGTGAGCCGGTTACGAGCTGCGTCACCGAAAACGGCCCTGCGATCGCCGCGCCCGCGGGGATGACCTTGCCTAGCAGCTGAGCCACGACGACGAGGGCAACGCCCAACGCCGTCCTGGTTATCCAGTGCACAGCGGCATCTGAACGAGACATTTTACTCTTCTACCTCCTTGAGGCGGTCAACGTACTCGCTTTCGAGCGAATTCTGGCGTTCCGCCTTGGCTTTGTATGCCCTGACGTTGGAGGTGGCGTTGAGCACTGGCGTAATGGTGCCGGCGCCGGCCACACAGCCGCCGGGACATGCCATGCCTTCGAGCAGGTAGCCGTGGCGCTTGCCTGCCTTGGCCATCATCAGCATGCGGCGGCACTCGCGCAGGCCGTCGCCATACTCGACCTCGATCTCGCGGTCCGGGGCTATCCGGGCGATGACTTCGGCCACCGCTGCCGCAACTCCGCCGCCCACGGCGAAACCTCGTCCCGCTCCGGTGCCGGACTCGAAATCGGTATCGCAGTCGTCGGGCTCGAGCGTGGCGAAGTCTATCTCCTTGGCGTCGAACATGCCCTGCAGCTCCTCAAAGGTGAGGACGAAATCCACCTCGGAGCGGACGCTGCGGCGCGAGGCCTCGAGCTTTTTGGCCGCGCAGGGCCCCACAAAGACTATCCTGGCGTCGGGGTGTTCCTTCTTCATGAGGCGCGCGGTGATGACCATGGGCGTGAGGGCCATGGAGATGTTGTCCTTGAACTCGGGGAAGAGCTTCTTGGCCATGACACTCCAGGCCGGGCAGCAGGAGGTGCCCATGAAGTCGAGGTGCTCCGGGACGTTGTCGAGAAAGTCATGCGCCTCTTCGACGGTGCAGAGGTCGGCGCCGATGGCGACCTCGACGGTGTCCGCGAAGCCGAGCAGGCGCATTGCCTTTTTGAGCTTTCTGGGCGTGGCGTCCTTTCCGAACTGGCCGACGAAGGCGGGCGCTACGCAGGCGATGACCTCGTCGCCCTTGTTGATGGCCTGGATGAGCTGGAAGATCTGGCTCTTGTCCGCGATGGCGGCAAAGGGGCAGTTCACGAGGCACATGCCGCAGGACACGCACTTGTTGTAGTCGATCTTGGCGCGGCCGCGCTCGTCGGAGCCGATGGCGTCCATGCCGCAGGCCTTGGCGCAGGGGCGCTCTATGCGGCTGATGGCGTTGTAGGGGCACTGGGAGAGGCAGCGGCCGCATTTGATGCACTTTTCCTGGTCGATCTGGCTTTTGCCGTCGCGGCCGACGGAGATGGCGCCCTTGGGGCAGACGTTCATGCAGGGGTGGGAGAGGCAGCCCTGGCAGTTGGAGGAGACGCGAATCTCCTTGGGCGGGCAGGCGTTGCAGGCGAAGGGGATGATATTTATGAGGGGCGGCTCGTAGTACTTTTCGGGCTTAGCGGCCTCCTCGATGCCGTCGGAGGCGAGGCTCATTTCCGCCGCGGTGCGCAGGGGCAGGCCGCAGGCCAGGCGCAGCCTTTCGGTGACGATGGCGCGCTCGAGAAAGACGTCGTGGCGGTACTGCGCCACCTCGCCGGGGATGATCTTGTAGGGCAGGGAGTCGATCCTGGAAAAGTCGCCGCCCTCGTAGGCAAGCCGGGCGACCTCTGTAAAAACGCTGCGTCTGATATCATCGACGACGCTGTGGATACCTCTCATAATATAGCCTCCTGTAGATCTATTTGGCTTTGTTATTATACTATCAAACAGCTAAATATGGAATAGGGAAAGAAAAATTTGTGAAAAAGATTTCAAAACGCGGCTGCCGGTAGTAAACTACTTGAAAAGCCCGGAAATCACCTGGACTGACCGGGTGGATTTTTGCGTTTAATATTGGCAGAGAGCGCCGAACGGTGGCAGAAATCGCGGTTCCCGCAGGTAGCGCAGCCCCTGCCGCAGCCGCGCTTTTGCGACTGGTTGGTCTTGAGAATAATGATCACCGGCATTCCTATACATAGCGCCGCCAGCAGAATATATAGCACGATCATCACATCCCCCCCCGCTCAGTATAACACATCCCCACCCCGAAGGGAATAAAAAACCCGCCCCCCAAAGGGGGCGGGAAAACATTTAGTTTATTTGTGGTCGATCTCTAATCAGTCGGGCTGCACCCAGTTGACGAAGGAGACAACGACCTCATTGGTGACGCCAGAAACCGTAGCGCTGGGCAGCACGTTCAGGAAGGAGAAGGTGCTGTTGTTGGCGAAGGCCTGGGAAACGCTCTCCTGGGAGGTAACCGCAGTGGCGCCGGTGCCGAACGTTACGGAAGCGACGTTGGAGTTCGCCTCATCGGCAAGACCGTCGTGCTTCAGGTAGACGTTGAAGCTGTCGCCAGCGGTGACGGACTTCAGAGTCTCATTGGCAGCGGCCGGGCCAACAGGAGTGACCACGTCGATGCTGAAGAAATCAGCGGTGTGATTGCCGGTGCTCAGCACGTCGTCAGCAGCGTTGAGGGCCAGCTCGTAGGTCGCCACGATGTCGGTGACATTGATGTCGGTGACAATAGTGGGAACGTACTCGGTGATCCAAGCGCCGCCGCCGACGCCGTTGAACTTCACGGCATAGCTGTCCTCGGGCATACCGGTGACCAGAGCCATGGCGACGAGGTTCTTGGCAGACTCGCGCTCAAAGCCGATCTTGAAGGACTCGCCAGGAGCGAGCATCTTGACGGTATAGGTGTTGCCCTCAGCCTCAACTTCCTTGCCATTGACGCCGACCCAGAGGTCGAACTTGTCCATAGCATAGTCAGCCAGATTCACGGTGAAGTCAGGGAACACAACGTCGGTGATGGTGACGTCGTACCAGTAGTTGCCGCCGATGCCGGCCTTGCTGATGCTGAAGTTGACAGTGACAACGTTGTTGTCGCCCACAACGCCCTCAGCCTTGAAAGCCTTGCTCTCAACAGCGCCGTCATTGATCTCGACATTGACATAAACGTCGAGCTTAGCACCCTTGGTGAGGGTGATGCCGGTCGGGACCATGGTGAAGGTCACGTCATCCTCATACTGGTGGAGGCCGCCGCTGACGCACTCAGCGCTGGTGACAGTCCACTTGCTGGCCTCGGTCCAGGAAGCGCCCTTATCAACGGTGACGACGCCGAGGTTCTCCTCAACAACGTAGCAGACATCGATCTCGCCGGCGGCGTTCACGGTGTAAGCCAGCTGCAGGTTCGGCTCGTTGTAGTAGTTGAAGAGCTCGAGAGCGGTGATGGCGTCGAGCGTGGAAGCCAGGACACCCTTGCGGAAATCAAGGATCTTCGCATCGGAAGCAAACTGCCTCAGCTTGCCGTTGAACTCCTGAGCGTAGTTGTTGCCGCTCTTGACAACGTTCTCAGCCTCATAGAACCACCTGGCAGCATCGCGCAGGACGGAGTAACCAAGAGCATTGACCTGCACGGAGTAGAAGCCGCGCTCGATGTCCTCAGGTACAGTGGTGTAGATGGTGATGAGGTCGCCGTTCAGGTAAGCGCCCTTCTCATAGTAGTACAGAACGGTGCCGTCAGCGATCTCGCCCATGGAGGTCCACTTGGACGCGGGGATGTCGTACGGGACAAAGACGTACCTGGAGGTAGCGGTGGCATTATACGCAAACACGATGGTAGTGTCGACGTTGCCAACAGTCGTCGTGATGGTGGTCAGGGCCATATCACGGAGAGAGACAGTGCCAGTGGTAGCGCCGGTGGCGTTGAAGCCGGCAAGCAGCTCGGCGACGCTGTTGTAGGTGGCGTAGCTGTAGGTGCTGCCCCTGCCGCTGGCGATGACGAACTTCACGCTGCCGGCAGTGTAGTAGACGGCAGGAGCGCCGGTGCTGTCAACATTGGGCATGGTCTGCACGCCAGTGGTCGCTCTGAAGGTCGCGCTGCTGGAGTGGACATAGCCGGCATCAGTCGCATAATTGGGATTCCAACGCGTGAGCGTGTAAACGCCGTTCAGGTTGGGCTCGCCCAGCCAGTAGTAGCCGGCAGTCATGTTGACGGTGTCAACCACGGGGCCATTTACGTTGTTCTTCCAAGCGCCGTCCACGCGGACGTTGGTGGCAACGCCGGTCTGCACATCGGCGACCTGAACGTTGTAGACCTCTTCGCCGACGTAGCTGCCGGAGACGCGCTCGTAAGCGCCGGTGTAGTAGACGAGGGTCAGGTTCTCGGCAGTGCCATAGTAGTGGCCATGGGTGTCGAGCATGAAGGTGTAGGAGTGACCGATGTCGAAGCGGCCGAGATCCGTCTTGGCGAGATTGCTCTTGCCGATGACAGTGCCGTCACGCAGGGTGATGGTGCCGTCGTTCGCGATCTTGCTGACAACGCCGGTGGTAGCGGTCGGGGAGTAAGCGTGGACGGCATAAGCATCCGCGTCGCTGCTCTCGATCACGCTGTGGGTGTAGATGTAGATGACAGGATCAAGGTAAGCAACCTTGCTGATGTCGGTGAGGATCTTGGCATTCTGGTACTTCGCGGTGTCGATGACAGTGGTCTTGTCGGCGTTGGAGACCGGGCCGCGGTAGCCGAGCTTGTAGTAAAGCACCACGTTGGTCTTGCCGGCGTCGATAGCGCTGTTGTCAATGACGTCGAGCTGATAGGGGACGGAGTCGTTCAGGCTGTTGCCGATCTTCTCGTACTTGGAGGGCAGGGTCTTGGGGCAGTTGGTGGTCTCGACCTTGGCGAGGTCATAGGTGAACACGCCGGTGTTGGTCTTGCCGGCAACGTACCAGACGCGAGCCGCGTGGTACATCAGGTCGAGGTCGGTCTTAGCAGCGACCTTGACGGTGCCTTCGGAAGCAACGACGGAGTCAACATAGGTAGCGGAAGCGCCCATGCCCTCGTTGTCAACGATAACGCCGACAACTTTGTCGAGCTTGAACACGGTCTCAGCGAGGGTGCCCTGGGGGGTGTAGCGGTCGACGAACCAGGAGTTGTAGCCCTTGATGTAGTCGC
>ENA-OZHP01000516-OZHP01000516.1-human-gut-metagenome-genome-assembly--contig:-NODE-516-length-16583-cov-5.461278_pt1 | contig 16583 bp, 19 predicted proteins | sample MGYA00244046_ERZ653686 | MGnify/ENA primary metagenome ERZ653686 (study PRJEB26926, sample SAMN06165313) | human gut metagenome | biome: ENVO:00009003; feature: ENVO:2100002; material: ENVO:00002003... | reverse complement strand
CTACACCCTAGAGTTCGTCGGCAGCGTCAGATGTGTATAAGAGACAGGGTGGGAGGTCTTTTTGTAGCGGATTATGCCAATGAGCAGCGCCGCCACGGCGATTACTGAGAGAAGGAACATGACGAGCCCGCCGCCCTGAAGGCCGGCCAGCTTTTGAAACAGCACGAATTTCATAAATAATAAAACTCCTTTCGTTTTTTGCTGTTGGCAAAAAAACATCTCCGCACAGCCATACGGCCGCGGAGATATGAAAGGAGCACGGGCCGTAAAACGAGACCCGGTCATTATCAACTCACCGCTTCCCTACGCAGGCATTACCCAGACAGGTTCAAAGGTTAATCTCAGCCGGACGGAAACCGCCCAGCACCCCCAGCGGAGCATATTCTTTTGTTCAGGGACATTATATCACCAAAAAAACCCTATGACAATCGCCTTTTTTGATTGATTCTTATTGTGTTTTGGTGGGCCATGGGTTAAAATACAGTATTGTGCAAAAAATTTATTTGATATACAGAGGACAAGCGTATGAAGAACGAAAAACTGAGGAATATAGCCATTATCGCTCACGTCGATCACGGCAAGACCACTCTGGTGGATCAGCTGCTGAGACAGAGCGGCGTGTTCCGCGCCAACGAGCAGGTGCAGGAGCGGGTTATGGACTCCGGCGACCTTGAGCGCGAGAGGGGTATAACCATACTTTCCAAGAACACAGCGGTAAACTACAAGGGCTACCGCATAAACATAGTGGATACTCCGGGCCACGCGGACTTTGGCGGCGAGGTGGAACGCATACTTCAGATGGTAGACGGCGTTCTGCTTCTCGTTGACGCATTCGAGGGCTGCATGCCCCAGACCCGTTTTGTGCTGCGCAAGGCCCTGGGGCTGGGCAAGATACCTGTAGTAGTCGTAAATAAGGTAGACCGTCCCGGCGCACGCCCGTTGGAGGTGGTGGACGAGGTAATGGAGCTGTTCATAGACCTTGGCGCTTCCGCCGAGCAGCTTGACTTCCCGGTGGTGTACGCTTCCGCAAGGGACGGATACAGCGGCCTTGATCCCGACGACCTGGGCACCGATATGCAGCCCCTTTTCGATACCATAATAAGCGCCGTGCCGGCGCCCGGCGGCGACGACGAAGGCCCCCTTCAGGTGCTGTTCTCCACGCTGGACTATGACGACTATGTAGGCCGCATAGGAGTTGGCAGGATACAGAGCGGCAGGATACGCCGCAACCAGACAGCAGTCCTCTGCGGCGGGGCGGCGGAAAACCCCCGGGAGGTCAAGATCTCCCGCCTGTACAGGTTTGAGGGCCTGAAAAGGGTAGAGATAGAGGAAGCGGGCGCAGGCGAGATAGTGGCCGTGGCCGGCATATCCGACCTTGCCATAGGCGAAACGGTGTGCGACGTGGATCACGTCGATCCGCTGCCCTTCGTAAAGATAGACGAGCCTACTCTTTCCATGATGTTCATGGTAAACGACAGCCCCTTTGCAGGCAAGGAGGGCAAGTACGTCACAAGCCGGAACCTTCGCGACAGGCTGTTCAAGGAGGTACAGACCAACGTATCCATGAGGGTGGAGGAAACCGAATCCACGGATATGTTCAAGGTGAGCGGACGCGGCGAGCTGCATCTCTCCATACTGATAGAGCAGATGCGAAGGCAGGACTACGAATTCGCCGTATCCCGCCCGAAGGTGATATACCATAAGGCTCCGGACGGCACCCTCCTTGAGCCCATCGAGGAGCTGACCATAGACGTGCCGCAGGATTATGTGGGCGCGGTAATGGAAAAGCTTGGCCGCCGCAAGGCCGAGATGATAGATATGATATCCGAGCCCAACGGCACAAGCGTAAGGCTGCTCTTCCACATACCCACAAGGGGCCTCCTGGGCTACCGCAACGAGCTGCTGACCGATACCCGGGGCAACGGCGTAATGAGCAGCATATTCTACGAGTATGAGCCTTATAAGGGAGATATCGAGGAGCGTACCCACGGCAGCCTTGTCTGCTCCGAGACCGGCGAGACCAACAGCTACGGCCTCTTTAACACTCAGGATCGGGGCCGCATGTTCGTAGGCCCTGGCGTACCCGTATACATGGGCGAGATAGTGGGCGAATGCTCCCGCAATGAGGATATAGTCGTAAACGTCTGCAAGAAGAAGCACGTTACCAATATGCGCGCAGCTGGAAGCGACGACGCTCTTCGCCTTACCCCCCACAGCGTACTCAGCCTTGAGCAGTGCCTCGAGTTTATAGCGGATGACGAATTGGTGGAGGTCACTCCAAAGAACATACGCATGCGCAAGAGGATACTCAGCAAGGAGCAGCGCATGAAGATAGCTGCCCGGGAGATACGCGAATAACGGAAATACCCGATAAAACATTTATAAGGAGGCAAATATGCTGCTGTTTGCATTACCCCTTTACGCAATCGCCCTGGTATACGGCGCGGCGGCACTGCTCCCCGCCATATACCTTATGAGGTACATATACCGCAAGGATACGGTAGAGAAGGAGCCGCCCATGCTGCTGATGTCGCTGCTGATATACGGCGTCATAGCGGCGCTCATCTCCATAATACTGGAGAACATAGGTACGAAGGTTCTAAATTCGCTCATGGATCAGTCTACCGTAGGCTATACATTAGTCCTTGCCTTCGCGGTGGTGGCGGTGGTAGAGGAAGGAGCCAAGTTTGCCATGCTGAAGAGGCGGACGTGGAACGATATGAATTTCAACTACCGCTTCGACGGAATAGTTTACGCCGTGTTCGTTTCGCTCGGCTTTGCCGCCTTTGAGAACATAGGCTATGTCCTGGGCTACGGCCTTTCCGTAGCTCCCGCCAGGGCGCTGCTGGCGATTCCCGGCCACATGTGCTTTGGCGTGTTCATGGGAACCTTCTACGGCAGGGCAAAGCAGTGCCGGGTGTGGGGCCACAAGTCGGAGGAGAGGGCAAACCTCTGGCTGGGCTACATTGCGGCGGTGCTGCTCCACGGCTTTTACGATTCCTGCGCCATGATAAACACCGTGGCGTCATCCTTGATATTCATAGCCTTCGTCATCATAATGTATATAGTGGTGATAAAGAAGGTAAATAAGGAATCACAGAACGACGGGCCTATAACTTAACAGGGCTGTCAAAAAAATCTTGTCTTGGCGATATTTTAGCTTGCTTTTGCGTGCGTCCTGTGTTATTATAACTCGAACCGTGAGACTTTTAAGTTCAGTGCAGAGACGCTGGCAAGGCTGCGAGGGGAAGAAATTCCATATAAATCTGATAGTGTAAGCTGATAGCTTTATCAGGCCTTGTCTTAGCGTAAAGACAAGGCTTTTTTGTTGCGAAAAATCAGTCCTGGGGATAAAGGAGTGAAGAACATGAAATTCAAAGCGCGGCTCATGACACAGCAGGATGTTGACCGGGTGCTGGTGCGTCTTGCCCATCAGATAGTGGAGAAGAACCACGGCACGGAGGGATTGTGCCTTATAGGCATAAAGACCCGGGGCATACCCCTTGCGAGGAGGCTCGCCAAAAACATCGCGGATATCGAGGGCAGCGAGATACCCGTAGGAGAGCTGGATATAGCCATGTACCGGGACGATCTTTCCAAGGTATCAACAGACCCCATAGTGTCGGATACCAACGTGCCCTTCCCGGTAGTGGACAAGACTGTAGTACTTGTAGACGACGTTATCTTCACGGGCCGCACCGCCAGGGCAGCCATGGACGCTGTGATGGAGCTGGGCAGGCCAGCCAGGATACAGCTTTGCGCCCTTATCGACAGGGGGCATCTTGAGCTGCCCATAAAGGCCACGTACGTAGGCAAGAACATACCCTCCTCCCTCAGCGAGGTGATAGCCGTAAGGCTTTCCGAGCAGGATGGGGAGACGGGGGTAAGCATATATGAGCTGGAGTAAAAAGCCCTTATCAGGGTGGAGAATATAAAATTCAAAGATTTACAGGAGGACAACCCATGTCAAACGTAAAAGTCGGAAGCGATCCCATTTATGACGCAAGATCCATTGGAGTACCCCGCATGCTGGTGCTGGGCGTGCAGCATATGTTCGCCATGTTCGGCGCCACGGTTCTGGTTCCGGCGCTGACCGGCCTCAGCGTATCCGCAACACTGCTCTTCGCGGGCATCGGCACTCTGCTCTTTCACCTGATCACCAAGAAAAAGGTTCCCGCCTTCCTGGGCTCCTCCTTTGCCTTCCTGGGCGGCTATTGGGCGATAGCGCCCAACGGCGAGCCTGAACTGCTGCCCTACGCCTGTGTTGGCGTGGCCTGCGCAGGATTGATGTATGCAATACTTTCCGGCCTCTTTAAGGTATATGGCGCAAAGAAGGTAATGCGCTTCTTCCCGCCCATAGTCACCGGTCCCATCATAATCTGCATAGGCATGAACCTCTCCGCCACCGCAATTAACAGCTGCTCCGCTAATTGGGGCATAGCCGCCGTAGCCATCATCGTAGTTATAGCCTGCAACATCTGGGGCAAGGGCATGGTAAAGATAATTCCCATACTGCTTGGCGTAGTAGCCTCCTATGTGGTGGGCGCGATCACTGGCAATGTGGACTTTTCCAAGGTGCATGAGGCCGCATGGCTGGGTCTGCCCTTCAAGATGGAGAACACCGTATTCTCCCTCATAGGCAATGCGGATACCGCCCTCATTATCTCCTCCATAATTACCATAATGCCCATAGCGCTGGCCACCATGATAGAGCACATCGGCGACGTCTGCGCCATAAGCTCCACCGTGGAGCGCAACTACCTTGCCGACCCCGGCCTGCACCGCACCCTTCTGGGCGACGGTCTTGCCACCTCCATTGCGGCCCTCTTCGGCGCACCGGCGAACACTACCTACGGCGAGAATACAGGCGTGCTGGCCCTCTCCAGGGTATATGATCCCCGCGTTATCCGCATAGCCGCCGGCCTGGCAGTCCTCCTCAGCTTCTGCCCTAAATTTGCGGCACTGATCTCCGCAATGCCCGTGGCCACCATGGGCGGCGTATCCATGGTGCTCTACGGCATGATCTCCGCTGTGGGCGTTCGCAACGTAGTCGAGAATAAGGTGGACTTTACCAGCAGCCGCAACGTCATCATCGCGGCCCTGATAATGGTACTCGCCATAGGAATCACCTACAGCGAGGCGGGCGCCGTCAGGATCGGCAGCGTAAGCCTCTCCGGCCTTGCCGTAGCCGCCATAGTGGGCATACTGCTTAACGCCGTGCTCCCCGGTAAGGACTACGAGTTCGGCATCGACGAGCAGGGCGATACCTCCGTAAACTTCAAGGTCTGATAAAAGACATAAACGCAAAGGGCGCTCCTTAGGGAGCGCTCCTTTGTTTTATCATTATTCATTCCTCAGGCGGAAAGTTTATGGTATACTGTATTTTAGAAAAATATGTGAAAAGCGAGGTAAAAATATATGAAGCTGGCAGAAGCACTGTCCGAGAGAGCTGATATACAGAAACGCATACAACAGCTTCGGAGTCGCCTCAGGCGAAACGCCCTTGTGCAGGAGGGCGAAAAACCCGCCGAGGATCCTCATGCACTCCTGGAGGAGTACGGACGCCTCTGCGAGAGGTATGAGGAGCTCATACGCCGCACAAACCTCACCAATGCCGCCACGACGGACGGCGGCGAAACGCTGACTGCCCTTCTGGCCCGCCGGGATGCACTCATCGAGCGCATCAGCGGCCTGAATGACTTTCTCCAGGAGGCCAGCAATACAGCGGCACGGGCGACCCGCAGCGAGATAGTCATACGCAGCACCGTTGACGTCTCCGCGCTGCAGAAGCAGGCGGACGAACTCTCAAAACAGCTCCGGGAGCTGGACGTGAGGATACAGGGGCTTAACTGGACCACTGAGCTTAAATAAACCCCTGCTTCTTTCTCTTTAAAAAAAGCAGGGGAAAAGCAAAATATGAAAAACCCGCTAAAACTAAGAATGCGTTTTAGCGGCAGCGGTAGCGCCACCGGGCGGGCTTCCTCCCCCGGCGGGAGTAAAATGCCGAAAAGTTACTGGTTCGCGGGGAGCAGCGAGGCGGTTCGAATCCGCTTTACAAATATGCTCAGCATATTTACAACAGCACCGAAACAGAGCAATTTTACTACCGATGAAGCCGACGGAGGGCGCGAGGGCGGGTAAGGGGAAAATACACGGATATTTTTAATAAGGAGATAAACAAAATGTCAAAGGTGTTACTCATAAACGGCAGCCCGAATGAGCATGGTTGTACATATACCGCGCTTTGTGAGGTTGCGGCGTCCCTTGAGAAAAACGGCATAGAGACAGAGATGCTTTATCTCGGAAAGGCCCCTGTGCCGGGCTGTATAGCCTGCGGGCGGTGCAGGAGGGACGGCCTCTGCTCCTTCGGCGGGCAGGTGAACGACATAATCAAGCGCATAGACGAGTTTGACGGGATTGTAGCAGGCTCCCCTGTGTATTACGCCTCCGCTTCCGGCCAGATAACCTCATTTATGGACAGGCTGTTTTACGCCGCGGGCAGGAAGATGCGTGGGAAAGTCGGCGCGGCCGTGGTATCCTGCCGCCGGGGCGGCGCTTCCGCCGCCTTTGACCAGTTGAACAAGTATTTCTCCATATCCCAGATGCCTATAGCCACCTCCGTATACTGGAACCAGGTACACGGCAATACCCCGGAGCAGGTGCGCGAGGACGAGGAGGGGCTCCAGACCATGCGCTATCTGGGGGAAAACATGGCGTGGCTCATAAAGTGCATACAGGCGGGCAAAGCCGCAGGCGTTGCAGAGCCGGAGCAGGAGAAACGGGTAACCACGAATTTTATTCGATAGGACAGATACGGTATGAAGCTCTTGCTTTTGATAGGGCCGCTGGATAAATTATTGGCGGATAAGGGGCTAAGCTGGCTTACCTCGGCGGGAAACATAGCTCTCGCCTTCCTTATGGCCCATGTGGCGGTAAAGGCGGTGGGCAAGGTGGCGAAGACCATAGCCAACGGCCGGTTCAAGAAGGTGCAGGATCAGCCCTACTTTACCCACAGAGTAGATACGGCGGTATCCCTTGCGGTCAGCATAAGCCGTTATGTGTTTTACTTCATCGCCATAGCGGTATCCATAGGCGAGCTGGGCCTTGCGGGGGCTATGAACTCCATGCTGGCGGCCGCCGGCATAGGTACCCTTGCCCTGGGCATCGGCGCGCAGAGCCTCATAGGCGACATAGTCACCGGCATGTTTCTGCTCTTTGAGGATCAGCTTTCCGTGGGCGACTATGTGTCCATAGGCGGCGTTGAGGGCACTGTCGAGGAGATGACGCTCCGCACAGTCACATTGCAGGGCTGGAGGGGAGAAAAGACCATGATCCCAAACGGTCAGGTTAAGACGGTGGTCAACTACTCCCGCCGGGATTACCTGGCGGTAGTGGAGATGAACATAGCCCAGGAGGCGAACGCTGACAGGGCCATGGCAATAATGCACGAGGAGCTTGAAAAGGTGATAGCTTCCTTCGGCATAGAGGCTCCCATACAGGACTGGGGAGTAGTGGCTGAGAATGCGGATTCCGTGACCCTTCGTATAAGCGTGCCCACGGACGCGACGAACCAGTGGAAGATACAGCGGGGCACCATAGCCGCCGCAAAGAAGCGCTTCAGGGAGGAGGGCATAGATGGCCCTACCGACAGGCATATAATAAAGGAGAGCAGATAGCTTGGTAACGGAATTTGACCTTGGGGACAGGATACTCATGAAAAAGCCCCATGCATGCGGCAGCTCGGAATGGACAATCACCCGCACCGGGGCGGATATAAAGATAAAGTGCTGCGGCTGCGGCCGGATAGTGATGCTGGACAGGCAGGAATTCGTCAAAAAGGCAAAGAAAAATCTCACGGGGAGCAGCAAAAATGAGAGCGCTCAGGACTGAAAAAAACAGGGCGGAGCACAAGACCTTTTCCGCCGTGAACTGGATATGGGGAGTAGCCATGGCGGCGCTTATAGTGGCGCTGATATTTACCGTGTGGTTCACGGGTATAAGGATAACCGATCCCGGCATGAGCCCCACGCTTTATCCCGGCGACGTGGTGCTTTTCGATAAGCTCTCCATGCACCTTTCCATGCCGAAGCGCGGCGAGGCCTATGCCTTCCGAAGCGATTCGGGAACCGGAATAGGCCGCATAGTGGCGCTGCCCGGCGACAGGGTGGCCATGAAGGAGGGCAAGGTGTACATATCCGGCTATCTCCTTGATGAGTCCGCCTATAAGCCCACAGGCAGCTGGGATATGGACGAGATAACCCTAAAGCAGGGCGAGTTTTTTATAATGCCTGACGACCGTGAAAACGGCCTGCCGGATGCCGCCGCAATGCGCGTAAAGCAGGAGCAGCTCATAGGCCGTGCGGCCATTCGCGTAGCGCCCTTCATCACCGTATGCGTGTTTAAGGCAAAATAAAAAGTGGCTTTAAGCCACTTTTTTGCTTATAGCTCCCTGCTCCTGTAGTCCTCCATCGTCCTCGAGAAAAGCTCCTTGGTGGAGGGCGGCGTGTAGCTTATGGAGTTTGCCCCCGCCCCTATGGTGCGGGCTATGCTCTCGCCTGTGGGGCCGCCGGTAGCTATTATTGGCACCTTAGGAAACTTTTCCCGTATGGCGCTCACTACCTCCGGCGTGCGGGCTGCCGCAGACACGTTGAGTATGGATACCCCCGCGTCAAGGCGGGCCTGTATGTCGGCTTTTTCGCTCAGCACGGTGGCGATTATGGGTATATCTATCACCTTGGCCATCTTTTCAATTACGTCGTTGGTCATGGGTGCATTTACCACCACGCCTGAAGCGCCCTGGGCCTCCGCATCCTTGGAGAGGCGCACAGTGCGGTCGCCGCCGGTCATGCCGCCGCCTACACCGCACAGCACGGGTATGTTTGAGGCCTGTATTATTGAATTTGAAATGACCTGCTGCGGCGTGAATGGGTAGACCGCAAGCACCGCGTCGGCGTTGCAGTTGCGTATTATGGCTATGTCGGTGGTGAATACCAGCGACTTTATGCGCCGGCCGAGTATAACTATGCCGCTGCATTTCCATATTTCTTCGGGCACCGTTACTATGTGGGATCTTAAGTCGCCCGTAACGTGGGGCAGATGCCGTCTTTCCATTTATGTGTCAAGTTCCTTTCTAAACAAAAAAAGCTGCGTGCCTACATCTATAATTCATTATACATGACACAGGCTGCCACATTCAACCTTAAAAAGCCGTTAATTAAGCATATTCACCGTATTGCCCTAATTTTCTTCCGAATTCGTTTCATTTCTCGCGAATTTATGCAGATACTCCTACGCATTACTTTGTGAAAATAATGTTTTTACGCTCTTTAACGCAAAATCTGTTTGTCATATTGCAAAATATGTTATATGATAATTAAGGGAGGTGACGGCAATGGAGATGATAAACAAGCGGGGCTACCTGAAAGAGGATTTCCGTCTGTTCCACATAAGGGATCAGGTGGAGCTTGAGCTGGGTTATCACTATCACGAGTTCGATAAGATAGTGGTATTCCTAACCGGCAACGTCACCTACGTGGTCGAGGGCAAGGCGTATTTCTTAAAGCCATGGGATATACTGCTGGTGCCACACAACCAGATACACCGGCCCATAATAGACCCTTCCGAGCCATATGAGCGGATAATACTCTGGGTAAATGCGGACTATCTCCGTGATCACTGTCTGGGTGGGGACGACCTGCGCCAGTGCTTCACCATGGCGGAGGAGAAGAGCTTCAGTCTCATACGACCTGAAAATGCCGACCGTGTGACGCTGATGAAGCAGCTCAACACGGTGGAATCCGCCATGGGCGCACAGGAATTCGGCCATGAGCTGCTCTCCCGCACCACGTTTTTGCAGTTTATGATAGAGTTGAACCGAATTGCCCTCAAGGATCACACCGCCATGGTGAAGGAGGCGTTTCGCAGCGACCCCAAGCTGGAGGAGATAATCGCCTATGTGAACGCCAATCTGGAGAAGGACCTGTCCCTTGAGTCCATCGCCAGGCAGTTTTACATGAGCAAGTCCTACCTCATGCATAAATTCAAAGAGATGACGGGATACAGCGCCCATAAGTACATACAGCAAAAGCGGCTCATACAGGCCGCAGAGCTTATTCGGGACGGGGTGCCGGTAGTAGAGGCGGGCCAGCGCTGCGGCTATGGCGATTACTCCGCTTTCCTCCGCGCCTTCAAGAAGCTGTACGGGGTGAATCCAAGCGATATAAGCTGAAAGGAACGGAAAGAACCGTTCCTTTAAAAATTATTGTTTTCGTCAGGCTTTTCTTTTCTCTTTGTTTCTTTCTCTTTTCTTTTCGTCCGAAAAGAAAAGAGAAAGAAAACGACCTCTTCTACACTTACCTAAGCGGGCTGTTCTTAGGTATTATGGGGGACTCCCAGTAAAGCAGCCGCCCTCCGTAGCGTTCGGCGGTGTATATGGCGAGGGTAGTGTATTTATCCAGATCCTCATTGAGCAGGCTGGAGATTATGTGAAGCTTTACGCCGTAGGGCAGATCTATATCCGGATTGAACTCCGCGTCTCCTATGGCGAAGCCGGAAAGGCGGGCCTCCTCAGCAAACCGGGGCACAAGCGTTTCAAGGGAAAAGGCCATGTGCAGCGTCAGCCGCCGGACAGCGGTTATACAGTCGCCGTTCTTGCGGTAGAGCTGGGCGTTTTTGCGGTTGGTCTCGGTGTAGTACTTGGCGGCGTCGGGGTACAGAAGGTTCAGATAGGTGTTCCATTCCGGGTCGTCGCTTGCGCCGGCCGAGCAGTAAAGATACCGCTCCCTGTCCGCCATGTCGTCGAGCGCCTCAATACGGGAGGCCTTGTCGGTGTAGAAGAACATCACCCGGCGGTAGGCGTCCTCTATATAGCCTGCATACAACGCCTTAAGGTCGCTTTCACACTTCTTTTCCAGACGGCCTATGTGCCGCCTGCCGCGGCCGTTCAGCTCCGCGCCGTCCTTCATTTCGCAGCGCATATGCAGCAGCACCGGCCTGTTCTCATATGGCGCCTTGTCAAAGAAACGGGTATCTACGGCGAACTCCGCCGGGTCTCCATCCATCTGCCAATCGTAGTAATACCAGCTGGTCTCTGCCATATCCACCTCCGTTTACTCAAAAGGGGCGAAAAAACGCCCCTTTGAAGCTTCGATGTTGAATTAATACTCCAATACGGCCTTTATCCTGCGCACGCCGGAGCTGGAGGCCTCCTCCTTCTTGATCTTGAAGTGTCCCAGCTCGCCGGTGTTGCCGGCATGAGGGCCGCCGCAGATTTCCTTGGAGAAGGTGCCCATGGTGTATACCTTTACGCGCTCGCCGTACTTGTCGCCGAACAGGCCTACCGCGCCTTGCTCCTTCGCCTCGTCTACTGTCATTTCCTCGCAGGTGATGGGTGCCTTGGCCTGTATCCACTCGTTGACCTGATCTTCTACCTGCTGAAGCTCTTCCTTGGTGAGCTTGCGGCCAAAGCTGAAATCGAAGCGAAGACGCTCGGCGGTTATGTTGGAGCCCCGCTGGCTGATGGTGCTGTCGTTGAGCACCTTGCGCAGCGCCGCCTGAAGCAGATGGGTTGCGCTGTGGAGGCGTGCGGTCTCTAAGCTGGTATCCGCAAGGCCGCCCTTAAACCGCTGCTCTGCGCCGGCCTGGCTCTTTTTCTGGTGCTCCTCAAAGGCTGCCTTGAAGCCCTCGACGTCCACTTTGAGGCCGTTTTCCTTGGCCAGCTCCTCGGTGAATTCTATGGGGAAGCCGAAGGTATCGTAGAGGTGGAAGGCGGTGGCGCCGTCTATAACGCCGTTTTCAAAGCTGCCCTTTATGCGCTCGAATTCCCTGGTGCCGTTGCGCAGAGCCTTCTGGAAGCGGGTCTCCTCCTTGTCCAGCTCGGTCATGATCTTTTCGCGGTTGGCGGTAAGCTCGGGATATACCTCGCCGTACTGCGCTATCACGGCGTCGGCGACGGTGTCCAGCTTGTTGTCGGGTATGCCAAGCTGCATTGCGAAGCGGATAGCCCGTCGGATAAGGCGGCGGAGTATGTAGCCCTGATCCACGTTGGAGGGGGTTACGCCCCTGGGATCCCCAAGTATAAAGGTTGCGCAGCGAATATGATCCGCCACGATTCTGAAGGCGCGGGTAACCTCGGGGCTGTCCTTGTAGTGCTTGCCGGAAAGCTCCTCAATGGTCTTTATTATGCCGGTGAAGGCGTCGGTATCGTATACGCTCTCAACGCCCTGAAGGGTGGCGATGGTGCGGTCGAGCCCCATGCCGGTGTCGACGTTATGCTGAGCCAGGGGGAGGTAGCTCCCGTCCGCCTGCTTGTTGTACTCCATGAAAACGTTGTTCCAGATTTCGAGGTACTTGCCGCAGTCACAGGAGGGGTTGCACTCGGGGCAGCACTTCGGCTTGCCGGTGTCGTAGAATATCTCAGTATCGGGGCCGCAGGGTCCGGTGATGCCGGCGGGACCCCACCAGTTATGCTTTTTGTCGAGGTAGAATATATGGGAAGGGTCTACGCCCATCTCTACCCAGCGGTCGTGGGAATAGGTGTCCCGGGGAGCGTCCGCATCGCCCGCGAAGCAGGTGAAGTACAACTTGTCCTTATCTATGCCAAGCCACTTGTCGCTGGTGAGAAACTCCCAGGAGTAGGCTATGGATTCCTTTTTGAAGTAATCCCCCAGGGACCAGTTGCCCAGCATCTCGAAGAAGGTGCAGTGGGAGGTATCGCCCACCTCGTCTATATCGCCGGTGCGGATACACTTCTGAACGTCCGCAAGGCGGGTGCCCTCAGGGTGCTTTGCGCCCATGAGGTAGGGAACGAGGGGGTGCATGCCCGCGGTGGTAAAGAGCACCGTGGGGTCATTTTCGGGTATAAGGGAGGCGGAAGGGATTATGGCGTGACCCTTTTCCCGGAAAAAGTCAAGGTAAAGCTTGCGAAGCTCGGATGATTTAAGAAGACGCATTATTTTACACCTCGCGTGATAAAATTAACGGTTTTTGCGTACAACAGTACAGAGTAAGTATATCCTTTCCACCACGCAATTGTCAATGTAATGTATAATAGTAGTTAAGTTGTCAAGGGGTGATATTTGTTCACTTGTAAACTCTTCTATGCCGGGATATAATCAAAGCATGAAAAGCAATATCATAAGACGGTACCGGAGGAAGCTGCGCAGGGTACAGCTGAACTTCAGGCGAATGAATTTCACACTCATAGGCGATGAGGGCAAGCCATGGCGCAGGGCAATAGCTATTGCCGCAGGCGTGCTTTTGCTGCTTGTGGCATTGATATTCGGGCGGGCGGAAACGCAGCTCATGTCCTCCGCGGAGGTAAAGACGGTGCAGGAGCGGGGAGTGCTTCGCATAGGCGTAATACCGGATATGCCGGGGGCAGAGCTGGAAAAGGAGCTGGGCCGCAGGATAGCGGCGAAGCTGCTTCCGGACGCCGATCCCGAGAGCCGCATAGATTTCAGGGACGTGACTACAATGACTGCCGGCGCCAATATAGACGACGGCACCGTGGATATGGTAATAGCCCATATGGCCAGCCAGATGTCCGCCAAATACACCTATTCCGACAGCTACTATACCGAGGAATGCATACTGGTGGTAAAGACCGGTACCAGCGCCTTTGCGCTCAAGAGCTTTACCGTAGGGTATATACAGTCCAACAGGCTGAGAAAGACCGCAGAGGATATAACGCTCGGAGATTACCTTGCGGCAAACAGCTCGCTGGATATAGACAAAAAGAGCTATGCTTCCTACCCGGACATGCTCTCCGCCCTTGACAGGGGCGAGATAGGCGGCGCGGTGCTGCCCCGGCAGGTGTTTAATGAGCTCCGCACACAGTATCCCATAACCGAGACCACGCTCGTTATAGGTACGATAGATTATAAGGTGATGTGTCCCGGAGACAGCACGGTGCTTTCGGAGCTGGCGTCGATAGTCATAAGGCAGATGCGGGATTCCGGGGAATTAAAGGAACTTTACGCTCAATATGGGTGGTAGCAAAAAATATACATATATTGTATAATAGATACATCCAACGCAATTCGTACTCATCATAAATGCACATATAATAAACTTTCAGGAGGAACTAACGTGAACAGCAAGGTAGACCTTTGGATAGAACAGCACAGCGAGGATATGATAAAGGATCTTCAGAAGCTGGTGAGCTTTAAGAGCGTCAGCCATGCGGAGCTGGCACAGCCCGGCGCCCCCTTCGGAGCGGAGTGCAAGAAGGCCCTTGAACACATTCTGGGCATCTGCCACGGCTTCGGCTTTGCGGATACCGATATGGACGGCTATATAGGCTACGCGGATTACGGCACGGGGGACGAGACTTTGGGAGTGCTGACGCACCTGGACGTTGTACCCGAGGGAGAGGGCTGGAGCAGCGACCTCTTCGCCGCAAACATAATCGACGGAACCATGATAGGCCGCGGCGTGCTGGACGATAAGGGCCCCGCCATAACCGCAGTATACGCTCTTGCCGCCATAAAGGCCGCCGGACTGCCCTTCAAGCGTAAGGTACGCCTTCTGTTTGGCTGTGACGAGGAAGTAGGCATGGGCTGCCTTAAGCACTACATCGCCAACGAGAAGCTGCCCGACATGGCCTTCTCTCCCGATGCCGAGTATCCCCTGGTAAACGCCGAAAAGAACATATTCCAGGCCCGCTACGCCAAAAAATACAGCTCCGGCATAACCCTCAAGGCGGGCACCGTCGTAAACGCCGTACCCGGCAAGGCCGTGGCCACGGTACCCTGCTGTCCCAAGTGCGTTGAGAAGGCCATAAACGGGCAGGAGGGCTTCGCCGTTGAAGCAATAGAGGGCGGCTCAAGGATAACCGCAACCGGCGTGGCGGCTCACGCCTCCATGCCCGAAAACGGCAAGAACGCCATACAGATGCTGCTGGGCCTCCTGACAAAGCTGGAGCTTTCCGAGGAGGACGGCCTCGCAGTAGAGGGCCTTTACAAAACCTTCAAGATGGAGGTACACGGGGAAACAGTGGGGCTCGATTCCGCCGACGAGTCCGGCAGGCTTACGCTGAACCTCGGCCTCATGGACTGGAACGAGAAGGGCTATGCCCTGAGCATAGATATCCGCGCCCCCATGTGTACCGGCCACGAGAAGCTGCTCCAGAAGCTGGATGCCGCCTTTGATAAGCTGGGTGCGCACCGGGAATACGAGTCCTTCAGCCTTGGATACTGCGTGCCTGAGGATAGCGAGCTTGTTAGCAAGCTCCTTTCGGCCTACCGTGAGCGCACAGGAGATCACAACCCTCCAAAGCGCATAGGCGGCGGTACTTATGCACGCCATTTGAAAAACGCCGTAGCATTTGGCCCCGAGCGGGATGACCGTGAGAACCGCATACACATGGTGGACGAGGCGGTGCCGGTAAAGGATCTTATCGAGAATGCCAAGCTGGTGGCAGACGGCATAATGGCGCTGTGCTGCAAATAACTTAGAGCATTATGGGCCGTTGCCCACAGCGGCCCGTATTTTTTTCGCATTTTAGGGGGAGAAAATATGAAAAATAAAGCCCTTACGGAGCTCAGGCGTTATGCTGTAATGACTCTGGGCTGCCTGATATACGCCGTATCCATAGCCATATTTCTTGATCCCAAGGGGCTTGCCCCCGGAGGCGTTACCGGTATCGCAATAATGGTCAGCTACGCCACGAAAATACCGACCGGCACACTTGTGCTGCTCATAAACATACCGCTCCTTGCCATAGGCGTATGGAAGTTCGGAAAGCAGTTTTTGTATTGTACGGTGTTTTCCACGGTGCTGTCCTCCCTTATGATAAACGGCCTTTCGGGCGTCGTGGTGCCCACTGACGACCAGCTTCTCTGCGGCGTGGTGGGCGGCGCGCTGATGGGCCTGGGTATGGGCATGGTGTTTACCCAGGGCGGCACCACCGGCGGCTCGGATATAATCGTAAAGCTATTGCGCATAAGGTTCCGCTACCTTAAGACCGGCATAATATTCGCCATAACGGATACGGTAATAGTCGCCTGCTCCGCGCTGGTGTTCAAAAACATCGAAAACGGCCTGTATGCGGGCATATCCCTCGCCGTGCAGACGATAAGTGTTCGACCTTGTGCTCTACGGCCCCGATGAGGCCAAATCCCTGCTGATAATAAGCGACGAGGCAAAAACGGTAGCCCGCCGCCTGATGGACGAGCTGGACGTGGGGGTGACCTACCTTAACGGAATTGGGGCATATTCCAACAGCGAAAAGCTGGTCATACTCTGCGCCATGCGAAAGCAGCTTTTCCCAAAGGCGCGCACCATAGTCAAAGAGGTGGATCCGGGCGCCTTCATGATAGTATCCAGCGCCAACGAGATATTTGGCGAGGGGTTCAAGGATCACTTCGGAGAGGAGATATAAGCAAAGCAAAAAGGAGCGGCATTTACCGCTCCTTTTAGAGTGTCAAAAAAGTGGCTGAACGGCACTTTTTTGAGTTTTTTCATCCGGTGCTTGCGCCTATGGCGCGGCCAGCACCGAATGCAGGGAAAGCCTTGCTGCGCAAGCGCTTTTTGCGGATTTGCCGCACATGTCGCCAAATCCGAATAAAGCCATAAGGGGCTGC
>ENA-OZHP01000508-OZHP01000508.1-human-gut-metagenome-genome-assembly--contig:-NODE-508-length-16688-cov-5.683220_pt1 | contig 16688 bp, 10 predicted proteins | sample MGYA00244046_ERZ653686 | MGnify/ENA primary metagenome ERZ653686 (study PRJEB26926, sample SAMN06165313) | human gut metagenome | biome: ENVO:00009003; feature: ENVO:2100002; material: ENVO:00002003... | reverse complement strand
AGATGAGCGCTAGTCTCGTGGGCTCGGAGATGTGTATAAGAGACAGCTTCTGCGCGTTGATATCGAGGACGCCATGGCATGTGACGAGATTTTCTCCGTGCTGATGGGCGACAAGGTGGAGCCGAGACGTTTGTTTATCGAACAGAATGCGAAATACGCGGTCAATCTTGATATTTAATCTCGGCTGAGCGAGAAAATGAAAGGGACTTCAAAATTCATGGAACAAAGAGACATATCGTATGAAAATCAGAAAATAGTCGACGTGGAAATGGGAAAGCGCGTACAGAAGTCGTTCATCGAATATGCGATGAGCGTTATTGTGGCGCGTGCGCTTCCCGACGTCCGCGACGGACTCAAGCCTGTTCACCGCAGAATCCTTTACGCGATGTATCAGGATAAGCTGACCTATGACAGACCGTTTTGTAAATCCGCGACGACGGTCGGAAACGTGCTCGGCCGCTACCATCCGCATGGCGACGCCGCCGTGTACGATACGATGGTCCGGCTGGCACAGCCCTTTTCGCTGCGGTATCCGCTTGTCGAAGGGCATGGCAACTTCGGCAACATCGACGGCGACGGCGCGGCAGCCATGCGTTACACCGAGAGCCGCCTGGCCAAGCCCGCCATGGAACTGCTGCGTGACTTGCAGAAGGATACCGTCGACTGGCAGCCCAACTACGACGAATCGCTCGCCGAACCCGTGGCGCTGCCTGCGCGCTTCCCCAACCTGCTGGTCAACGGCAGCCAGGGCATCGCCGTCGGCATGGCCACCAACATCGCCCCGCATAACCTCACCGAGGCGATCGAGGCCACCTGCTACCTGATCGACAACCCCGACGCCACCGTCGACGAGCTCATGCAGATCATGCCCGGTCCGGACTTCCCCACCGGCGCCATCATCATGGGCAGCGCCGGCATTAAGCAGAGCTACGAGACCGGCCGCGGCTCCATTACCGTGCGTGCCAAGGCACATGTGGAGTCCACCAAGACCGGCCGCAGCCGCTTGGTCTTTACCGAGATTCCCTACATGGTCAACAAGGGCACCCTGCAGGAGAAGATCGCCCAGCTCGTCAACGACAAGCGCATCGAGGGCATCTCGGATATGCGCGATGAGTCCAACCAGAAGGGTATCCGCCTGGTCATCGAGCTCAAGAAGGGCGTCATTCCGCAGGTCGTGCTCAACAATCTGTATAAGTACACCTCGCTGCAGACGACCTTTGGCGCCAACAACCTGGCACTCGTCAACGGCGTTCCCAAATGCCTGAGCCTGCGCGAGATGCTGCAGCACTACATTGACCACCAGGTCGACGTGGTCACCCGCCGTACCCGCTTCGACCTTAAGAAGGCCCAGGCCCGCGCGCATATCCTTGAGGGCTACTTGATGGCTCTCGACCATATCGACGAGGTCATTAGCATCATCCGCTCCTCGCAGACCGACTCCGAGGCCAGCAGCCGCTTGATCGAGCGCTTTGGCTTTACGCCCGAGCAGACCACGGCCATCCTCGAGATGAAGCTGCGCCGCCTGACCGGCCTGGAGCGCGACAAGATTCAGGAAGAGCTGGACGGCCTGCGCCGCGCCATCGCCTACTACGAGGACCTGCTGGCGCATGAGGAGAAGATCCTGGGCGTCATCAAGGAAGAGATGCGCGAGATCTCCAAGAAGTTCGGCGACAAGCGCCGCACCGAGATCAGCCAGGTTGAGAAGGACCTGGATGTCGAGGACCTCATTGCCGACGAGGATATGGTCGTGACCATCACCCACACCGGCTATGTCAAGCGCATTCCGGTGGCCGCCTACCGTGCCCAAAAGCGCGGCGGCAAGGGCGTGTCGGGCGTCAACCTCAAAGAGGACGACGTTATTGATGAGATGTTCATCGCGTCCACGCACGAGTACGTGCTGTTCTTCTCAAGCAAGGGCAAGGTCTATCGCCTGAAGGTGCACGAGCTGCCGGTGGGTACGCGCCAGGCGCGCGGTACCGCGATCGTCAACCTGCTGCCCTTCGTGGAGGGCGAGAAGATCGCGAGCGTCATCAGCTGCCGCGAGTTCCCGGCCGACGAGTACCTGATGTTTGCCACCAAGAGCGGCATGGTCAAGAAGACCGTGATGAGCGCATACGACCGCAGCCGTCGCGACGGCCTGATCGCTATCAACCTGCGTGACGACGACGCGCTGCTGAACGTGCGCCGCGTGCGCGAGGGCGACAAGATTATCCTAGCCACCACCGCGGGCAAGGCGATCATGTTCTCCGAGGAGCAGGTGCGCGCTACCGGCCGCGACACCAGCGGCGTTCGCGGTATCGGCATGAAGGACGGCGTGAGCGTTCTGGGCATGGAAGTCACTAACGGCAACGGCGATCTGTTCGTCATCACCGAGCGCGGCTACGGCAAGCGCACGCCGGTTGCGGACTACCCGGAGCAGAATCGCGGCGGCCAGGGCGTCTACACCATCCAAATGACCGAGCGTAAGGGTAACCTCGCAGCCATGAAGACGGTGGGCCCGCAGCACGAGCTGTTCATCGTGACGGAGGGCGCGACGGTCATTCGCGTCAAGACCGATGAGATCAGCCAGACTGGCCGCGCCACCCAGGGCGTCAAGATGATGACCGTCGACGACAACGACCGCATATGCGCCGTGGCCCGCATGACAGCCGCCAAAGAGAAGCCCGAAGGTGAAGCCACGGAAAACGGCTCTGCCCCCGAAGAAACCCCTGTCGATCTAGGCGACGGCAACGACATGCCAGAAGATCTCCTAGACGAGTAAGAGGCCCTAGCTGGTAAAAATTATCAGACCCCATATATCGGCGGTCGGCACACTGCGCGCCGACCGCTTTTTTGAAAACCTTGGGACCCCATGGTCGCTGGGCTGGCGAGATGGTTTTGGTTTGTCGCGAGTTCCGCACGCAAAGAAGGCCACTTAATGTGGCCTTCGTCTTGCGCAGGACTGTCCGAGCAGCAAACCAAAACCATCTCGCCAGCCCAGCGACCATCCCTCCCAAAGATTTTCAAAAAAGTTGTTGACGCGCGCGTAACGACTCGTCTAATATATCCCTTGCGCGATGGACCTGTAGCTCAGTTGGTTAGAGCGTCCGGCTGATAACCGGGAGGTCACAAGTTCGAATCTTGTCAGGTCCACCACTTTCTTTCGCAATAAACACCCCAGCGAGAGCCGAGTCGCCGCTGGGGTGTTTATTACTGTCTCCGTGGGGGTTTAGCTCAGCTGGGAGAGCGCGGGCTTTGCAAGCCTGAGGTCAGGGGTTCGATCCCCCTAACCTCCACCATGATGGACCTGTAGCTCAGTTGGTTAGAGCGTCCGGCTGATAACCGGGAGGTCACAAGTTCGAATCTTGTCAGGTCCACCATCAAAACTGTGAAGAGCCCTGGGGCGTTGCCTCGGGGCTTTTTTCTTGTCTGTGATAAATCTCATTTTGGTTTTGTGTGCTGTGCGAAAGATTGGGTAGTATAGCTATTCAATGCGGCGACCCTGCCGTGTGTTAACCGCTACGTACCGGAGGTGTTCCATGGTTCGTGTCGACATAGAGACCATCGTCATGGCCGCCGGTCCCGTGCCATCGCTTATCGTGCTTCGCGAGCGCTGCAGCAAATCGGACTCGCCCGCGCCGTTGCGTTCCCTTTCCATTCAGACTGGTTCGTTTGAGGCTGCTGCCATTAGCCGTGGCATCGATAGCGGCCGCGCCGAGCGCCCGATCACCCATGACCTGCTGCTCGATACTGTTAGTGCCCTGGGCGCCAAGCTCGAGCGCATCGAGATCGTTCGCGCCGAGCCGCCGGTGTTCTACGCGACGATCGTCGTACTGGCCGATGGTGACGAGCGCAAGATCGACGCCCGTCCCAGTGATGCCATTGCCCTTGCCGTGCGCAGCAATGCCCCCATGTTTGTGGAGGATGACATCATGAATCGCCTGGGCACCGTTTCTACCCATGCCGAGGAAGTTGACGACGAGCAGGAGTTCGAGAAGTTCGACGAGTTCGTCCATACGCTCTCCCCCGATGACTTCTAAATGCGGGGCGGCCAGGATGCGGAGCGTTCGCTGATGGCCGGCGGTATGTCGGCCGAGGCGGCTGCGATCGCCCGCGAGGCCCAGATGCGCTCGGAGGCTTCTGAGGCGGCTCGCATTGCCTATGTGACGCAGGCCCGCACGCTTCGCGAACGCCGCTGCTCGTTTATCAAGATGGTTGTCATCTCCGCCCTTGTCGCGGCAATCTGCTCGCGCCTTCGTGGTACAGTTGGTGCGCTTGGGTTTTCGATTTCAACAGGCTTGGTAATCTGGGGTGTGGTCGATGCAGTAATGCTGACCAACCAGATCAAGGTACTCGACAAGCGCGCGATGGATATGATGCGCGCCCGCGACGCTGCCGCCAAGATCGCCGCCGAGGCACAAGAACTGTAACGACGCCAGACTCGATGGGAAGGTCTAAAGATGGCACAGGATATGCAGGACGCCGGTAACGTCTCCGCCGAGCTCGACGCCATGGTGTGCGATCTGATCGGCGCCTTCTTGGACGACCTGGCCGCGGGCGAGAACCCGGGCGTGGTCGTGGCGATCGAGGACGCTGCTTCCAACCGTTATCTGGCGGCGCTCGATGAGGATGGCGAAGAGGCGTGCCTCGAGGCGGCTACCAACTTTATCTCCGAGCACAAGATGGGTCTTAAGGACGAGGGCCTGGGCCGTATCGCCCGCTATGCCATCGGCTATACTGGCTGCGTCGAGATTGACGGCGGCTATCACGATGCTCTGCTCGTGAGCTTCTTCGAAACCACGCTCGAGAGCGGTTTTTCGGCATATGTGCTGTATGAGGGCATGGGCGCCGGCGATGGTTTTATGTGGAGCGACCCTGAACCTGCAGGTGAGGAAACCCCTCTCATCTAAAATCGCTAAAATAAACGAGTTTTCGGTAAAAGGCTCAATATTCCCGCCGAGCGTTGTGTTGCTGGGCGGGTCGCATACGCGTGCCGTTTGTATATGGATAGAAGATAGGGGAACTACATGCGCGTAGACAATCTGAGGAACATCGCCATCATCGCCCACGTCGACCACGGCAAGACGACGATGGTCGACAAGCTCCTGCGTGCCACGGACGCCTTCCGTGCCAACCAGCAGGTCGAGGACCGCGTTCTGGATTCCAACGACCAGGAGCGCGAGCGCGGCATTACGATTCTCGCCAAGAACATCTCTATCGAGTACAAGGACGTTAAGATCAACGTCATCGACACCCCGGGCCACGCCGACTTTGGCGGCGAGGTCGAGCGCGTGCTGCGTATGGCCGACGGCGCCCTGCTGCTGGTCGACGCTTTTGAGGGCCCCATGCCCCAGACCCGCTTCGTGCTGCGTCACGCTATCGACACCGGCCTCAAGATCATGATCGTCATCAACAAGATCGATCGTCCGGGCGCCAACCCCGAGAAGGCCTACAACGACTGCCTGGACCTGATGGCCGACCTGGGCGCCACCGACGACCAGCTTGAGTTCGCCATGGAGCACGTGGTCTACGCCAGCGCCATGAATGGCTTTGCCCGTCTTGACCCCAACGACGGCAACATGGACATGTATCCGCTGCTCGATATGATCATCGACGACATGCCCGCGCCCGAGGTCGACGAGAACGCCCCGCTGGCCATGCAGTGCGTGACCATCGACCATTCCAACTTCGTTGGCCGTATCGGCATCGGTCGCGTGTATTCCGGCGCCATCCATCAGGGCGACCAGATTCTGGTTGTGAAGAACGACGGCTCCAGCGCCACCGCTACCGTCAAGCAGCTCTTTACCTTCGACTATCTGGGCCGCACCGAGTGCCAGGAAGTCGGCGCCGGTGACATCGCCGCCGTCGTGGGCATCGACCGCACCGATATCGGCGATGTCTACACCGATCCCGAGAACCCCGTCGAGCTCGAGCCCATCGAGATTGACCCGCCGACCCTGTCCATCGTCTTTGAGGCTTCGACCTCCCCGCTCGTCGGCCGCGATGGCGACATCGTGGGCGCCCGTCAGCTCAAGGAGCGCCTGTTCAACGAGGCCGAGAACAACGTGACCATGAAGATCGAGGAGCTCGAGGACAAGAGCGGCGTCGAGGTCTCGGGTCGCGGCATTCTGCACCTGTCCGTTCTGATGGAGTCCATGCGCCGCGAGGGCTTTGAGTTCCAGGTCGGCCGCCCCCGCGTTCTGTTTAAGAAGGACGAGAACGGCAACAAGATGGAGCCCGTCGAGCAGGCCGTCGTCGAGTGCCCGGACGAGTACTCGGGCAAGGTCGTTGAGGTCTTCGGTACCTCCGGCGGCATCATGACGAGCATGGATACCTCGGGCATCGTGACGCACCTCGAGTTTAAGATCCCGACCCGCGGCATCATGGGTCTTAAGAACCGCATCATGAACGTCACTCACGGCGAGGGCGTGTTCTACCACACCTTCCTGGAGTACGGCCCCTACGCCGGCGAGATCGGCAACCGTCAGAACGGCGCCATGATCTCCATGACCACCGAGAAGGCCGTTGCCTACGCTCTGGGTACGCTGCAGGAGCGCGGTCAGCTGTTTGTTGAGCCGGGCACCGAGTGCTATGAGGGCATGATCGTGGGCGAGCGCAGCAAGGCTGGCGACATGGTCGTCAACATCGCGCGTACCAAGAACCTGGGCAACCAGCGTTCCTCGACCTCCGATATCTCCGTCCAGCTGGTGCCGCCCCGCACCTTCTCGCTGGAGGAGGCGCTGGAGTACATCGCCGACGATGAGCTGGTCGAGATTACTCCCAAGAACATCCGCCTGCGTAAGCGTCTGCTCAACGCCACCGACCGCAAGAAGGCTGCCGTCCGCGCCGGCCAGGTCAACAAATAAGCGCCGAGGTTTATAGCCGCCAATAAGAAAGGGCGTCGACCGCAATGGTCGGCGCCCTTTTTTGGTGCAGGGGGCAGGTTTGGTTGCATCACAACGGGGGCGGCTATCCCCTCCGATCGGCTTTCTGGCCAAAGTTAAGTTGTTTAAACATATACATAATTCCACTGAATATAGCCGGTATGATACAAGACTGTTAACATGTAAATATCAACTGGTATTAAATTAAAAGACCTCTTGACCTGCGGCTTACATGATTGGCATCTATATTATATTTTATGCATTGTGGCATAGGCGAACCGTCTTAGACGGTACCCCCCAATGGGTTCTTGCAATGCGCTGGGTAGGTTCTCGTAGATGTTGGGGTTTGTGTTCGATCCGACGATTCGCCGTATTCCACACTGTGTTGTAGGAATTAAGGGACAACTATGGACGCACACCGCTCACGGTCGCTGGGTATGGCGGCCCTGATCTTCATTTTGATTAGCCTTACCGCCGCTGTTTTTCACGGTGCAGCCCCCGTGCGCGCCGAGGATGTGACGGCGCCGGCGCCGATTGTGATCAACGGCGATACGGCGGACGTTACGGTTGGGCTTTTTACCGATGAGGGTCGTACAAAGCCCTTGGATGGTAATGCCGTGCTTTCGACCGACACACTCTACGGCTCGTTTAATGCGAAGTTCGAGCCAAATCATGGCCCGAGTGCGGAGCGAAACGTTGCGGAGTACTCTCTCCCGGACAGCATTAAAGCATTTGACAATACCGGTGGCCGCCTTATGGATGATTCCGATCAAGAGGCCGGTAGCTGGAGATGTGAAAACAATAAGCTGATTTTTACTTTTAAAGAGTCATGGATTAAGACACATCCATCCGACGTTCGTGTTGGTGCTGTTTTTTCATTCAAGCTGGCAAATGAGCACGTTGGCTCCGGCGATACAACGAGAGTCGAATTTCCCGGAACTGCCGGAATTGACGTAGTGACTAAAGACGGCGATGTGACGGGAGCGAAAACGGGACAGTTCTCTCAATCCGGCGGCGAGGGAAAGGTGACTTGGACTCTCAAACTCGAGGTTGAGTCCTATGCTCACAACGTCCAGCTTACGGATGTGCTGGGCAGTAATTTTTCGTTTGTGGCTGGGTCGTTTAAGCTGAATGATAATGCGCTTAATCCCCAGCCGAGCATTAATGAGCAAACCGCGATTCTGAATTTAGGGAACTTGTCCAAGGGGACCCATACGATTACCTATGATTCGGTGATGAACAAGAACGTCCCCGCGGACAACTATGTTTGGATTAATGAGCTCCCCGGTTCAAAAAATAATGCCACTTGGACATGGGGCCAAAACAAAGAGAAGTTTAAGAGCTGTGAAGGCTTAGCAAATAAGTTCCGCTATGACATGATCAAGAAGGATAATGGCGAAGGAGCGCCGTCCGATATCAAATGGACCGTTACGCTCAACAACGGTGATATCAAGGTCGACATGAGTGGCTATACATTCACCGATACGTTAGATAACAACCAGACCTATACGGGTGAATACGTTGTTTATAAGGGGCTTCGCGGGGAGGATAGGCTTGCCGAAGGCAAGCTCAATAGCTCCACTGGCAAGACGTTTAGCTATGAGTTCCCAAATCTACCTGACGCGGATAAGTACCAGCCCTATCGCATTGTCTATCACACCAAAATGAAAGATCCAGGCTCGTATGAGCCGGTCCAAAATATGGCGAAGATCGAGCATGAGGGGACGACGCTGCCATCGGGGACAAGCACGGCAACGTTTAAGCGCGGCATTGTCGAGCAGCTGATCACCAAAGAGTTGAAGTCGCATGATGAAAACGGCAATGCCACCTGGATCACCCATGTGAAGATTCCTGAGACGGTCGATGCGTCTCAAGTTAAGATCCTGGACACGTTCAAGAGTACATACCTGCAGCATCTTAAAGTTCAGTCGCTTTCTGTGAAAATTGGCAATGTTACGCTCACTGAAGATACCGGCCAGGGCGGAGACTATTACTTTTCCAAGCGTGAAGAGACGACGAGTGGTAACAAGATCAACTTCAATATTCAGTTGCGTAACACCGATAAGGTGACAAGGGAGCTTAAATCCAACGAATACAAGATTGATGTTATCTATACGACCAAGACCGACAACCTTGATGGTCAGTATTGGAATTTGGCGGCTGTGGAGTTCCCATTTGCAGGACAGAACTTCAACCAGTATTCGGGCGAACCGTATTATATCGTCAACAACTCCGAGACTCCCGATGTTGACAAATCATCGGATGGCTACATGTGGGATGGTGACTTTGACTGGTCGAAGGTCGAGCCCAGCTCAACTGAAAAAGGGGCTTGGATTGCGACGTGGACAGTCTATGCCAACCGCTATAAAACTCCTGCTGGTGAATCCTATGGTGCTGGAAAGCTTGGCGGTCAGCCCATAACGATAAAGGACACCTTGCCCGAGGACGGAACTATGAGTTTTGTTCCCGAATCGGCCGCATATACGCTTTATGCGAATCCCTATGACGAGCGTAAGGAAGCCGAGCGTGAGGTGGCGAAGAAGGGTGTTGAAGGGAAAGTTTCTGGTAATGAAGTTACCTTCTCCATTCCCACGACGGCACTCGGTAAATATGCCGGTTATGCCAAGCTCACGTATCAGACGGCAATAAAGCGCAGCGTGCTCAACACTTCCACGAACTCGGCTACGCTCGAAAACTCAGCCAGTGCTGAGTCGGGTGACAAGACGTTCAAGTCAGGCAGTGGCACTGTCACCATTAAGAACAATGTGCTGCAAAAGACCGGCGCGCAGGTCGATAACAGCAACCGCATCAAGTACACCATCTTCGTTAATGAATCGGCAGTTAACCTTAAGAGCGACGACGACTTCCTTGAGCTTGTCGATGTCATGGATGCCAAGTGCACGCTGGTGACGGATTCGGTCAAGGTGTCCCAATACGACGGGACAGGCTGGAAGTTGCTTGGCTCTGACAAATGCCCCGTTTCCGCTAGGACCATTGAAGATGAAAACGGCGCGGCGTGTACAAAGATGACGCTCCGCGTGCCTGATAAGGAGTATCTCAAAGTTGAGTATGAAGTGATTCCTGCAGGTAACGAGAGGGAAACGGTTTCTCTGAGCAATAAAGCGTCGCTTACGGGTGTCTACGACGGTGATACGGTCCATTCAAAAGACTGGGTTATTCAAAAGGTGTCCGGTTCGGCTGTCGGTAGCGGTGGCGGTATCACGGTGACCAAGGTCGATGCGAGCGATATCACAAAGAAGTTGTCCGGCGCCGAATTTACGCTTTATGAGGTCAATATGGACGAGGCTATGCAGTCAGGTGTCGACGGAGCCTTGGTTGGGCCTCCTCAGAAGGTCACGACTAATAGCAATGGTGAGGCAGCGTTTGGGTCTACGGGCAATAAGATGAAGGCCTATACGCTGTACTGTCTCAAAGAAACTACCGCGCCTGAGGGCTATACTGCGATTTCCGAACCCATATGGATTTTGTTGAAAGGGCAAGACGAGCAAAAATACAAAGAGGCCCTTGCTAAGGTAGAGAGCTTGAAGCAGGTGTGTCCCGTCGTCAAGACCCCAACGTCGAAAACTGCCATTATGGTTTCTGACGAACCGTATAGTGGGCAAGCTGAGATTTCTGCCACAAAGGTGCTCCAAGGCTCGACCTTGCAAGAAAGCCAGTTCGGGTTTGGGCTCAAGGACAAGAAGACCGGTAAGGTTCTCCGGACCATCAGGAACGGTGCGGATGGCGACATTAACTTTGTCTTGGATTACACCGAGACGGGGATCTATGAGTACACCATCTCCGAGGTCATTCCCGAGGGCGCCGACGAGAACAACGTCAAGGACCACATCGCCTACGACACGACCGTGCACAAGGTTAAGGTTGTTGTGACTAATGGCGAAGGGAAACTCAACACTGTCGTCACCTACGACGATACCGACACCCCGACCCCACCGACCTTTACCAACAAGTATTCGACCACGCTTCCTGAGGCGGGCGGAGCCGGCTTGACTATGACATATCTTGCCGGCGCCTCGATGCTGTGCTTTGCCGCGACGTGGATGCATGCTCGCCGCCATCGCGATCAAGATCGAGGTGGTCGCCGTGAGTAGGCCTTGTCGCCGCTTGTTGGCTGTCGCGACGATAGTTACGGTCGCTATGGTCTCTTTTGCGATGTTGCCTGGGGCGGCCCGCGCGGCGGGCACCGGTACCATTACGGTAGGCGGTACAGTTGCGACGCGGTATGACGCGTACCAGCTCTTTTCGGCGACCGTTGCCGACGATGACGATGCCGACCAAAAGGTTGCAACTGATGTAACGTGGACGAATGACACGGTTCGTCAAACTGTTCTTCCGGTGCTTCATGATGCGGGGCTTGATAGCTCGGCATCGTCGGCGCAAGAGGCTGCCGAATGGATGAATACCGACGGGCGCTTGACGACTGCGCTGACGGTAAAGCTCGCCCGCGCGATATGCAATACCGGTGTCGTGTCCGTGGCCCTTAACGCGGGCACGGCGGCCGAGCTGTCCTGTGGCTACTGGCTCATCGTCGCCGACGACGACGCCATCGCCCAGGGCGAGGCCGGCACCGCGCCGATCATGGCCCTGGTGGGCGGCAGCGCCGTCACCGTCAAGCCCAAGGCCGCGACGCCCAAGGTTGCCAAGCACGTGCTGGAGGACAGCACCGCCGCCTGGCAGAAGGCCGCCGACGCCACCGTGGGCGACGACCTGTACTGGCGCCTTTCGGCCACGGTCCCGGCGGGCCTCACGGCCTACGACGCCTACGCGGTGCAGTTCGTCGACACCATGAGCGCGGGGCTCGACCCCTCCAGGGTCGCCGCGAGCATGCGCGTGTACGTGGCGGCGGGGGCCGAGGGCGGCTTCGACGCCGTCTCGACCGGCAAGGACGGGCGCGCCGGCACCGAGCCCGCGAAGGGCTGGACCGACATCACGGCCCAGTGCGTCACCAAGGCGGCCGCGGACGGAACCTTCACCGTGCGCACCGGCGACCTCATCGTCGCGCTCGGCGGGGCCGACGCCTTCACCTCGGGCGCCCGCGTGGTCGCCGTGTACGACGCGCCGCTCGCCAGCGGCTGCAACCACGGCATCGCGAAGGGCAACCCCAACGAGGTCTACCTGCGCTACCCGCGCTCTCCCTTCGCCGACCAGTCCGGCGACGCCGGCTTCACCCGAACGCCGAGCGATGACGCGACGGCCTACACCTGGGATCTCGCGCTCACCAAGCGCGGCAGCGACGGCGACAAGCCGCTGCCCGGGGCGGTCCTGAGCATCACCGACGACCGCGGTCGCACGCTGGCGGCCGATGGCACGTGGGATGCGGAGGGCAAGGCTACCGTCACCACGGGCGAGGACGGCCGCGTGACCGTGTCGGGCGTGGACTCGGGCAAGCTGGAGGTCCGCGAGCTCAAGGCGCCCAAGGGTTACACCGCCTTTAAGGGCACGCGCTCCGTGACGGTCAAGGCCGAGGGCCTGGACGTCGACCAGGTGGCCGCCGCCAAGCCCAAGCTCACCATCACGGCCGAGTCGCCCCTGCGCGCCGACAACGCGGACGGGTCGACGGGCAGCCTGGAGGCGTCGCTCATCAACACGCCCACCGGCACGCCCCCTAGCACTATCACCGGAGGCTTTATGCCCTCGACAGGCGATATGGCAATGTACGCCGCGGCCGCCGCAGCGGTCGCCGGAGCCGCACTCCTCGTGGTCGCGCTCCTGATCAAGCGGGGAGGCGGCAACCATGCAGAGTAGCCAATGGCCCCACAGAGAGCGGGGCGAGACATAACCAAGCAAATGCTTGGACACAGACAGATGGTTTTAGATCAAATGGACTTCAAGCAGAAAGCAGAGGAAAAGAAGATGAGTATGAGCAAGAACATCGCCCGCTTGGCAGTGACGGCAGGCCTCACGGCAGCGTTGAGCTTCGGCGGCGTGATGGCCCCGGTCACGATGGCGTTTGCTGATGGTACGCCGACGGTAGCTCCGAATGGCGTCGTGACGATTGACGAACAGACCTACAAGGATACGACCTTTAAGGGAATCAAGATTTTCTCGGCAAAGGTCACGCAGAATAATGATGAGGGTGCTTGGTCTGGCGACAAGACACTTTCCGACATTGAATGGGCGGGTGGAGAAAGCGGCTCTGTGAAAAACGCGGTGATTCATGCGTTCGATAAGGATACGACAAAGCCCATTGGTTTTCCTGCCGGTAATTCAGCTCAGGAATGGGCCGAGTTCATTAATAAGCACGCTTCCGAGCCCGAGGTTGTGGGCAAAAACGTCAATGCCGGAAGCGTGCTCGACAAGATCGCTGCTGCCGTTGAGAAGGCCAACATTCCCGAAAGCGCTGACGGTTGGGTACCTGCTGACAGTAACGGCTCTTTTGGTACCTTGGCTACTGGCTACTGGCTCTTCGTGACTAAAGACGTCAGCACTAGCACTAATTCAATCGAGGGCAATACCGATACCTTCACTTCGCCCATTTTCGCCGTTGTCGGCGGTTCCGCTGAGAACTTAACTCCCAAGAAGAAGGTCCCCACTGTGACCAAGGCCGTCAGGGACGACAAGGACGACGGCACCTTCGGTACCGATGTGTTCAAAAATCCCAACAAGGCCGCAGACTCCCGAATGGACCAGTTTATCGACTATCAGCTCGCTGGTACCGTTGCGGGAAACATCGACACTTACAGCACCTACAAGTACACCTTCACGGATGAGCTGCCCAAATCCATGACGCCTAGGCTTGAGGCTGACGGCAAGACGCCAGTTGTTACGGTCAAAATTGGCAATACCGAGGTTAAGACCGGCTACACTGCCAAGTACGATAAGGACACGCTGACTGTCGACTTCCCCAATCTCAAGAATTGCACGGCTGAGGGTGACGCTCCTATCTCGCTGAACGACAACTCCAAGGTGACCGTCGAATACCAGGCCAAGCTCGACTCCACCAAGATCTTTGACGAAAATGATGCCATTAATACCAATTTCGAGGGGCTCGTCGGCAAGGCGCAGGAGAATAAGGTTAAGCTCACCTACTCCAACAACCCGCACGGTGACGGTGAGGGCACAACGGTTATTCACCCCGCCTACGACTACACCTACGGCATCGATGTTACCAAGGTCGGTAGCGACAAGGACGAGACTGGCGATCTCAAGAAGCTCAAAGATGTTGAGTTCACCCTGCAGGAGGTCGTCGACGGCAACGCAGAGAGCCAATATATCGACGCCAAGGGCGTAAAGCATGACAATGCCAAGGACGCCACGCTCAAGACAACTGCCAAAGGCAAGATTAACGTTGTCGGCCTCGATGAGGGCACCTACATCCTTAAAGAGGTCACCCCAGCGCCTGGCTACAATAACTCCGCAGCAAGTGGTGTTACCTTCACTATCGAGAGTAGTTTCGATTCGACGGGTAAGAATGTGACGCTTAATTCCTCCATTGGTGCTGGCGGAGATGTTGTCAAGGACGGTACCGAAAAGGCCGAAGGCGGTAAGCTCAGCTTCACCATCGTCGACCAGAAGGGCTCTGGCCTCCCCCTCACCGGTCTTAACGGCGTGACCTTCACTTGGATCGCTGGTGGTGCGGTGCTGTGCATCGGCGTGGCGCACCTCATCCGCAGCCGTAAGCAGGCTGAGGAGTCCGAGCAGGAGTAACGCTCACTCACCCATCCCTTTGGCAGGTGGGATGTGATGGCCATGAGACTTGCGGACACTTTTCTCGTCCATTGACGTTCTTGCTTTGCCATTCTCTTTTCGGGGCAGACTCCACACTGGAGTTTGCCCCGTTCTTTTTGGACAACACAGGCAGCCTCCACCGTCCGATGCGGACTCATCCGTCATCGCGTTTCTTGACTCGTATGAGGTTCGGTTTAAGGTCCGTAGGCGCACGCGCGGTGCGGACGGTGGAAGGCATTTGCGCCGCAACAAGCGCAAATAAGAATGCCCGGGGGTCGGATCCCGGGCATTTAACAAAAGCTGAAAACTAGGCCGCCCGCGCTCACGTTCATTTACGCGGGATGCGTCGTTTCCTATTGATATTGTATCCCGAATCGCCCCAGCGATCTGGGATAATTTGAAAACGCAAATACGGGCCTCTACCTGACCGGGCAATGCCGCCAGGCTCTGCTGCTCAAAGGATCGTGTGTGTAACCATCGAACAAATGTTTGTCAAAATCGCGTTCACAAGGCGTAGATGCATGTGCTCGCGGTAAAATACCCTTGCGACGCATCCCGTGCGCGGGCGGCCGACGACTCGATCGGAGGTCCCCAAATGCTGAAATTCCTTAACGTGCTTGCCGCCCTCGCGGCGGTGGGCTCGTTCGTCATCGCGTTTTTTGACTCGTATGAGGTTCGGTTTAAGGTCCGTAGGCGCTCGCGCGGTGCGGACAGTAGAAGGCATTTGCGCCACAACAAGCGCAAATAAGAATGCCCGGGGTTAGAGGCCCGGGCATTTAACAACACCGGAAACTGGTCGCCCGCGCTTTCGAACACTTACGCGGGGTGCGTCGTTTCCTGTAGCTATTGTATCCCGAATCGCGCCCGCTGATTCGGGACATTTTGAAAACTCAAATGCTGACCTATTCCCGACCGGATAATGCAGTCTGGCTGCGTTGTCCGGCGCATGAGCTCGCGAATCGGCTATTATTTGTTTAGACAACTTGAGTTGTAGAGGAGTGACCGGCGATGGTGCAGGGCGCTAAACATATGAAGAGCAATAACGCCGCGGCCAACGGTGCCTCAAGCCCTCAGCCCAAACCCCAGCCCAAGACCAAGCCCAAGCGTCGCCGCAAGCGGCTGCCGCGCTGGGCCGACCGGCTCATCACCATCGTCATCATCCTTATTGGCGTGGGCCTTATGACCTGGCCGTGGATCTTGGACCGGCTCGAGGCCTCGGGCGTGTTCAACCAGATCAGCACGGTGTCCAGCACCGTGGACGCGCTGTCTGCCGAGGAGCGCGAGCGCATCCTGCTGCAGGCTCGTTCCTTTAACGAGCAACTGGCGGGCGAGGCCACCGAGCTCCCCGCCGACCAGATCGAGCCCTACGCTCAGCAGCTCATCTTTGACCGCGACCCCATGATGAGCTGGGTCGAGATTCCCTCCATCGACGTGAGCATGCCCATCTACCACGGCACGAGCGAGGAAGTCCTCATGGCGGGCGTCGGCCACCTGGAGGGCACGAGCCTGCCGGTGGGCGGCACCTCGACGCATTGCGTGCTCACCGCGCACTCGGGCATGCGCAACCTGAGCATGTTCGACGACATCCATTCGCTGGAGCGCGGCGACCTGGTGCTGCTGCACACCATGAACAAGACGCTCGCCTACAAGATGGTGGACTCCGAGGTGGTGCTGCCCGAGGAGATGGAGTCGCTGACTATCGAGCCTGGCGCCGACAAGGTGACGCTCGTCACTTGCACGCCCTACGGCGTGAACGACCATCGCCTGCTGGTGCATTGCGTGCGCACCAAGTACAACAAGAAGGACGTCGACAAGCAAAAGTCGCTGACCGGCCGCCACTGGGGCAAGCGCGAGTTCGCCGTGCTCATCGTGGTCGTGGCCATTGTGCTGTTGCTGCTGGACATCGTGATCCACGCGGTCCGCAAGCGCCGCAAGGCCAAGGCCTCGGCATAAGACATTCTTCAGAACCACCACAAAGGGGACAGGCACCTTTGTGGTGGTCGGGACTTCCAAACCATCACAACATTCGATGAAAATCGCGATTTTGGCGAAAAACATCGAATGTTGTGATGCTTTTCGTTGCGAGCGGGATGGTTTTCGCTGTGGGCGGCGCGGTTTTCGCTACGGACGGTGCGG
>ENA-OZHP01000505-OZHP01000505.1-human-gut-metagenome-genome-assembly--contig:-NODE-505-length-16769-cov-6.475948_pt1 | contig 16769 bp, 19 predicted proteins | sample MGYA00244046_ERZ653686 | MGnify/ENA primary metagenome ERZ653686 (study PRJEB26926, sample SAMN06165313) | human gut metagenome | biome: ENVO:00009003; feature: ENVO:2100002; material: ENVO:00002003... | reverse complement strand
CGAGATGAGCGCTAGTCTCGTGGGCTCGGAGATGTGTATAAGAGACAGTATCTGCACCACCGTCTCCATGGCTACAGTCCGAACAGGGACTTCACCAGCTGGAACAGGTCGCTGATCTGCCGCACCAGCATCATCATGACCACCACCAGCCCCGCCAGGGTGGTCATCATGGCCTGCTCCTCCCGGCCGCTGCGCACCAGCAGCTGGTTCAGCACCGCCACCAGAATCCCCACGGCGGCTATTTTAAAAATCAGATCCACATCCATGTGTCGTCCTCTATATCAGTAAGATGATGAACAGCCCCGCCCCGGACAGGGCCGCCGCCCACAAAAGCCGCTCCCGCTGACGGCTGTCCCGGCGGCGGCGGTCCGCCAGCTCCTCCAGCCGGTGGACCGCCGCCGTCAGGGCGGAGACGATCCGCTCCTCGTCGCCGGTAAGCTCCGTGTCCCGGAGGATCCCGGCGGCCTCCGGCGGCTCCAGCTGCCGGAAGGCATCCGCCCAGGCGTCCGGCAGGGGCTGTCCGCTTTCCAGGCCCTCCAGCACGGCGCCGAAATACGCGCCGCACAAAGGCCGCCGGGTCTGCTGCCGCAGCAGGCAGGGCAGGGTCCGCCGCAGGCTGCGGATACCCGCCGCCATCTCCGACAGGGCCGCCGACAGCTCCGTCAGCCGCTCCGTCTGCTGCCGCCGGGTCCGGGTCTCAGCCCGGCACAAAAGTGCCGTCCCCAGCAGCACCAATCCCCCGCCCAGGAGCTTTCCTACCACAATTCCTCCACGATGTACTGTCTTTGGCCGCCCTCCCGGCGGATGGTGACGGCCTTTTCAAACACGCGCACCTTCAGCAGCTGGGAGAACAGAGGCCTGCGCCCCAGCTCCTGGCGGCCGGCAGCGTGGATGGTGGCCAGAAAGCGCACCCCGCAGTTGGCAGCGGCGGCCATGGCCAGCAGATCCTCCCGAACGGTGATCTCATCCACGGCGATGATCTGGGGATTGGCCGCCCGCAGCAGAATGGGGATGCCCACCGCCTTGGGGCAGGCGTCCAGCACGTCGGTGTGCCGCCCCACCGCCATCTGGGGGATTCCCTGGTACATCACGGCGATCTCCCCCCGCTCGTCCACCACGGACACCCGGTGACACGGCAGTTCCTCCGTTCCGTCGGACAGGCCCCGGATCAGATCCCGCAGCAGGGTGGTTTTCCCCAGCCCCGGCGGAGACAGCACCACCGTGCTGCAAAACTGCCCGTCCCGAAACAGCTGCGGCAGGACGGCATCCCCCAGCCCCGGCTGCTCCCGGCCAATGCGTATGGTCACCGACGACAGGTCCCGCAGGTTGGTGTTTATCCCGTCCCGCAGCACGGCGGTGCCGCATACGCCCACCCGGAATCCGCCCCGGGCGGTGAGATATCCCCGGCTCATGGTCTCCCCGGCGGCGTAGCGGGAATAGTCCGTCACCGCGTCGCACAGCTGCTCCAGGTCCGACTGGGTCACCGTAGGCGGCAGATCGCTGGGGCCCGGGACCACCTCTCCCTCCGGCAGCAGCACCGTCATGGGTCTTCCCGCCCGCAGGCGCAGCTCCTCTGCCAGGGCCATCTGCCCCGGGGCCAGCTGCCGGGCCTGCTGCTGCCACCGCAGCGGCAGCAGTGCCGCCGCCTGCTCATAACGCCGGATGGCATAGCTCTCGTCCATGTTCCACGCTCCTTCTCGTGTGATGGTCCAATGTATGCGGGCTCGTCCCGGCGTATGACAGCAAAAGCCCCCGGCCGGAAGCCGGGGGCGCAGCGCAGCTTGCTGTTTTTTTATTCCTCGCCGTCCCGCTCCCGGAACAGCAGGGTAATGCACCACAGGCCCGCTATGCCCACTAGGGCATAGATGATGCGGCTCAGGGCCGCCAGCTGGCCGCCGCAGATAAATGCTACGCAGTCGAAGGCGAAAAAGCCCACGCTGCCCCAGTTCAGTGCGCCGATGATGACCAAAATCAGCGCGATGCGGTCAATGATCTTCAAAGGGTCTCCCTCCGTTTCCTGACAGGATATATGGCTTAGCCTGCCCCGGGCGGACCGGAATATGCAAAAAGTTTTTGCCAGGCTGAAAATTTTTCTAATTTCTGCCGTTTCGGATTGCAATCCCCGGGTCGGATATGTATAATAGGGTGTATGAGCGAACATACCGAACCTTTCGGAACAAAAGAGGAGGAGTTTTTCATGAACAAGAAATTCGAGAAGCTGGGTTTCTACCCGGCTGACATCCTGCTGCCCAAGGATCAGGACATGCGCAAGTGGGCCGTGGTGGCCTGCGACCAGTTCACGTCCGAGCCGGAATACTGGCAGGCCGTGGAGCAGACCGTGGGCGACGCCCCGTCCACCCTGCGGCTGATCCTGCCGGAGGCCAACCTGAAGGCCCCCAATGTGGACGAGTACATCGCCGACATCAACGCCTCCATGGACAAATACCTGGCTGACGGCGTGTTCCAGGTGCTGCCCGAGTCCCTGGTGTATATCGAGCGCCAGCAGTCTGACGGCCGCATCCGCCACGGCCTCATCGGCATGGTGGATCTGGACGCCTACGACTTCACCCCCGGCTCCGGCGCCCTGATCCGCGCCACCGAGGGCACCGTGCTGGACCGCATCCCGCCCCGGGCCCGGGTGCGCCGCAACGCCCCCATCGAGCTGCCCCATGTGATGCTGCTGATCGACGACCCCGAAAAGACCGTCATCGAGCCTCTGACCGCCGCCTCCGGCGAGATGGACAAGCTGTATGACTTCGACCTGATGCAGAACGGCGGCCACATCCGCGGCTATAAGCTGACGGATCGCCAGGTCAACGCCGTGGCCGACGCCCTGGAGGGCCTCACCACCGACGAGGCCATGCAGAAGAAGTACGGCGTGTCCGGCGTGGCTCCCCTGCTGTTCGCCGTGGGCGACGGCAACCACTCCCTGGCCACCGCCAAGGCCTGCTACGAGGAGCAGAAGAAGGGCAAGACTCCCCAGGAGTACCTGGCCCTGCCCTCCCGCTTCGCCCTGGTGGAGGTGGTGAACAACCACGACGACGCCCTGCAGTTTGAGCCCATCCACCGGGTGCTGTTCGGCGTGGACCACGAGAAGTTCATGAACGCCTTCCGTGCCGCCTATCCCAACGCCTACGAGGGCCAGGGCAATGGCCACACCATCGAGTTCGTCTGGAACGGCGAAAGCCACTTCATCACCGTCCCCGATCCCAGGGTCCAGCTGGCCGTGGGCACCCTCCAGGGCGTCATCGACCAGTACCTCAAGGACAACGGCGGCGAGGTGGACTATATCCACGGCGACGACGTGACCCGTGAGCTGGGCTCCAAGCCCGGCAACATGGGCTTCCTGCTGCCCGCCATGGGCAAGGAGCAGCTGTTCAAGACCGTCATGGCCGACGGCGTGCTGCCCCGCAAGACCTTCTCCATGGGCCACGCCCAGGACAAGCGCTACTACATCGAGGCCCGCAAGATCGTCAAGTAACCTTCCCCTATCACAAAACAGCGGCCCGGACGCATGCGTCCGGGCCGCTGTTTTGCTTGTTTTTCAGTTTTCGTATGCCTGAATCAAAGCCCGGAAGGCCGGAAGGCTCCGGCGGATCATGTCGTTGGACACGCAGTAGCTCAGCCGCACGAAGCCCGGGCACTCGAAGCCCGTGCCGGGCACCACCAGCAGGTTGTGCTCCCGCTTGGCCTTTTCGCAGAAAGCCACGTCGTCGCCGCCGGGGGCCTTGACGAACAGATAGAAGGCCCCGTCGGGCTTGGCGCACTGATAGCCCATCTCCGTCAGCTCCCGGTACAGCAGCTGTCGGTTCTCGTCATAGGCCGCCAGGTCCGGCAGCTCGTCGGCGCAGCGGGCAATGGTCAGCTGGATCAGCGTGGGCGGGCACACATGGCCGCAGGACCGGGCCGCCCCGGCGATGGCGTTGTACACCGCCTGGTGGTCCTCCACAAAGTCCGGCACGCAGATATAGCCGATGCGCTCGCCGGGCAGGGACAGGGACTTGGAATAGGAGTAGCACACGATGGTATTGCGGTACACCGTGGGGATGAAGGGCACCTCCACGCCGCCGTATACCAGCTCCCGGTACGGCTCGTCGGCGATGATGTAGATGGGGTGGCCGTACTCCGCCCCCTTGCGCTCCAGCAGCCGGGCCAGGCCCTCCAGGGTCTGCCGGGTATACACCACGCCGGAGGGATTGTTGGGGGAGTTGATGATGATGGCCTGGGTCCGGGGGGTCAGGCGGCGCTCCACCTGGTCCAGGTCGATCTGGAACGCATCGGTGTCCGCCGGCACCACCACCAGATGACCGCCGTTGGACTCGGTAAAGGGCCGGTACTCCGGGAAAAACGGCGCCACCGACATGATCTCGGAATCCTCCTCCGCCAGCAGCGCCTTGATCACGGCGATAAGCCCCGGGGCCGCGCCGCAGGTGAGAAACAGGTTCCCGGGCTTCAGCTCCATGCCGAACCGGCGGTTCAGATTGGCGGCAATGGCCTCCCGGGCCGCGTCGAAGCCGCAGGCCATGGAATAGCCGTGGACCTTGATGGAATCGGTGTCGTTGAGAATGTCGTGAATGGACTGATTGACCTTGGCCGGGGCGGGGATGCTGGGGTTTCCCAGGGAATAATCGAACACGTTCTCCGGGCCCACCACCTGCGCCTGCTCCAGGCCATAGGCGAACAGCTCCCGGATGACGGAGGGCGCGGTGCCCAGCTGATAGAATTTCTGGTTTACCATAACATACTCTCCTCTATGTACGCGGTTTGGTCAGGACAGGTGCATCCGCCGGGACAGGACGCTGCCGGCGGCGATGGAAGCCAGCTTGGAATAGGCGCTGTCGGACCGGGACACCAGCACGATGGGCACCTTAGCCCCCAGGATGATCCCGGCGTTCTTTGCCCCGCCGAACAGGGTGGCGGCCTTGCCGATGCCGTTGCCCACCTCATAGTTGGGCACCAGCAGGATGTCCGCCATGCCCGCGCCGGGGGCGCTGTAGTGCTTGTGGCGGCAGGCCTCCGGGCTGACAGCCAGGTCCAGGGCCACCGGCCCGCACACGTCCATGCCGTATTTGGCCCACCGGTCCGTCATATGGGCCAAGGCATCGGCGTCCACGGTAGACTGGATTTTCGGATTCACCTGCTCCGCGCCGCAGATGCAGGCGGCGTGGATGGTCTCATAGCCCAGGGCCTGGAAGCACATGGCGGCGTTTTCCAGAATGTCCGCCTTTTTCTCCAGGTCCGGGAAGGTGTTCACGCCGCCGTCGGTGAGGATAATCATCCGCCCCAGGGCGGGGATCTCATAGAACATGCAGTGAGTGGTCAGGCGGCCGGTGCGCAGGCCGTGCTCCTTGTTGAACACCGCTCGCATCAGGTCGGCAGTGCCCAGGATGCCCTTCATCAGGAAATTGGCCCGGCCCTCCGCGCACAGGGCCACGGCCTTGGCGGCGCAGTCGGTGTCCGTGTCGCCGGGGATGATCTCATAGGCGGCGGGGTCCTCCCCCAGCTCCCTGAGCATGGCGGCGATCTCGTCCGCGTGGCCCACCAGCACAGGAACGGCAATGCCCTCCCGCCGGGCCTCCGCCACCGCCTCGATCACCGGCCGGTCATGGGCGGCGGCCACGGCGATGATCCCGGGCTCCCCGCCCCGGGCCGCCTCGATGATGCCGTCAATGGTCTTGATCATACTGCTTTTCCTCCTTGTATTCCTCCATAAAAAATGCGTCTGTCCCTTGTGATATTCTGACCATATTATACAGCGCCGCCCCGGACCCGTCAATGCAAAAACGCCGAATGGTTCAATAAAATTTCGCCGCCTGCCCTCAGCTTGTCCCAAAAGGGCAAAGCCCTTTTGGGACAGCCCCGGATAAAACATATGCCGCCCCCCAGGGCGGCATATGTTTTATCCATCGTATACGCCCAGGATGACGATACCCGCCACCACCAGGGCGATCATGAGGTAATGCTTCAGGGACAGCTTTTCCTTCAGGAAAATGCGGCTCCACACCACCGACGCCACGCAGTAGGCGGAGATGATGGGGGCGGAGATGGCCACATGGGCCGTGTCGGACAGGGCGAAAATATAGGCGAACTGGCCCGCCGTCTCGAAGGCTGCGCCGGCATACTTGGGGGCCTCCTGCCGGGCGATGAGCTTCTGCTTCCGGATCAGCACCACATACACGAAGCACACGATGCCCGCCAGCAGGAAGGTCAGCTCATAGGCGCAGTTGGCAGCGCTGGCGGCGTAGTCGGAGCACTCATCCGCCGTGGCGAACAGCCCCTGCGCCATCGCCTCGCCGGACAGCTTGTCCAGCACCCGGGAGTCGGCAAAGGTCCCCGCCGCGTCCAGCACGCAGTACGCAATGGGCAGCAGCAGAGCCAGGGCAGACTTGGCATAGCGGCGGTTGGCCGCCTCCTGCCGCCTCCGGCGCAGGTCCTCGTCCTCGTGGGCCTCCACCACACCCAGGCCGATCACGCCCACGCACACCAGGGCCGTGGCCACCAGCTGGGCGGGTACAAGCTCGCCTATGCCGCCGGTAAGCAGGCACAGCACCGCCACCAGCGCACCGGAGGAGTTGCAGATGGGAGAGGAAATGGACAGCTCGATATACCGCAGGCCCACATAGCCCATGGCCATGGAGCTGATGTACAGCAGCGACACCGGCAGATAGGTCCAGATAACGTGCCAGGTCACCTGGGTGCCGCCGATGAAGATTTCATACGCCGCGTGCAGACCCATGACCACGCCCACCGCCGTGACCATCTTCAGGTGGCTGTATTTGTCGGTTTCCGACTGGCAGCCGATTTTGGAAAACAGATCCGAGCCGCTCCAGCACAGCAGAGCGATCAGAGAAAGCCAGAACCACATGTGATTTTTTCTCCTTTTACAATTTTACAATTACATTTCGATGATTCCTGCATCCAGCAGCTTCTGGATGCTCATGAGAATGCCCAGCTTGGCATGGAACCAGGTGAGCCCCCCCTGGAAATACACCGCGTAGGGCGGGCGGATGGGCCCATCGGCGGACAGCTCGATGGACGCCCCCTGCACAAAGGCCCCGGCGGCCATGATGACCTCCGACTCATACCCGGGCATGGCCCAGGGCTCCGGGGTCACATAGCTGTCCACCGGCGCGGCGGACTGGATGCCCTTGCAGAAGGCCACCATGGCCTCCCGGCTGCCCAGCTCCACCGCCTGGATGATGTCCCTGCGTGTTTCGCCGCTGCCGGGCACCACCCGGAAGCCCAGCTTTTCATAGCAGGCGGCGGCAAACACCGCGCCCCGCACCGCCGAGGACACCACCGTGGGAGCCAGGAACAGCCCCTGGTAGAAGCTGGTCAGAAGCCCCAGATTGGCCCCTACCTCCCGGCCCAGGCCCGGGGCGCTGAGACGATAGGCGCACCGCTCGATGCAGGACTTTCTGCCGCAGATATAGCCGCCGGTGGGAGCCAGACCGCCGCCCAGGTTCTTGATGAGACTGCCCACCACCATGTCGGCCCCCACATTGGTGGGCTCCCGGGTCTCCACAAACTCGCCATAGCAGTTGTCCACCATGCACAGCACGTCGGGCTTGCACTCCTTGCAGAAGGCAATGAGCTTTCCGATCTCCTCCACGGAATAGGAGGGCCGGGTGGCATAGCCCTTGGACCGCTGGATGGTGACGAGCCTGGTCTTTTCGTTGATGGCCGCCCGGATGCCGTCATAGTCGAACCCGCCGTCCGGCAGCAGATCCACCTGCCGGTACGAAACGCCGTACTCCTTCAGGGAGCAGGGGGAGGGCCGAATGCCGATGACCTCCTCCAGGGTGTCATAGGGTCCGCCCACCGGGCTGAGCAGCTCGTCCCCGGGCAGCAGATTGGCCCCCAGGGCCAGGGCCAGAGCATGGGTGCCGCAGGTGATCTGGGGCCGCACCAGGGCCGCCTCGGCGCCGAAGCAGTCGGCATATACCCGCTCCAGGTTGTCCCGGCCCTCGTCGTCATAGCCGTAGCCTGTGGAGAGGTTGAAATGGGTGGCGTTCACCCGGTTTTTCTGCATGGCGGCGATGACCTTGGCCTGGTTGAACTCCGCCACCTGGTCAATGTGCCGGAACTGGTCCGTCAGCCCCTCCAGCACCTCCTGGCCGAAGTGCAGCACCTGATCGCTGACGCCCAGCCGGTTATAAATGGAATTGGTATCCGTCATTTCTCCTCATTCCTTCCCATATCTTCTAAAATCTGCCGGGCCACCCGGTCCAGCACCTCGGGCTTGGACAGCACCAGGCCGCTTTCGCCGCTGCCCAGCACCAGCACCGTGTCCCCGGGCCGTATGTCGTAAAACTGCCGGGCCTCCTTGGGGATCACGATCTGTCCCCGCTCTCCCACCCGGGCCGTGCCAAAGATCCGGTGACTTTTCGGCTTGCCCAGGATGTGCTTTCCTCCGGCCATGCGCCCACCTCGCAAATTCATACTTTTCACACAAATGTGACAGCTGACAGTATACCACATTTTTCCCCGTTTGCAAGAGGAAATTGTGTCCCCCAACCATTTCCCGCCTTTCTCCCGCCGCCTCCGCCTGCCGGGTCGCCCCGGCCCGCTGGGGGCAGCGGCCCTACTTGGCTCTCCCTCTGGGAGAGCTGTCGGCGCAGCCGACTGAGAGGGTCCGAAAGGGCGGACAAGCCTGTCCGCCCCTGAAATTCCTACTCCCCCATCAGCTCCTCCAAACGGCGGCGCTTGGTGCGGGCGTCGCCGGTCAGGTGCAGCTTGGAATAGATCTGGTTGATGTACTGCTTCACGGTGCCCTCGGTCAAAAACAGCTGGCCCGCGATCTCCCGGTTGCTGAGCCGCCGGGCCATCCGCTGGGCCACGGCCCACTCCCGCTCCGTCAGGGGGGCAAAGGCCTCCGGCCGCTGCTCCTGCTGGGTCCCCTGCTCCAGCGCCCGGCTCAGCTCCGCCGCCTCCCGGCCCAGAGTCCCATACTCCGGCAGCAGCTCCCGCAGATAGCGGCCACTTTCCGCAAGGGGCGTCACCAGGCCGTCCGGCTGGGCCAGGGCCGCCGCCTGACGCAGCAGCTCCGCCGCCTCCCGGCGCTTGCCCAGCTTCTCATAGGCCGCGGCGGTCTGCACCAGCACATAGAGCTCCACCAGGGCATAGTGCATCCCCCGGCACAGGGCCAGCAGCCCCTCGCTGCCGCCGATGACCCGGGCATAGGCTCCCTGGGCCAGATACACCTGATTTTCGATCATCTGCATCATAGGCAGGCACGGCCCCAGGAAATTCACGGTATCCAGCCGATGCTCCCGGAACAGCTCCGGAATATCGCCCGCCCGGCCCAGCACCGCCTGACAATAGGCGGCGCTGCTGTCGAAAATATGCAGCCACATGGCGTTGTGCTGCTGCAACAGCTGCCGGCGGCGGCGCAGGTCCACCCCCACCGCCTCCCCGGCGGCCATGTGCAGCCGCATCTCCAGAAAGTCGCAGCACAGGGCCATATTCTCCTGTCCGCTGCCGCTGATGGCCGCCCGAGCCCGCTCTAAGGCAATGGCTCCGTCGTTGAGCCGTCCCCGGGCCAGAGCTGCCTCCCCAGCCATGATCAGCTGGGCCCCCATGCCGTGGCCCCCGGTGATCTGATAGTAGTGGGGCATACACTCGTCCATGTCCGCCAGCTCCCGGTCCAGCTGTCCCGGAGTCCGGTGGAACATCATCAGCACCGACGGCGAGCCGAAGGTCCAGCTGCCGTGGCTCTGGATGCTGACGGCCTGCCGGGTCATCTGTCTGCTGGCGCTGCGGTGGAACCGGCTCATGGCCCCGATGTCGTTGTAATACAGGAAGCTCTCGATCAGGTCGCACTCCCCCAGCAGGTTTCCCCGCTGCCGGTCCGTCAGCTCCGGGTGCCGCCGGACGGACTCCAGCAGCAGCTCCTTCAGCTGCCGCATCCGGGGGATCCGGCCCCAGGTGAACATCCGCCGCATCAGCACCAGCAGGGCCGTGGGGTGCTCCATCAACACCTGGTCGCCGCAGCGGTCCAGCAGCTCCAGCACCTCTTCGGGCCGCAGAGCCGCCAGCAGGATGCCCGCGTCCTGCTGCACCACCTCCAGGGCGTCGTCCCACCGGCCTGCCTTACTATAGGCCGCCAGGGCCTGCAAATATTGTCCGTTTTCCGCGTACCAGTGGCCGTACCGGGCCTGATACGCCGCCTGCTCCTCCGGCGGCAGGGCGTCGAAGTCCCGCTGGGCGCAGGCCTTCATCATGTGGTGGAACCGGTATCCCCCGCCGGGCAGGCGGGTGACAAAGGCGTTTTTGGCCGTCAGGTCGGACAAAATCTCCGCCGTGTCCGGTTCCTTCGTGATAAACCGAGCCATCTCCCCGGTGAACTCGTCCGCCAGGCCCATCACCGCCAGGAACTTCTGCCGCCGGGGCGGCAGAGGCCGCAGCATGGCGGCGGTGAACATGTCATAGATGTCCGCCGTCTCCGCCGGGGCGGTCCCCCGGTCCGCCAGAGCCTGCAAGTGCAGATACACGGCGGCCATCCACCCCTCGGTGGCCTGCTGCAGCTCCGCCAGCTGCTCCCGGTCCAGGGCCGCGCCGAACCGGTGGGCATAGGCTGCCAGCTCATCGCCCTCCAGCCGCAGCTGCCCGGCCCCGATGCGGTGCAGACGCCCGCCCAGCCGCAGCAACTGGTCCCCGGACAGGACCTTGTCCCGGCTGGCGGCGATCAGATGCACATTATCCGGCAGTCTTGCCGCCAATTCGCACAAAAAGTGGGCCACCCGCCGGTCCGGCATCAGGTGCAGATCGTCCAGAAACACATACCATGGCTCCTGCCGCCGCAGCTCCCGGCACAGGGTGTCGGCCAGCAGACCGGCGGAGGCCGGATCCCCGGGGCACTCGAAGCCCTCCAGCGCCGTCAGTCCCGCGTCCCGGAAGGCCCGGCGGCCGCTTTGCCACAGGGCGGGCAGGCTGTCAGAATAGATGCTGATACGGATGGCGCAGCCCGGGGGCTGGGTCCCCAGGAACCAGTTTACCGCCGTGGTCTTGCCGTAGCCCATGGGGGCCGTCACCATCGTCAGGGCGCAGCGGCCCACCGGCTCCAGGCTGGCCCGGAGTCTTGGGGAAATATAGATCGCGCCGGTGTCCGGCTTCCGTTTTGCCATGAAAAATTGCCTCCTTACCGGGCCATATAGACCGCGGCCCGCTGGGTCAGCTTGCTGTATACCCGCTGGACCATCCACGGCTCCGTGGAGGCCTTCAGAGCCTCCTCCGGCGTGAACCAGGCCACGCCGCTGTTCTCATCGGGCTTCTGCCGCAGCTCGTGGTCCGCGGCCCCCAGCAGATAGGTGACGTTCATGTGGATGTGGCTGGGGACATACTGCCCCCGCTTCTCGTGGCCGTCCACTGTCAGGCACTCCAGGGAGAAGATCCCCGGGTGCAGCAGCTCCAGCCGCCGCAGCCCCGTCTCCTCCGTCACCTCCCGCATGGCCACCGCCAGCAGGTCCCGGTCCCCGTCGGCGTGTCCGCCGGTCCAGGACCAGGAGTTGTAGATATTGTGATACACCATCACCACCTGCCGCCGGTCCGGGCTTAAAACCCAGGCGGAGGCGGTCATGTGGGCGGTGAGATTTTCCCGTTCAAATGCGTCTGGATTTCCCGCCAAAAACCGCAGTATCCCGGCCTTGTCCCGCTGTTCCTGGGGACAAAGCGGGACAAAATTTTTGATTTCCTGTATGATATCCATGTTATTCATCCTCATTCGCTATCAGGTTCCGGACGATGGCGGAGGCCATCAGGATCCCCGCCGTGGAGGGTACCCAAGGGACGCTGGCCGGAACGCTGCGCCGCCCGGGGGAGGGAGCCTCCAGCTGCCGGGTCTCGGCGGCAGGCTCCGGACTGTACACCACCTGCAGATGCCGGATGCCCCGGTCCCGCAGCTCCCGGCGCATGACCCGGGCCAGGGGGCAGACAGAGGTCCTGGAAATGTCCGTTATCTGCAAAAGGCCGGGGTCCAGCTTGTTGCCGGTGCCCAGGGCGGAGATGATGGGGATGCCCCGCTGCCCCGCCTGGGCGATCAGGTCCAGCTTGCAGGTGACCAGGTCGATGCAGTCGGCGATATAGTCGAATTTCCCGGTGAAAAACGCATCCCGGTGGGCGGCGTCATAGGTGGCGCACAGGGGGTGGACCCGGATGTCCGGGTTGATGTCCCGGCACCGCCGGGCGGCGACTTCCGCCTTATACTCCCCCACGGTGGAGGACAGGGCGTACAGCTGGCGGTTGATGTTGGTGAGGCTCAGGGTGTCCTGATCCACCAGGGTCAACTCCCCCACCCCGGAGCGGGCCAGTATCTCGGCGGCATAGCTGCCCACGCCGCCCAGGCCGAACACCGCCACATGGCAGCGGGAGAGCTTCTCCAGTGCCCGGTCCCCCAGGACCATTTCCGTCCGTAAAAATCTGTGTTCCATGGTGATCTCCTTATATCCCCCGGCCATCACATACCGCAGCAGGGGGTTGCTGATTTTTCTCAGTATATCACACTCTTTCGCGGATTTCCACCCCGCCGGAAAGCCGCCCCGCGAAAAATGGCGTGCGCCGCAGCGCACGCCATTTTTTTGAGCTTATTCAATTTCTGCCCTGTGTCAGCTCCGCTTTTTCCGGGGCAGTAGCACCAACGCTGCGCCGCCCAGCAGCAGAGCTGCGCTCCACAGAACCACATAGCTCTCATCGCCGGTCTTGATGCCGGGATTTTCGGGCTGAGTGGGCTGCTCGGGCTGATAGTCCGGGTCCTCCGCGCCGCAGGCGGTGCACTTGCCGTCCTGATAGTCGTGGCCCTTGGCGGGGATCACCTGACCCCGGGCCAGCAGTTCGCCGCGCTGACGGCGGTGACGCGCTCATCCGCCCCGCTGGTGGAGGCATTGGCGCAGCTGCTGTCCAGGTAGTAGACGTTCTCCACCTGGGAGCCGCTTTTCTTCATATCCCGGCCGATGACGCCGCCCAGATCATTGCACACCAGGCCCTCGCCCAGGGTCACATTGCCATAGTTATAGCTGTTTGCGATGCTGCCATCGCCGAACTGACCCACGACGCCGCCGGAGCCGCCGGAACCGGCCAGCATCTGGTCGATGGTGTGGCCGCAGCCGTCAAAGGTACCCTTGAACACGGCGGTGGAGCTGCTGCTGACACCGATGCCGTCCCACCAGGGCTTGCCGGTCTCCTCATACCGCAGCAGATAGATGTCCGCGCCCAGCCTGATGGTCTTGCCCTCGAAGGTGACCTTTTCCTTCACCAGCTTGGCAAGGCCCGCCGCTGGTCGGGGTCCAGGGTCAGTACCGTCTGCGGCAGCAGACTCAGCACCATCAGAACCGCCAGCAAAGCTGCCGAAACGCGCTTGGAGATTTGCTTCTCTTCTTGTGATTTATAAAAGCCTTCATCCGGATTTTATACGTTGATACACCCGGATCTACGCCCTTCGTGCACCTCGGTTGAGGATAACGCCCCCCCGCAAAAGCGGGGCATAGCCCCGCCATTGGGTGCGACGGTATATGCGGCAGGGCACGCGGGCCCTGCCCTACAGGATATTCTGCCGGTATACACTCCGTAGGGGCGTGGGCTCTACCCCGCCCGCTATGCCCGTACCTTGGGCCGGGTAGAACCCGGCCCCTACAGGCGGTTCTGTCGGTGCACAATCCGTAGGGGCGGACGACTCTGTCCGCCCAAAAGCCACCGCCCGGTCACGTATCGTATACGCAGCCCTTCACGCTGCCGCCGGGGACGGGGATGTCCGCCACCGTCAGGGGAATGCGGTACATATCCCGCAGCAGCTCCTCCGTCAGGGTCTCCTTCACCGGGCCCCAGGCCCGGACGCCGCCGTCCTGCAAAACCAGGGCGTGGGTGGCAAACCGGAAGGCGTGCTCCGGATTGTGGGTGGACAGCAGCACCGTGTACCCGCTGTCCGCCAGAGCCCGCACCTGCCGCAGCAGCCGGAACTGGTTGCCGTAGTCCAGGCTGGCGGTGGGCTCGTCCATCAGAAGGATCCTGGCCTGCTGGGCCATGGCCCGGGCAATCAGGGCCAGCTGCCGCTCGCCGCCGGAGATCTCGTTGACGCCCCGGTCCCAAAGGTCCTGAATGCCCAGCTGCTCCAGGGCCCGGTCCGCCGTCTCCTGCTGCCGCCGTCCCGGCGCGTGAAAGGGGTCCGCCCCCATCAGCACCGTGTCCCGGACGGTGTAGTTATACACCGGGGCGCTGGACTGGGGGATATACGCCGCCAGCCGGGCCAAGCTGCGGCGGTCCAGGGAGCGCAGATCGTGTCCGCACAGGACGATCTCCCCCCGGTACCGGGGCAGAAAGCCCAGGATGCACCGGAACAGGGTGCTCTTTCCCGCCCCGTTAGGGCCCAGCACCGCCACCAGCTGCCCGGGGCTTGTCCGGAAGCTCACCTGCCGCAGCACCTGCCGCTTCCCGTAGGCAAAGGACAGGTCCCTCACGTCAATGGACACGGCGGCCACCTCCCGTCACGATCAGATACACAAACAGCGGCGCCCCCACAAAGGCCGTCAGAATGCCCAGAGGCAGCTCGCCGGTGGTCACAAGTCTTGCAATGTCGTCCACGATCAGCAGGAACGACGCCCCGAACAGGGCCCCGGCGGGGATCAGCCGCCGGTAGTCGTACCCGAACAGCATCCGGCAGAAATGGGGGATCACCAGGCCCACCCAGCCGATCATACCCGACACCGCCACGCTGGCGGAGGTCAGCAGCGTGGCGCACACGATCACCGCGCCCCGCAGCCGCCGGGTGTTCACGCCCATGGACTGGGCCTCCTCCTCGCCCACGGTCAGCAGGTTCATCCGCCACCGCAGGAAAAACAGGGGGATCATCCCCAGGACCACGGGAATGGCCAGAAACAGCACGTCCTTGTCCTTGATGGAGGACAGGGACCCCATCAGCCAATAGGTGATGGCGGGCAGCTGCTGCTGGGTATCCGCCACCAGCTTTACAAAGGACGTCCCCGCCGAAAACAGGGACGAGATCATCATGCCCGCCAGAATCAGGGCCACCGTCTGGTTTGTTCTTGACAGGCGGCTGACCAGCCATGCCGCCGCCACGGCCAGCAGACCGCAGCAGAAGGCGGCGGCGGAAATGCCGAAATAGCCCGCCCCCAGCAGGATGGCCACCGCCGCGCCGAAGCCTGCGCCGGTGGAGGCCCCCAGAATGTCCGGCGACACCATGGGGTTGCGGAACATCCCCTGATACGCCGCGCCGGACACCGCCAGCGCCGCTCCCACCAGGGCCGCCGCCGCCACCCGGGGCAGCCGCACGGCGAACACCACCTTGTCGTCGCTGAGGGGCCAGTCCGCCGCGTCGCCGGTGACCTTTGTCCACAGCATATGCAGCAGCTGCCCCGGGGACAGGGCGTACCGCCCCAACAGCAGCGACCCCAGCAGCACCGCCAGGAAAACAGCCCCCAGCACCGCGAACCGCCGGGCATAGCGCTTATCCGCCGCGGTCATCTGCTGCCCCCGCTGCTTCGGCTGTCCCGGACGATATAATAGGTGCCGGTCTCGGCGCGGCTCTTATCCGCCGCGGCGATCAGTCCGGCGATAGTGGTGTCAAAGGCCGCCAGCAGCATACACAGAACCAGGGCGCGGCAGATTTTCCTCATAGCGTTCCTCATTTCAGGGTGGAGCGGCTGAGCATCTGCCGCGCCTCCTCCTCCGTCAGGTCATAGTGCCAGAACAGCCGGTAATACTCCTGGGCCACCTGCACCATGTCATAGTCGTACAGCTCCGGATACAGCAGATTCCCCAGCCACCAGATGCCCAGCACCCGGTTCACCGACGGCGGGTAGCTCATCCAGTCATAGGGCAGGCCGGGGATCTCGTAATACCGCCCGTTCTGAACGGCGGTGAGGCCCGCCCACTCCCCCTGGGTCAGGGTGTCGTAGGGGCCGCCGGTGGACAGCAGAATCACGTCCGGCTGGACGGCGTATACCTCCTCCAGGCTGACGGTGGTGCCGCCGCCCCGGTTGCTGACCTCCTGGGGGATGATGGCGTTGACGGCCCCCACCAGGTCGATGACGTCCGCCTGGACGGACCCGGCGGCGTTGCAGGCAAGGCCCGTGGAGCCGGTGCCGAACAGCACGGAAAGCCGCTGGCTCTCCGGAAGCTTTGCGGAATTTTCCTGGGCCATGGTCACGCTTTTCTCAATGAATTGGGCCAGAGGCTCCGCCATGCCGGCCCGGTTCAGGATATCCCCCAGCATCCGATAGGCGGCGGCCATATCGTCCAGGTCCGCCTCGATGAACACCGTGGGGATGCCGGTCTGCTTCTGGATGCGGTCCATATCGTCGGCGATGGTGTCCTTGGCGTCGCCCAGGTCGATGATGATCTGGGGCCGGGCATCGATGAGGGACTCCATATTCAGGTTGGCCTTGCTGCCGTAAAACTGGCCGAAGGTGGGCAGATAGCGGACCTCCTCCGGAAAATACGGCATCTGGGCCGTGCTGGGGCTGCTGGCCAGACCCGCCAGCAGATCATAGGCAATGGGCATGAGGATCATCTGGGCCGTGGAGCCGCTGGGGGCCACCCGCCGGATATCGGCGGGGATCTCCACCTGGCGGCCGGCGGAGTCGGTGACGACCCGGGTCTGCACCCCCTCCAGGGGGTCGTAGCCCTGCTTTTTGCCGCAGGCCGCCAGGGGCAGACACAGGCACAGGGCCAGGAATAGGGCGAGAATACGATGTTTCATAGGTCACTCCTTATCCTGTCTCTTATACACATCTCCGAGCCCACGAGACTAGCGCTCATCT
>ENA-OZHP01000491-OZHP01000491.1-human-gut-metagenome-genome-assembly--contig:-NODE-491-length-17163-cov-5.880641_pt1 | contig 17163 bp, 16 predicted proteins | sample MGYA00244046_ERZ653686 | MGnify/ENA primary metagenome ERZ653686 (study PRJEB26926, sample SAMN06165313) | human gut metagenome | biome: ENVO:00009003; feature: ENVO:2100002; material: ENVO:00002003... | reverse complement strand
ACGAGATGAGCGCTAGTCTCGTGGGCTCGGAGATGTGTATAAGAGACAGTCTCGAACTCGGCGCGGGTCAGCGTGTAGTTGAGGTGCAGCGGGCCGGACTGGTTCATGGTAATGAACGGCAGGTTGACGGTGGTCTGCTGGGCGGCGGAGAGCTCCTTCTTGGCGTTCTCGGCGGCCTCCTTCAGACGCTGCAGGGCCATGGGGTCCTGACGCAGGTCGACACCGTTCTCCTGCTGGAACTTATCGGCCATCCAATCGATGACGCGCTGATCCCAGTCGTCGCCGCCCAGGTGGTTGTCGCCCGAGGTGGACAGAACCTCAAACACGCCGTCGGCGAGGTCGAGGATGGAGACATCGAAGGTGCCGCCGCCCAGGTCGAAGACCAGGATGCGCTGGTCGGAACCCTGCTTGTCCAAGCCATAGGCCAGGGCAGCAGCGGTCGGCTCGTTGACGATACGCTTGACGTTGAGGCCGGCGATCTTACCGGCGTCCTTGGTGGCCTGACGCTGGGCGTCGTTGAAGTAGGCCGGGACGGTGATGACGGCGTCGGTGACGGTCTCGCCCAGATACTTCTCGGCGTCGGCCTTCATCTTTGCGAGCGTCATGGCGCTCACCTGCTCGGCGGTGTAATCCTTGCCCTCGATGTCGACGACGGCACGGCCACCCTGGCCCTCCTTGACCTCGTACGGCACGGTCTTGATCTCAGAGGTGCACTCGGAGTACTTGCGGCCCATGAAGCGCTTGATGGAGAACACGGTGTTCTTGGGGTTGGTGACAGCCTGGTTCTTAGCGGCCTTACCCACGACGCGGTCGCCGTCGGCACGGAAGCCCACGACGGACGGGGTGGTGCGATCGCCCTCGGCGTTCACGATAATGGTCGGAGAACCACCCTCGAGAACGGCCATTGCGGAGTTAGTAGTACCAAGGTCGATACCAAGAATCTTACCCATTAGAAATTCCCTCTCTCTTGTGCGTTTGCACCGACTCGGCGGTCTGCCGAGCGGTGTTTTCGGCTTGTCTTTCAGGATGTAGTGTATCCCCTTATGGGCCGGAATATACAAAATCTAAGTCAATTCATATAAGATTTCTTATTGCTGAGAGTTTAGGTTCGCAAATACGCAGGTAGACGCACTGTTTGAGTTCTGGGCAAATCTATCGAGATCTATGTAGAGATGGCTGAGATTTGGATCCGGAGCCGCACGGAGCGGTCTTGGGCGACCGCGAGGAAAGCGCGACCCGTTTTGGACGCCAATTCTGGGTTGCGCTTTCCAAAAGCTCGCTCAATCGCTCAATATTTCAAGTCACCTTTAGCTAACATTTGCGCAGCTCAACGGCCCCACCTGCGTGTTTTTTAGTAAACCTTGGCATACTCGGCGAACGGTATGAAGATGCCGGCCAGAGGGTATTGCAAACGGTCGCTCCCGTGGTATGTTTTTGCCCGAATCAAACCGGCGCGCATCGCCTGTAGCGTCGGTCAACAGAGAGGAAACTACCATGGCTCATCCCGTAATTGATGCCGACGAGTGCATCGCTTGTGGCGTTTGCGTCGACTCCTGCCCCGCTGGCGTTCTGGAGCTCCAGGACGTCGCTACCGTCGCTGACGAGGACTCCTGCGTCGCCTGTGGCGCTTGCCAGGACGCTTGCCCCGCTGGCGCGATCACCGAGATCGTCGAGGAGTAACAACTCCCCCACTGCACACTCAAAAGTACACCGTGCACAAAAAGGAGGCCTCCGCATCGCCGCGGAGGCCTCCTTTTTTGTGCGGATAACTAATTTGGCACCGCTGCAGATTGCCGCTTAGGGGCGTTTGCAGCGTCGGCTACGATAGATCGTCCTCGTAAGGCATCAGGTCTGCTAGGTAGCCCTTCTCCTTGAGCATGGCCTCGATCTCGTCGAGGGTCTGCTCGTCTTCCGCCGCGATGCGATGGAAGTGGTAGCCGCTCGTCACCGTTAGCAGCGGAAAGCTCTTGCCGCTGGCAATGCCTTCCAGATAGCGCTCAACGTCACGGCGGTTGCGAATGTCCAGATCGGCTGTGATCTTGCCGTACACGCGATGGTTGACGATCACGTTGAGCACGGCACCTCCGGCGTCGACGATACTCGTAAGCTCATCGCCTGCCTGCTCCACGCCGTGGCGAACCTTGACCAAGCGCGTGGGCACAGCGGGGCTGCTGGGGGCCTCCTGCAGCACGTAGCCGCGGTTGGTCGCCACGATATCGTGCCCATCGGCACGCAGCAGGGCGATGTCTTGCACGACAACCTGGCGGCTCACACCCACCTCACGAGCAAGTGCGCTGCCGGAGACGGGGCCCTTGGCTCGCTCGAGCACGCCCATGATGGCACGGCGACGCTCGCGGGCGTCCATTATTTACCGTCCAGCAGACGCAGGTGCTTAAGCGAGAGGTCGAGAATCGGCGCAGAGTGCGTCAGGGCGCCCGAGCTAATATAGTCGACACCCAGATCGGCCAGGGCGCGAATGTTGTCGGCGTCCACGTTGCCCGAACACTCGGTCTTGGCACGACCGGCGATAAGCTCGATAGCGGCCGCCATGTCGTCATGGGTCATATTGTCGAGCATGATAATGTCGGCACCGGCTTCCACGGCCTCGCGCACCATGTCCAGGTTCTCGCACTCGATCTCGACCGTCGCAGTAAACGATGCATGGGCGCGCGCCATCTCGATCGCACGCGCCACGCCACCGGCGGCGTCGATGTGGTTGTCCTTGAGCATGACGGCCGTCGACAGGTTGTAACGGTGGTTGCTGCCGCCGCCGATCTCGACCGCGGCCTTCTCAAAGACGCGCATGCCCGGCGTGGTCTTGCGCGTATCGACGAGCACGGTCTTGGTGCCCTCGAGCGCCGCGGCCATCTGGTGCGTATAGGTAGCGATACCGCTCATGCGCTGCAGGTAGTTGAGTGCCACGCGCTCGCCCGAAAGCAGCACGCGCGCGTCGCCGCGCACCTGACCCACATGGTCGCCGGCGTGCACCTCGTCGCCATCGGCAACGTCGAGCAGCACCGAGCTCTGCGAATCCAGCAGTTCAAAGGTGCGGGCAAACACATCCAAGCCGGCGATGATGCCGTCGGCCTTGGCGATAAGCTCCACCGTGGCGGGACGCGCCGTGGGGCACACGCTCACCGTGCTCACGTCCTCAAAGGTAATGTCCTCGCGCAGAGCCTGCAGAATCAGATCATCGACGACGAGCTTCATGGTAATGGGATTCATGGTCTACTCCTCCACGGCCTGCGTGCCGGCGGCACGGGCCAAATCATCGATTGCCAGGGTGTCGGCGCTCAGGGCGCGATGACGGCCATCGAGCGCGGGATCGCCCGCCTGCTCCACGGCCAGCGACTCGCCGGTACGCATGTACCACGCGGCGCGACGACCCCAGACCAGCGCCTCGAGCAGGCTGTTTGATGCAAGGCGGTTTTTGCCGTGAACGCCGTTGCAGGCCGTCTCACCCGCGGCGTAGAGCTCGGGCATCGAGGTGCGGCCGTCCTTGTCGACCCATACGCCGCCCATAAAGTAGTGTTGCGTGGGCGTGACGGGGATGGGCTCGTCCAGGATGTCGCGGCCGTCCTCCAGGCAGCGCGCGCGAATGTTGGCAAAGTGCCCGGTCACCACATCGCGCTCGACGGGGGCGAAGCTCAGCCACTCGTGCTCGGTACCGTCCTGCTTCATCTGCTCGCGAATAGCGGCGGCGACAACGTCGCGCGGCTGAAGCTCGTCGGTAAAGCGCTCGCCGGCGGCATTGAGCAGAATCGCGCCCTCGCCGCGGCAGCTCTCGCTGATCAGGAAGGTGCGGCCCGGCTGCGGCGAAAACAGGCCCGTGGGGTGGATCTGCACGTAGTCCAGGTGCTCCATCTTAATGCCATGCCCCTGAGCGATGTAGCAGGCGTCACCGGTGAGCTGCGGGTAGTTGGTGGAGTGATCGTACACGCCGCCGATGCCACCCGTCGCCCACAGCGTATGGCGGGCATGGATCTTAAACGGCTTACCGGCATGCACGCCCTCGGCGGCATTTGCCAGCTCGTCGGCGGGGCGAACCGAGTTGTCCTCGTCCACGGAAACGGCGACGACACCGGCACACACCGTGGCGCCGTCACGCTCGCCCGTCAGGATATCGGTCATGGCTACGTGCTCCAAAATCTGCACGTTATCCAGCTTGCGAACGGCCTGGAGCAGCTTGGTCGTAATCTCCTTGCCGGTGATATCGGCATGGAAGGCAATGCGCGGACGGCTGTGCGCGCCCTCGCGGGTAAAGTCGAGGCTGCCGTCGGCCTTGCGCTCAAAATCCACGCCCATCGCTAGCAAGTCGTTGATGACCGAGCGGCTCGAGCGGATCATGATGTCGACGCTCTCGCGGCGGTTCTCGTAATGGCCGGCGTGCATGGTGTCCTCAAAGAAGGCATCGTAGTCCGAGCCCTCGGGCAGCACGCAGATGCCGCCCTGTGCGAGCATCGAATCGCACTCGTCGACAGCGCCCTTGGAGAGCATGATCACGCGCGTGCTCGTCGGCAGGTTGAGAGCCGCGTACAGGCCCGCTACGCCGCAGCCGGCAATGACGACGTCGCACTCCATGTCGGGGTATTGCTTGGTTTCCATAGGAATCCTCTCCCTTGAATGTGACATAAGGGACCATCCCTCATGCCACATTGTTCTAGCGCGCTGCGTACTCGAGCATGCGGTCGAGCGTAAGTTTGGCCTGGTCGGCAGCCTCGTCCGACACGCCGATCTGCACCTCGCCCTCACCCGTCTCCAGGCAGCGCACGAGCTTTTCGAGCGTGATGAGATCCATGTTGACGCAGGTGGGCTGCACCGCAGGGAAATAGAACTTTTTGCCGGCGCCCTCGCAGCGGCGCTCGAGCTCGTAGAGCACGCCGCGGACCGTCACGATGATGAACTCGCTCGCGTCCGACTCCTCGGCGTACTTGATGATGTCGGCGGTGGAGCCGATGTAGTCGGCCTCGGCCAGAACGTCGGCCTTGCACTCGGGATGCGCCAGCACGAGCGCGTCGGGGTGGGCCTCCGTCGCGTCAACGATCTGCTCGACGGTGATGATGTGGTGGCGCGGGCAGTAGCCCTTGTTGAGGATGACGTGCTTTTGCGGCACCTGCTCGGCTACGAAGCGACCCAGGTTTTGGTCGGGAATGAACAGGACATGCTGCTGCGGCAGCTCGGACACAATCTTGACGGCGTTGGAGCTGGTGACACACACATCACTCCAGCTCTTGATCTCGACCGTGGAGTTGACGTAGCAGACCACGGCAAGGTCGTCACCGTACTCGGCGCGCGCCGCGTCGACCGTCTCACGCTTGACCATGTGCGCCATGGGGCAGTCCGCGCCCGGCTCGGGCAGCAGCACGGTCTTGGTGGGGCTGAGCAGCTTGGCACTCTCGCCCATAAACTCCACGCCGCACAGCACGATGGTCTGCTGCGGCAGGCTCTTGGCAAGCTTTGCCAGGTAAAAGCTGTCGCCGACGTAATCAGCCACGGCCTGTACCTCGGGCGCCACGTAATAGTGCGCTAGGATCACCGCGTCACGTTGGGTTTTTAGTTGTTGAATGGCCTCGACAAGCTCTGCGGGCACCAGTGCCGCGCGCTCCGTTGCCGTCGTTGCCGATGCTAGGCCGGCCGCGATATCGCGTGCAAGCTCCGACGCATCCATGTTCGCGCTCTGTGCCATCAAGGCCCCTCTCTTTTGGCGAATCTTGGGGCTTTAGTATGACACCTAGGTTTACAGCTGACAAGACAGCTGTAAACCTAGGTGTAAAGTTGAAATAAAGATTCAATCATGCGGCAGGTCCATTTTCGAACTGGCAAGCTGAGGATAGCCGAGCTCTCGATAGCGCAGGAGGCATCTTTCGCCACCGCAATACCGCTCGGCGCGAGTTGCGCGACGTGGGGCGCAAATGGGACACGCCTCCGCGAGCGGTCCGCACCCAATGTGGCAAAATCGAACTACTAAGGGGGCTCAGAATGCTCAAGATTATTGCCTGCGACGACGACGTCGCTTTTCTAGATAGACTGCACCGGATGATCGACCGTTGGTCGAGCGAGACGGGCACGGCGGTCGATGTTGCGCTCGTCACGCGCGGCGAGGACCTGCTGGCCCGCCATGCCGCATCGCGCGCCGACATCATCTTGCTCGATATGATCATGCCGCTCGTCAACGGCATGGACACCGCGCGCGAATTGCGCCAGGCCGATACCGCCGTGCGTCTGGTGTTTCTCACCTCATCGCCCGAGTTTGCACTGGAGTCCTACGAGGTCCGCGCCTTCGATTATCTGCTCAAGCCCGTGGCTTACGAACGCCTAGCGCAGTTGCTCGACGAGCTTTCGAGCATGCGCCCGGCGGCAACCGACGAGCTCGTGATCAAAACTTCCTTTGGCTACCACGCCCTGCGCCTGTCCGACATCGAATATGCCGAGGCGCGCAACAAGCACGTGGTCTTCCACCTGCGCGACGGACGCGATATCGAGGCACTTGAGTCGTTCCGCAGCGTCGAAGACCGTTTGGCGCAAAATGCCACCTTCTTTAAATGCCACCGCAGCTACCAGGTCAACCTGCGCAATATCGATCACTTTGACCGCACGGACATCGTCATGCGCTCGGGCGCGTGCATCCCGCTTTCGCGCAGCTGCAAGCAGGGATTCCAAGACGCCTACTTTGCGGTGCGCTTTGAGGGTGGGAGACACTGATGGTCTCCACGGTCGAAATGATCCTTTGGGCAATCCACCACGCCACGACGCTGCTCTTTGGCGTCTTTGCCTCGGCGGCGCTGTGCGGTATCGAGATCAACCGGCGTCATGCGCTTGAACTGGTGGTCGTTACCATTCTGACCGGCACCGCCTTCTCAATCGCCAATGTCGTTGGCGGCGAACTATTTGCCCGACAGGTTTATCCACTTGCCGTGCACCTGCCGCTTATCGTCTACCTGTGTGCGCGCTACCGCCTGAGCCCGCTGCTTGCCGCGCTCGGCATTACGAGTGCTTATCTGAGCTGCCAGTTCAGCAATTGGATGGGCATCGCCGCCTTTGCCGCAACCGATTCGCAGATCGCGTACTATCTGGCGCGTATCGCGACCACACTCGCCGTCTTTGCCGTCCTGTTGCATTGGGCCGGCGACATCGGTCCGCGCTTGGCGATTAAAAGCACCACCGAGCTGGGCATCCTTTTAATCCTGCCGCTCGTCTATTACGTCTTTGACTATGCCACCAACGTCTACACCGCGCTGTTCCACTCGGGCTCGGTGGTGACGGTTGAGTTTTTGGCATTTGCGCTCTGTGCCTTCTATCTTATGTTTCTTGCCGTTTACCTGCGCGAATACGAAGAAAAGGAAACCGCCGAGCGAGAGCGTTGGATGCTCGAAACCCGCGACAGCGCCGCCATCAAAGAGCTCGAGGCTTGGCGTCAATCTGGGCGCGAGCTGTCGATTCTTCGCCACGATATGCGCCACTTCCTACGCGGCCTGGCCGCTTTAATTGAGGAGGGCCACACCGACGAGGCGCTCAAACGCATCGACGAACTCTGCGAAGCCGGCGACCGCACCGCCGTACGCCGCTTCTGCGCCAACGAGACCGTAAACATCGCGCTTTCGTCATTTAACTCGGATATCAATAGAAACGGCATTACCGCCAACCTGCGCGCCGCCGTACCCGAAACCATCCACGTAGGTGACGCCGACCTGTTTAGCGTGCTCTCAAATGCCTTGGAAAACGCTATCACCGCTGCAAGCGCCGCACCCCAAGGAAAGCGATTCGTCGACTTTGACCTGCGATTAGAGGACGGCCAGCTGCTGCTGTTAGTTTCCAACACGTTTGACCGCGCGCCGCGCATGGTCGACGGCATGCCCGTAGCCGGGCACACCGGACACGGCTTTGGCACCAAGAGCATCAAACTTGCCGTGGAGCGCATGAACGGCAACTGTCAGTTCCGCATTAACGGCGATCGGTTTGAGCTGCGCGCTGTGATGTAGAAGTGCGGCGCCGATCTCGAGGCGTGCCTTGCCCGCCAGACAATCGCTCGCCGGCGCCAATCCGCTACAGCGGAGCGGCCGCCGGGGTCAGCTGCTTGATGTATGCCCACATGCGCTGCTTGGCGGCTTTGTCAGTGAGCGCCGCCTCAAAACCGTCGAGCGCGAGCACGCGGCGACCCTGCACATGGGCGACCAAGCCGGGCTTGAGCATGGCGGTGTCGAAGTCATCGATCGCCACGAGCATATCGGCGTAGGTCTCGCGCATAGCGTCAGCCGCGTTGTTGTCGAGCAGTAGCACCGCCTCGGGGTCCAAAGCCTCAAGCGCCTCACGGAACAGCTCGCACGGCAGAGTCTCGCCCACCGCGACCGCTCCGTCACCCACGCCGGCGACGCTTGCCAGCACGCAAAAATCCTCGGGCGCGTAGCCGATGGCCCCAAGCGCCTTGCGCAACGCCGCGCCATCCGGGCCGGCGGCAAGCTCGCCACCCGAACGCTCGGCCTCGTCCAAATCGCCTTTGACCAGCACGATCGGCGAGCACGCGTTGCCCGCGATACGCACGCCACGGACCGCAAGCGATGTGAGCTCCTGCTCGGCCGCCTGGGCGATGGCTTCTTTTTTCTGGCTTTGTGACGTGGACATGCGCTCTCCAATCGTTTGCGTGCCCACCATTATATAAAAGAGTTGCCCGCGAGTGGTTGCTTTGCGGGCGGCTGGGTATAAGCACGGTCGTACTGAGTTTTACGCGGCCGAGCCGCGTCGCATTATGGAGGTCACCATGGCTGACATTAAGCAGATTACCCCCGAGATCTTCGACGCCACCGTCAACGGCAGCCTTCCCGTGCTGGTTGATTTTTGGGCTCCCTGGTGCGGCCCCTGCCGTTCGCTGTCGCCCATCGTTGACGAGGTGGCCGACGAGCTGGCAGGCAGGCTTGCCGTCGCCAAGTGCAACGTCGACGATAACCAGGACTTGGCCATGAAGTATGGCGTCATGAGCATTCCCACACTCATCGTCTTTAAGGGCGGCCAGGAAGTCGACCGCTCAGTCGGTGCCTTACCCAAGGCAAGGCTTCAGGCACTGCTGGAGAAGCATCTGTAATACGCTTGTTACGCATCTGCCGTCCATGAGCGGTTTTGCGCCGCTCGCCGGAGCGCCGGGTGCAGGGCGCGCGACCACGGATAGTATGGTAGACACAAACAGCCCCCAGTGAACGGGTGCGGGTCAGACGGACTCGCACCCGTTTTCTTATGCGGCGGCGCCCGGGGCGGGCGTAGTAGAATCTGAACCACTGGATTGCCCCGTACAAAAGGAGATTCCCATGCATGACGTTGGAATGAACATGAGCCAGCTTGCCATGAGCGTCAAGCAGGTCGACGACACCATCGAGCTCGCCCACGAGTGGAGCCATCAGCTGCTGCATGCGACCGAGAACTTTGACATGGAGCGTATTGGCGCCAAGCTCGAGGCCGCCATGGCTGCGCTGCACGAGGCGCATGACGCGCTCGAGGGCTACGAGGAGGCCATCGAGGCCGATCACAACTCCGTCGGCTCTGTGAAGCTGGTGTAACGTGGCCGGGCACGAGCACGTGCACGACTGCGGGCACGACCACGGCGCGGGTGCCGAGGCGAGCTGCCAGCGCGGTAGCTCCAGCTCCGAGCTGGTCCGTTTTTCGGTCACCGCGCCCGACGACCTGCTGCGCCGCTTTGACGAGCAGATCGCGCGCCGCGGCGATGTGGCCAACCGCTCCGAGGCCGTGCGCGACCTGATTCGCGCCTCGATCGCCAAGGAGCAGATGCGCACGCCCGACGAGCACGTTATCGGGTCGCTCACTATGATCTACGATCACCATACCGGCGACCTGACGCGTCGTCTGGACGAGGTGCAGCACGACTACACCGACGAGATCGTCTCGACCATGCACGTGCATCTGGACCACCACAACTGCCTGGAGATTCTGGCGCTTAAGGGTCGCGGCGAGCGCGTCTACGAGCTGGCTGACCGCCTGCTGGGCCTGCGCGGCGTTAAGCACGGTGAGCTCACCTGCGCCGCCACCGGGCAAAGCCTGGGGCTGTAGCGGGTTTCCCGCAGCGCACCTGCCAAAAAGGGACAGGTTTGTTTTGGCAGGTTTAGATATTTTACCTACCAAAATAAACCTGTCCCTTTTTGGTCGGTTTTGATGAGGGAGAGTCGCATGCGGCATGCGCATATTCACGTGACGGGCATTGTGCAGGGTGTTGGCATGCGACCGTTTGTGTATCGCGAGGCCACGGCGCACGGCATCTGCGGCTGGGTGCTCAACGCGGGCGACGGCGTGCATATCGAGGCGCACGCTTCGGGCGCGGCCGTCGGCAGCTTTGTCGCCGCGCTGTCGGAGCATGCGCCTGCGGCTGCCCGCGTGGAGCGCGTTGACGTTGCGGATTTGGAGCCCGGGGCCTGGGATGCCGCCGATGAGCAAGGCTTTTGCATCGTGGCATCGCAGGACCAGACCGTGCACACCACACTTGTCTCGCCCGACATCGCCACCTGCGACGATTGCCTGCGCGAGCTGTTCGACCCCGCCGACCGGCGCTATCACTACCCCTTTATCAACTGCACCAACTGCGGGCCGCGCTTTACTATCATCCGCTCGCTGCCCTATGATCGAGCGGCCACCTCGATGGACCGTTTTCCCATGTGTCCCACGTGCGCCGCGGAGTATGCCGACCCGCTTGACCGGCGCTTTCATGCGCAGCCCGACGCCTGCTTTGATTGCGGCCCGCATATTACGTGGCGCGAGGCTGTAAACGGCGATGCGTGCGGGAATTCGTCCGCGACACCGACCGTCGGCACCACACGCGAGGCCAGCGACGCTATCATCGAGCGCTGCGTTGAGCTGCTGGCCAGCGGTGGCATCGTCGCCATCAAGGGCCTGGGCGGATTCCATCTATCCTGTGACGCTGCCAACGAGCAGGCGGTGGCCGAGCTGCGCCGTCGCAAGCGTCGCAGCAATAAGCCGCTTGCCGTCATGGTGCGCAGTCTTGCTGATATCGAGCGCCTGTGTCATATCGACGATGCTGAACGCGATCTGCTCGCTGGCAGTATCCGCCCCATTGTGCTGCTGCGCCGGCGCACTGTTGGCGAGAGCAACGACGGTTCCCCCGACATCCTCGCTCTCGCGCCGTCCGTCGCGCGCGACCTTCCTGAGCTCGGCGTTATGCTCCCCTATACGCCGCTTCAACATCTGTTGCTTGCCGTGGCAGAAGCCTGCGGTATGCACGCGCTCGTCATGACCAGCGGCAACCTGAGCGAAGAGCCCATCGAGACCGATGACGATCTTGCCTGGGAGCGCCTCGTTGCCGCCGGCATTGCCGACGCGCTGCTCGGCAACGATCGAGCGATTCTCTCGCGCTATGACGATTCCGTGGTGCGCGTGGTTGACGGCGCCGTTATGCCCGTGCGCCGCGCTCGCGGATATGCGCCGCAACCGCTGTCGTTGCCGGCGCTCGACGGCACCACGCCCTGCGTACTCGCCTGCGGGCCGCAGCAAAAAGCCACGATTGCACTCACTCGCACGGACTCGGACGGTCATACGACCTGTTTTGTGTCGCAGCATATCGGCGATGTCGAAAACGGCGCGACTTTCGATGCTTGGAGCGCCGCGCGCTCGCGTCTGGAAAACCTCTTTGACCTGGCGCCTGCCGCCTTGGCATGCGACATGCATCCCAGCTATCTGTCGAGCCAATGGGCGCGCGAGCACGATCTGCCGCTTATCGAAGTCCAGCACCACCATGCGCACATCGCGAGCGTAATGGCAGAGGCGATTGTCGCAGGCCGGCTTGCGCCCGATGCACGCGTCCTCGGCATCGCCTTCGACGGCACGGGCGCCGGCACCGATGGCACCATATGGGGCGGTGAGTTTCTTGTCGCCCGTCTCACCGATTTTGAGCGCGTCGCGCATCTGCGCGCCTGGGCGCTTCCCGGTGGCGCCGCATCCGTACACGATGCCCGCCGCAACGCCTTTGCCCTGCTCAGCGAGCTCGACCTGCTCGAGCACCCGGGAGCCGCGGGGCTCTTGAACAGCCTTGACGAGCAAACGCGCAGCATAACGGCAACGATGATCGAGCGCGGCATCAACAGTCCGCGCACTAGCAGCATGGGTCGCCTGTTTGATGCCGCAACCGCGATTTTGGGCATTTGCGGCCAGGCAACCTACGAGGGCGAACCCGCCATCGAGCTCGAAGCCGCCGCCTGGCGCGCGCTCGACAGCGAAATCGCCCATTTTCCCGACGACAACGCCGGCTACTCCGCATCTGACCCATCGTGGCTGGACGGCCCCTATGTTCTGGACCAGAAAGCACTCTTTGAGGCACTTTTGGGAGGAATTGAAGCCGGAGCGCCCGCCAACAGGCTCGCACTCGACTTCCATGTCGGCATCGCGCGCTCCTCGGCGCGCATCGCCAGCGATATCTGCGTGCACGAGGGCATCGACACCGTCGCGCTCTCGGGCGGCGTGTTCATGAACCGACTTCTGCTTCAGCTCCTCGCCCGCGAGCTCAAAAGCGCGGGCCTTACTGTCCTTGTCCCCCACACCGTACCCGTCAATGACGGCTGCATCGCCTACGGTCAGGCGGCGGTCGCAAGCGCTCGTCTTGCGCAGATTGCATCACAGTAGCTCGCCCTCGCACGCCGCCGTCTCACAGGCGTAACGCGTTTGCCCGCGAACCCCGCGAGCGCTACCATCAACTGATGGATTATTGAGCGCCCGTCCAGCGCAAAGCGTATAAAAGGGGAACAATATGTGCCTTGCCGTTCCCGGTAAAGTAGTCAAACGCGACGACGACCTCAAGGCCACCGTCGACATGATGGGCATCGAGCGCCCTGTTTCGCTAAGACTCGTGCCGACGGCGCAGGTTGGCGACTATATTCTCGTACACGCCGGCTTTGGCATCCAGATCGTCGACGAGCAGGAAGCGCAAGAAACGCTCGAGCTCGTTAATGCCATGACCGAACTGGTCGAAGAAGACCAACTGGCCAGCAACCCGGCCGAGGCATACTAGTGGCGGCCGGACAGCCGGCTCGCTCCGGTATCGACTTTTCGGCATTTCGCGATTCCAAGCTGGCCCGCGAGCTCATCGAACGCATCCATGAACTCGTCGGCGACCACACCATCAACCTTATGGAAGTCTGCGGCACGCACACCGTGAGCATCGGCCGCTATGGCTTTCGCTCCATTATGCCGGCCGGGCTCAAGCTGCTGAGCGGACCGGGCTGCCCCGTCTGCGTTACCGCCAACCGCGACATCGACCACGCAATCGCGCTCGCCAACATCGACGGCGCCATCATCACCACCTTTGGCGACATGATGCGCGTGCCCGGATCGTCCACCTCGCTCGCTGCGCAAAAGGCGGCAGGGCGCGACATCCGCATCGTCTACTCCCCACTCGACGCGCTCGACATTGCCGAGCAAAACCCCGATCGCCCGGTCATTTTTATGGGCGTGGGCTTTGAGACTACGACGCCCACCATCGCCGCCGCCATCTTGGAGGCCGAGGCGCGTGGGCTTTTGAACTTTTCGGTCTATTGCGCCCACAAGACCACGCCGCCGGCGTTGCGTGCCATCGCCAACGATCCCGAGACCACCATCGACGGCTTTATCCTGCCGGGCCACGTCGCCACCATCACGGGCTTGACGCCCTTTAGCTTTTTGGTCGATGAGTTCGATACCCCGGGCGTGGTCACAGGATTTGAACCGGTCGATATCCTGCAGGGTATCTGCATGCTGGTCCAGATGGTTGTCGAGGGCAAGCCCGCGATTGGCAACGCCTACCGCCGTGGCGTCAACACAGACGGCAACCCCGTGGCGCGCCAGCTGGTCGAGCAGGTGTTTGAGCCATGCGACACCACGTGGCGCGGGCTGGGGCCGATTGCCAACTCGGGCCTTTCCATCCGCCCCGAGTTCTCGCGCTTTGATGCCCGCGCTCGCTTTGACGTGCCCGTTGAGGCGACGGTCGAGCCGCGTGGGTGCCGCTGCGGCGACGTGCTGCGCGGGGCCATTACGCCGAGCGACTGCCCTCTGTTCGGCCACGCTTGTACACCCGAGCACCCCGTCGGCCCGTGCATGGTGAGCTCCGAGGGCAGCTGCGCAGCATATTTCCGCTACCGAGGCTAATTGGTTCCGCCGTTCTAACGGACGGCGGACCGGTCGACGCTGAGCCTCACCCATATAATTCCACCCACGATTGGAGTTTTCGATATGTCCCATAGCGTTACCGATAGCACCGTCCTGCTGGGTCACGGCTCCGGCGGCCAGATGATGAAACGCATCATCGACGAGGTCTTTTTGGATGCCTTTGGGTCGCCCGAGCTGCTCGAGGGCAACGATGCCGGCGTCGCCGCGCTGCCCGCGAGCGGGCGCATCGCCATGTCGACCGACAGCTTTGTGGTCTCGCCGCAGTTCTTCCCCGGTGGCAACATCGGCCGCCTTGCCGTGTGCGGAACCGTCAACGACGTCGCGACCTCAGGCGCCAACGTGCGCTACCTGTCGTGCGGATTTATCCTCGAAGAGGGCTATCCCATGGATAAGCTCCGCCAGATTGTGCAGACGATGGCCGAGGCGGCGCATGAGGCGGGCGTGTCCATAATCACGGGCGACACCAAGGTGGTCGAGCGCGGCGGGGCCGACGGCGTCTACATCAATACCGCCGGCGTGGGCGAGGTTCCCACGGGCGTGGCGCTCAGCGGCGCCAACTGCCGCCCCGGCGATGTCATCCTGGTCTCGGGTACGCTGGGCGACCACGGCATCGCCATCATGAGCCAACGCGAGGGCCTGGCGTTTTCGAGCACGATCGAAAGCGATGCCGCGCCGCTCAACCACCTGATTGCCGACGTTCTGGCCGCAGCGCCCGGCACGCGTTGCTTTCGCGACCCCACGCGCGGTGGCCTAGCGTCCACACTCAACGAGTTTGCCCAGGCCAGCAATGTTGCCATGGAGGTCGACGAGGATGCCGTGCCCGTGCGTCCCGACGTGCAGGCTGCCTGCGAGATGCTCGGCTACGATGTGCTGCAGGTGGCAAACGAGGGGAAGATGGTTGCCGTCGTGCCGGCCGAGCAAGCCGATGCGGCTCTAGCCGCCATGCGTTCCGCCCGCTACGGCGAGAACGCCGCGATTATCGGCCGCGTGGTGCCGCTTGGATCGAGCGCTCGACCCGCCGTGCGCGTGCGCACCGGCTGGGGATCGACTCGCATCCTCGACATGCTCGTAGGAGAGCAGCTGCCGAGAATTTGCTAACAACAAAGGCTCAGGGCTATTAAAGATATTCAGATTCCAAACATGCCCGGCACGCATGCCCAGTATCATGGGGTGCGTTTTGGAACCCAATGACGGGAGCTTTCATGGCAGCAGCTTTTTCCCATGTGATTTTTGATCTGGACGGCACCATCCTCAACACGCTCGAAGACCTGGCGGCCGCCGGCAACCATACCTGCGAGACGCACGGCTGGCCTACGTTTGCCGTCGACGAGTACCGCTACAAGGTGGGAAACGGCATGCTCAAGCTTGTTGAGCGCTTTATGCCTGCCGAGTATGCGGGCGACGGCCGTATGTTTGAGCAGACGCTTGCCGAGTTTAGGGCTTACTACGGCGAGCACAAGGAGGACCACACCGCCCCCTATGCCGGCACAATCGAGATGCTCGACCGCCTGCGTGCCGCGGGCGTGCAGCTTGCCGTGCTCACCAACAAGGACCACATCTCGGCGGCTCCGCTTATCGAGAAGTATTTTGGTTCCGAGCGCTTTGCGCTGGTACAGGGCCGTGTCGATGCGTTTCCGCCCAAGCCCGAAGCACCCGTCACGCTACATGTGATGGAGGAGCTGGGTGCCAATCCGGCAACCACGCTCTATGTGGGCGATTCCAATGTCGATATCCTGACCGGCCACAACGCCGGCCTTAAGAGCGCGGGCGTCAGCTGGGGCTTCCGCGGCCGCGCAGAGCTGGAAGCCGCCGGCGCCGACTACGTGGTGGACACCCAGGCAGAGCTCGCGGCGCTGATTCTGGGCGAGTAACGAGCGACACTGCTTAACGCAGCTGCGACAATTCTTCCGCGCGGAAAGCGCATCCCGTTTTGGAGCTCCGGAATGGGATGCGCTTTCCGTTTGAGGCGCGTCGGAGAAACGGCATCCCGTTTCAGAGCAATATTCCGGGTCGCACTTTCCGCAACCCACCCCATCCGGAAAATGCGACCCACTATTCGGCCAAAAACCGGGTCGCGGTTTCCCAAGCACTCGATGCAACGCGGGCACAAGGAGTGTCCCCAACTGCCGCCCCAATGACCACCATGGCAACGACGCAGGTAGAGGGCGGACAGCGAAAACGCCCCTAAGCGAGCAAGGTGACGTGAAATGAAAGGGCGCTGACCTTCTGGTCGCGCCCTTGAAATTGAACGTCAGATTGCCGCTTAGGGGCGTTTGCAGCGTCGAGCAGTTGCGGCGTTTGGTAAAACGCCGCAACGAACTAGCTCAGCATTGCATCCATCATCTCGGAGTTGACGGAGTCGTCGGCAGACCACTCGCCGTCGTCGTTGCAGGTGTACTTGAAGATAACCGTGGTCTTCCTGGGCTCGGTGGCCTTGGTCACATCGACCATAACCTGACCGGCCATCTTGTACAGCTCGTCATCGGAAGGAACCGTATCAAGCGCGGCGACCTTCTCCTGATACTGGGTGGAGAAGTCCTCGACGATCTTGTTCATGGACTTGCAGGTGATGGAGACCTCGGCGGTTGCAACGCCCTTGTCCTCGTCGACCGTCACGTCGCCGATCTCGTAATCAAAGCCCTCGAGATAGGTCTTGGCATACTCCTTGGGATCGATGCCCAGCTGCTCGAACTCGTTGCCCGAAGCCTCTTCCAGACCAGAGAGGAAATCGTCGCCACCGTTTTTGACCTCGTCAAACTGCGTCGTAAGATCCTCGGTGATGAGCTCCTCAACCGAAGGACCTCCACAGCCGGAAAGCACGACCACACATGCAACCAAGACGGCCATGAGGGGCGCAAGCAGCAGCTTCTTTTTCATGTTGTTCCTCCCAATGAGCGGCACTGCGCTTCCCAGACGCGGCGCACGTTGTAATAAGTATGCCCATACTATCCACTTATGAAGGTACCGTCAAGAATCTTTCGCAAATTGATCGAGGCGGCCTCGGCCCCGCCTTGC
>ENA-OZHP01000485-OZHP01000485.1-human-gut-metagenome-genome-assembly--contig:-NODE-485-length-17248-cov-8.698947_pt1 | contig 17248 bp, 14 predicted proteins | sample MGYA00244046_ERZ653686 | MGnify/ENA primary metagenome ERZ653686 (study PRJEB26926, sample SAMN06165313) | human gut metagenome | biome: ENVO:00009003; feature: ENVO:2100002; material: ENVO:00002003... | reverse complement strand
CTAGAAAGCATATATTCTCTTTGACGGAGGGCGCAATGGATATCATAATAACACCGGGCACGCTTCGGGGCACTCTCGAAGCTCCGCCATCAAAGTCGCACGCGCACAGGCTGATGACAGCCGTGGCGCTCGCAGGCAAAAAAAATTCCGAATCGCTCTGCACCTCCGAGGACACGCGCGCAACCTTTCGCTGTCTCAATGAGCTGCATGACGGCGGCATTCTCGACTGCGGCGAGAGCGGAACGACTCTGCGTTTCCTGCTTCCCGTCGCCTCGGCGCTCGGAATAAACGCGGAATTCATCGGCCACGGCAGACTGCCGGAGCGCCCGATGTCGGCACTCAACAATGCGCTCAGAGAAAACGGCGCAGTGATTTCTGCTGATAATCTGCCGATAAAAGTCTCGGGGCAGCTTCATCCGGGCGTGTTCAGAGTTCCCGGCAACATCAGCTCGCAGTTCATATCGGGTCTGCTTTTTGCCCTGCCGCTGCTTGACGGCGACAGCGAAATCGTAATAGAGGGCAAACGCGAATCGGTCGGATATATTGACATGACGCTCGATACGCTCAGAAGCTTTTCTATTAATATAGAAGAGACCCAGAGCGGATACAAAATAAAAGGTCCGCAAAAATATATCGAGCCCGACTCCCCGCGCGTTCAGGGCGACTGGTCGAACGCCGCGTTCTTCCTTTGCGCAGGCGCGCTCGGCGGAGAGACGGATATCACTGGGCTGTCACTCGACAGCCGGCAGAGCGACCGAGCGGTTGTGAGTATACTGAAAGACTTCGGCGCGGATGTAAAATGCGGCGATATGATTTCAGTCCGAGGAAACGGGCTTCGCGGCATTAAAATAGATATTTCGCAGTGTCCCGATCTCTTCCCGACCCTCGCGGCAACCGCATGTGCGGCTTCGGGCGATACGATATTTACAAACGCCGCGCGGCTAAGAATAAAAGAGAGCGACCGCATCGAGGCGGTCGAAAAGATGATAAATTCACTCGGCGGTTTGGCCGAAAGCACGGAGGATTCCCTGACCGTCCACGGCACGGGCACACTCCCCGGCGGCGAGGTCGATTCGTTCAACGATCACCGCATCGTCATGGCGGCGGCAGTCGCGGCGTGCATATGCGAAAAAACCGTTGTTATACATGACGCTCAGGCGGTGAACAAATCATATCCGAACTTCTTTGAAGACTACAGAAAACTGGGAGGCAAAGCGGATGTCATCTGAAAACGGACAGAACATAAAGCTCACGGTATTCGGCGAATCGCACGCGAGCGCAGTCGGAGTTGTTATTGAGGGACTGCCCGCAGGCGAAGCGATAGACGAGGAGCAGATAATGCAGTTCATGCGCCGCAGAATGGGCGGCAAGGCGTGGAGCACTCCGCGAAAAGAGGAGGACAAGCCTGAATTTCTGTGCGGTCTGCTCGGCGGCAGAACAACGGGCGCGGCGCTCTGCGCGATAATACGCAACAGTAACATCCGTCCTGCGGACTACGAAAACATAAAAAATATCCCACGTCCGTCCCATGCGGACTACCCCGCGTTCGTCAAATACGGCGGCGCGAACGACCGAAGCGGCGGCGGGCAGTTTTCCGGCAGGCTGACGGCTCCACTGTGCGTCGCAGGCGCGATAAGCGAACAGATACTCGCGCGAAAGGGCATAAAAGTTGCCGCGCATCTCTCGCGTGCGGCGGGCATTGACGACACGCCGTTTGACCCCTGCAACCCGGACAACGGAATTTTTGACAAGCTCAAAGCAAAGCTCTTCCCCACCATTGACGACAAGGCGGGCGAAGAGATGACGAAGAAAATAATCGAGGCAAAAGAGTCGCTCGACTCCGTCGGCGGAATAGTCGAATGTGCGGTCACGGGACTCGGTGCAGGGCTCGGCGACCCGATATTCGGCTCGGTCGAGAGCAGGATATCTTCAATGATATTCGGCATCGGCGGCGTGCGCGGAATCGAGTTCGGCGCGGGATTCTCTGCGGCGGACATGACCGGGAGCGTCCACAACGACCCCTACTGCCTCATTGATGACAAGATAAAAACGGTCACGAACAACCACGGCGGCATCATCGGCGGACTCACGAGCGGAATGCCGATAATATTCAGAGCGGCGTTCAAGCCGACCCCGTCGATAGGTCTGCCGCAGAGGAGCGTCAATCTCGACTCGCTCGAAGAGACTCGCCTCGAAGTCAGAGGCAGGCACGACCCGTGCATCGCAGTGCGCGCAGTCCCCTGCGTCGAAGCGGCGGCGGCAGTGACCGTCCTTGATATAGTGCTCGGCAAATAAATTCGTAGGGAGATGGTAAAATGGAACTTTCAGACTACAGAAAAGAACTTGACTCAATTGACGTGCAGATGCTTGAGCTTTTCAAGCAGCGGATGAATACCGTGCGCGGCGTTGCGGAATATAAAAAAGAAAACAAGCTGCCCGTCCTCCAGCAGGGCAGAGAGCGCGAGATTCTTGCCGCCGCGGCGGCGGGAGCAGGCGAAGAGCTCGAAGACTACGCCCGCACATTTTTCGCGACCCTCATGGATGTCAGCCGCTCTTATCAGGAGAGACTGACCGCAAAAGGCGGCGTTATCTCGGAAACTATAACCGATGCTCTCAAAAACACTCCGCCGATATTCCCGAAGCACGGCACCGTCGCCTGCCAGGGCGTTGAGGGCGCATATTCCCAGCTCGCCTGCGACAAACTCTTTACTGCTCCGTCCATCTCATATTTCAAGAATTTCGAGGGCGTGTTCGCCGCCGTTGAACAAGGGCTGTGCGAATACGGTATTCTCCCGATTGAAAACAGCACCTACGGCACGGTAAATGAGGTCTACGACCTGATGAAAAATTACCGTTTCCATATTGTAAGAAGCATCAAACTCAAAGTTGACCACTCCCTGCTCGTCCTGCCCGGCACCGAGCTCAAAGATGTCAAGGAGATATTCTCCCACGAGCAGGCAATCGGCCAGTGCTCGGAGTTTCTCAAGGCACACCCCGACATAAAGGTCACCGTGTGCGACAACACCGCCGCCGCGGCAAAGATGCTCCACGAGAGCGGCAGGCACGACGCCGCGTCTATTTCGTCGGCGGGCTGCGCAAATCTCTACGGTCTGAAAAAGCTTGACACCCGCGTTCAGAACACGGACGGCAACTTCACCCGTTTTATCTGCATCTCAAAGAAAGCCATGATCTTCCCCGGCGCGGACAGAATAAGCCTCATGCTCTCCCTGCCGCACAGACCCGGCTCGCTCTATTCGCTCATCTCGAAGTTCTCCGTCCTCGGACTCAACCTCACAAAGCTTGAGAGCCGCCCGATAGCCGGCAGCGACTTTGAATTCATGTTCTATTTCGACATCGAAGCGTCAGTATACTCCCCCGCAGTTCTTGCCCTGCTCGACGAACTTTCGGACAGCCCGGAGCTGTTCGTGTTCCTCGGCAGCTACTCGGAGGTCTGACATGAAGTGCGCACTCATCGGCGAAAGACTCGGTCACAGCTACTCGAAGCTCATTCACGAGGCGTTCGGACTGTATTCATATGAACTGGTCAGCCTGCCGAAAGACAAGGTCGGCGAGTTCATGGAGAATAAAGAATTTGACGCATTCAATGTGACTATTCCATATAAGCGCACGGTCATGCCCTACTGCTCATACATCAGCCCGGAGGCTCAGAAAATAGGCAGCGTCAACACCGTTGTCAGAACATCGGACGGGCTTCACGGATTCAACACCGACTATTTCGGCTTCAAATCCATGGCAGAGCGAGCGGGAATAGATTTTGCGGGCAAAAAAGTCGTCATTCTCGGCAGCGGCGGCACCTCGCTGACCGCGAGAGCCGTGGCATCGGACGGCGGCGCAGAGAGAATAACCGTAGTCTCCCGCTCCGGCGAATACAACTACGATAATCTCGAAAAGCTCGCCGACTGCGAAGTACTGATAAACACGACGCCTGTCGGAATGTATCCGAACAACGGCAGCTCGGCGGCGAGCCTCGACAAATTTCCGCACTGCGAGGCGGTGCTCGATGTGATATATAACCCGCTGCGCACTCAGCTTATCATGCAGGCGCTCGAACGCGGGATAAAATGCTCGGGCGGGCTCTATATGCTCGTCGCGCAGGCGGCGCAGAGCGCAAAATATTTCTGCTCCGCCGAGATAGGCAAAGAAGAAATCGAGCGCGTATTCCGTTTGCTCGCGCTCGATGTTCAGAATATAGTCCTCGTTGGCATGCCCGGATGCGGCAAGACGACCGTCGCCGGGGAGCTCTCGAAGCTCACCGGGCGAAAGGCGGTCGACACGGATTCGCTCGTAGAAGAATCGGCGGGAATGAGCGTACCGGAAATATTCTCGCAATACGGTGAGAAACGCTTCAGGGAGCTTGAAGCGCAGGCTGTCCGCGGCGCGGCAAAAGAAAAAGGGCTGATAATCGCAACGGGCGGCGGCGCGGTGCTCGACCCCGGAAATGTCCGCGCGCTCAAGGGCAACGGGCGCATATATTATCTCAAAAGAGACCTCGATCTGCTCTCACTCGACGGCAGACCGCTCTCGAAGAGCCGTGAAACGCTTGATAAAATGTTCGCGACGCGCGACCCGATATATTCAAATTGCGCAGACGCGGCAATTAACAATGATTTATCCCCTGTGTTGACCGCACAGCGGATAAAGGACGAGCTCGGCTCGTCCGATATATAGGAGACAGGTTTGGCAAAAGGGAGCAGAAATTCTGCTCCCTTTTGTCCTTTTCATATTGCTTGTAGCGAAGTTTGTCAAAGGTATTTTCTAAATTAAACGGTTAATATAAAAGTAGAGAAAATCAAACCGACAAACTGGAATTTGTCAATTAAGTTCTTCAACGAAATTTAGAATACGTTGCGTTGCCAACTCATCCCTGGACAGTTTTAGCAATTCGTCAGCCGTAATCCATTTATAATCAGATGTTTCTCCTTCTTGCAAAACGACACTATCCTCATCTACATCCGTAATGCAAAGATACTCCACATAAAACGATTTATGGCTGTGGTGGAGCACCCTTCCTATTTCTACCAAATTATTGGAGATAATTCCCGTTTCTTCATAAAGTTCTCTAGCGGCACAGATTGCAGGTTCTTCACCTTGTAATGCAGAACCACCCGCTGTAGCCTCCCACATTCCGCCCAAATGCTTTCTTTTATCCCTTTGCATGATGAGATAACTCCCATCTATATGTCTAACAATTATTTCACAGACCAAATGAAAAAAGCCTTCTGGAATTACCTCTCCTCGAACCAAGGTTACACCCTGAATCTTTTTGAAATCTCTATCATAAGCGTCCCACAGTTCCATATTTCGTTTACCTCCACAAATTCCGATTTGTTGAGCCGATGCTCAGTATAGCACACTCGTGCCTCAATCGCAAGCGATCCGCAAGGGCGCACTCACTCACCACCTGCCCAAGATCGGGCGGCAGCAGTGATTATATCGGTAAGTTTCAAAGACTGTTTTCAGCAAAATGGATTGAAGATAAATACTATATTAAAGATATCTAAAATTTTCCCCGGTCAGCACAATATGACCGGGGAAAAATTATTTATTCAACCGTGCTTTGAAGCTTTTCATCATATCTTCGACGCCTGCGGCGAACGCGGACGCGGTGTGTGCGCCGATGGAAAACATCTCCTGATAATGGGCGTAATCTTTGAAGAACAGCTTTTCCGCAAGCTTGCCGTAGCCCGCGAAGAACATACAATAATCGTTGTCCGGGATAATATATCCGAGCGCGTCGTTCGCGAGACCGAAAACCGCTGTGTCTCCGCCGACAATATCGCAAAGGCTTTTGAAGCCGCTCGCTCTGTTTGTAATGCTGTTTTCCGCGAGCATATCACCAGTACCGCTGACGAGTCCCGGCGTTATCTCCCCCGGCACAAGCAGGGCTTTGAACTCGCCGCCGAGTTCGAGATATCCCGTCTCCGTCTTGAGCTCATATATTCCCTTTGCGGGTCTTGTCATATCGAAGCACGCGAAACCAAGCTTGCCGATCATCTTTTCGAGCGGATTATCGACCCTAAGCGCCGTTTCTTTGTGTATTGAAATAAGCTTCGGCTCAAGCTCGCGCTCTTCGACAGTGCATTTGCCTATCCTTTCGACGGCGCTTTTATACGCCTCGCCGCTGTTTTTCAGCGAGAGCAGAGGATTTTGCTCTATTTCTTCGCACTCTTTCGTCATCGCGAGAACGAGTTTTCCGAGATCGCGCCCGAGAGCCTCGGTCTGGCGTGTAAAGTTCTCTTCCTTTACTCCGCCCGCTCCCCTGTTCGGGTATATTCCGTTGACCGCGCCGTTGATAAAAATGAAGTTTTCGCCCGCCGCGTTTATCTCACGCTCCATATAGAACGGGAAATCGGCGGAGAGCATATCTCCGCGGTTGTTCTTTATCCGCAGTCCGTTTGCGTATGGGTGCGCGCCAAAATTGACCAAAACTGTCGGGCGGCTCGCGCTGTTATCTGGCACGAAGCGCAGGCGGTTGAGGCGCGGCGAATATTCGCGCGGCGGACGCTTGGCGAAGATAAAATCTTTTATCCCGTACTCGCTCAGAGTCATGTCGCCATACGGCTTTTTTGCCGAATATTCTTTGAGCTTTTCGACGCTGTTTTCGCCTATCTGCGCCGCAAAAAGCCGACCCGGTTCCATATTTCTCACCGCCTCGGCGACGGCTTTTTTCGTCTTTTCGACTATAAGATCAATAAACGCTCCGTCAACGCTCGGCAAGGGCTGCGAGTGCGTTATCAGCCTTGATATATTTTCAAAAAACTTCTTCCCTGTCACGCTCCATATGCCCATGGTGTCTATCGAGCTGTGGGCGTGGGTCGAAAAAATATTGATATATCCGACATTGTTCGTGCGGCAGAACGAATCAAGCTCACTGCGTATGCGGCGAACGACCGTGTTAGTAATCCCGATGCAGTCAACGGCGCAGAACACCTCGGCCGCTCTTTGCTCGCCGTCGCTTATGGCTATCGCCCGCACTTTTATATCATCAAGCACGCCGCGAACCCTGCGCGGCGGAACAGACAGGTTGCCGCCGATATAATAATTTTTCGTATCAATATCCGGCGGCGTTATGCTCCGCTCGGAGAAGCCGAGATACCAGCTGTCGCCGGCAGTGTCCGCAATGCGTATGGTATCTTCGCGCTCATCTTTCGTTTTTTCCGTTTTGAATCCGGGCGGCTCGGGCAGAATTCTATTCAGCCCGCTCAAAAAAGCCGTCAGTCCCTGTTGCGCCTTGAATGCGCGGGCAGCGCCTTTTTTGAATTTTTCATCAAAAGTATACATATCTCACCTCGCGAGCAAGTAAAGCAAATTGCCTTTACATTATAAATTATTCCGACGCATGCTTTTTTGTCATTGTCCGTGCCGTATGCGGCATATTATTCCTTTGCCCGCTTCTCTTCTTTCTCTATAATACAATGTTTAGAAGAATATCGCAACCCCGGTTTATTCATGGTTCGTACAAATTTTCTTTACTTTGATTTAATGAATTTTTACTATTCAGTACACAATCGGATGTTATTATGTCAGTGTAGTGAGAGGGAAGAAAAGCCAGACGGCTACCAACTACGAAAGGACATCAGCAAGATGAAAAGCAAAAACTGCGTTCTCGTCTGTGTAACTCCGCAGAGCAAATGCGAACAGCTGATCCGTTCCGGGTCGCTGATAGCGCAGCAGTACGGAGTGCCGCTCGAAGTTCTCAGCGTGTTCCACGAGAGGGACGGATTCAGCCCCGATCCCGCAGTGCTTGAAGATCTGTACGAATGCGCAAAAAATGAAAACGCGCAGATGAGCGTATATTTTAACGACAGTCCGGCTATCCTCGCCGCAGTCATCGCCAAAAAGAAAGGCGCCGTTGACATCGTCACCGGATTTCCGAAAGAGAGGAGCACGCATTTCGTCTCCGCCCTGCACACACTTGTGCCGGATATCCAGATAAGCATGGTTGATGTTGACGACAACGGCAAAATCTATCGCATGATCCCTCAGGAAGCCCAGCCGCACTATGAAATGGTCGGCGCTCAGGGCGTATAAACAAGACAACCACAAACTTTTCCGGTTTTTTCATTGTTATTCTCCAAAAGCCAAGACAGCGAACAGAGCAATCTGTCCGCTGTCTTGGCTTTTTATCTGAAGAACCCGTGTAAAGCTAACAAGCTTTACGACTCATTTACTGTTTCAACGCCTCTGTCGGCGGTTTTGCACAGGTGGACGCTCTTGACGAGCCCGCTCTTTTCGAGCTCGGCGCGGCATTTTTCGGCATCGCTCTCCGACTCGAACAGTCCGAAAACGGTCGGACCGCTTCCGCTCATCTGCGCGAGCGAACTGCCGTGGCGGCGCATGATGCTCTTTATTCTCACGCGCTCCGGCACTTCTATAGTCTGTTCAAAAACATTGCCCGCCTGACGGCAAATACCCTCGAAATCAGCGTTCGCCGCGGCGTCGAGCATGCCAACCTTATTCGGATGATATATGAAGCTCGCGGAATCAAAATCGCCGTAGGCGCGTGCGGTTGAGACGCCCGTTGCGGGCTTTGCGAGCACGACGAAGCAGCTTTTGAGCGGCGGAAGATGCGAAAGTATGCCGCCCGTGTGCTGGGAAAGCATAGTGCCGCCCGCGATGCAGAAGGGCACATCGCTGCCGATCTTCAGCCCGATATCGCAGAGCTTCCGCGTGCCCATATCCGTCTCGAAAAGTCTGTCGAGTCCGACTATAACTCCCGCGCCGTCCGCGCTTCCGCCGGCAAGACCCGCTTCAAACGGAATATTTTTTTCAATGTGTATGTCAACTCCCCTGCCGCTGAGCCCGGCTTCTTCGAGAAAAGCCTGCGCCGCGCGGTAGGCTATGTTCTTGCTGTCGGTCGGCAGAGCCGGCTCGGAGCAAGTGAGGCGGATAGTACCCTCGCCGTTCTCCTGCACAGTCACCGTGTCCGCAAGCGAGACCGACTGCATGACCATGAACAGCGAGTGATAGCCGTTCGGCAGTTTTGCCAGAATGTCGAGAAAGAGATTTATTTTTGCGTTTGCCCTGAGTTCGATCTTCATGACTGCACCTCTCTTTTTACTCTATCGGGATCTGCACGGGCTGGCGGTTCTGGAACAGCGTCACGCAGTCGAATCCGCTGCGCTGCGCTATCTCCATGCCGGCATCGACTCCCGCGCCGATATCTTTTGCATAGTGAGCGTCCGAGCCGACGGTCACAAACTCACCGCCGAGCTGTTTAAAGCGCCGGACAACATCCTCCTCGGGCATAGTTTTGCCGAGCTTCTGTCTGAGCCCCGAGGTGTTTATTTCGAGCGCCTTTTCGTTCTTGACGAGCAGAGAAAGAATCTCATCTACTTTGTCCGAAAACTTCGACATATCAACGGGTATGCCGTGCTCGCCGACGATATACCGAAGCGGATATGTCATATGCGCCAGGGTATCGAACTTCGCCCAGCGCGCGAGCTTTATAAGCTCGTCAAAATATTTATTCATCAGGTCGGTTATATCCCACTGGGAATAATCAAGATACATAAAATCCTGTTCATTCTGAAAATTATGCACCGAGCCTATGACCATATCATAGGGCAGATTCGCAAGTATCTCCTCCGAGGTCGCGACATCGTACATCGGCTGACCGAGCTCCACGCCCGCGCAGACGAGCAGCTTCCCGCGAAACGCCGAGCGCGCCTTTGTGACATCGATAAACGACTGGAGCGCCACGCGGTCATAGTGATCCCGTCTGTAAGCGTCCGACTCGACATGGTCCGTGAAGGCTATCGCCCGAAGCCCCGCCATTTCGGCGCATTCGCACATATACATCGCCGAATGATGTCCGTCGGGTGAGTTGTCGGTATGAACATGAGTGTCGATAATTCTTTGCGGCATCGCGCTTCCTCCATGATACTGACGGTAAAGTATACAATATGATAACATATTTTTCCGCCCAGTAACAGTATTAAACACAAAAAAGTTCAAATTGTTCAACCGCTATTGAGAATGGGCATAAAATATGGTAGAATATCTTGATATCAGATGTATATAAGTAATTCTGATAAGTGCACAGGAAAGGAAGAATAAAAATGAGAGCTGTCATGACTGTTACGGGCAAGGACATAATCGGTATCCTCGCAGAGGTGTCCGGAAAATGCTCGGAACTCAACGTAAATATAACCGAAGTGACGCAGAGCGTCCTGCAGGATCTTTTCTGCATGATAATGCTCGTTGACACGGAGAAATGCTCCGTGCCGCTGTCCGAATTTTCCGATATAATGAGCCGCCTCGGCCGCGAGCACGGGCTCGATATCCATGTTATGCACGAGGACGTGTTCGACTCGATGTATCACGTCTGATCTACGCACCTGAGAGGATCCTTACTATGATAAACACAAGAGACATTCTCGAAACGATACATATGATCGAGGATGAAAACTTAGATATACGCACAATAACCATGGGCATCTCCCTGCTCGACTGCTGCTCGCAGGATATCGATGACTCCTGCCGCAGAGTATACGACAAGATAGCGCGCAAGGCGGAAAATCTTGTCAGGGTCGGCTGCGAGATTGAAAAAGAGTACGGCGTGCCGATAATCAACAAGCGCGTCGCAGTCACCCCCATCGCCATGCTTGCCGCCGCATCGGGCGGCGACCCGGTGAAATACGCGCTCACGCTCGAAAAGGCGGCGCAGGCTGTCGGAGTCAACTTCATCGGCGGATATTCCGCACTCGTTCAAAAGGGCTTCGCCCCCGGAGACGAGGCACTCATCAACAGCATACCCGAGGCGCTCGCGAGAACCGAGCATGTCTGCTCGAGCATAAATATAGGCTCGACAAAGGCGGGCATAAACATGGACGCGGTCGCGCTCATGGGCAAGATTATCAGAAAGACCGCCGAGCTCACCGCCGACGACAACTGCATCGGCGCGGCAAAGCTCGTTGTGTTCTGCAACGCACCCGAGGATAACCCGTTCATGGCTGGCGCATTTCACGGCCCCGGCGAGCCGGAGAGCGTGATAAATGTCGGCGTATCGGGTCCCGGCGTTGTCCGCTGCGCCCTCAAGAAGATTCCTGATGGCAACCTCACCGACGTTGCCGACACGATAAAGAAAACCGCGTTCAAGATAACCCGCCTCGGCCAGCTCATCGCAAGCGAAGCCTCGCGCAGGCTCGACGTGCCGTTCGGCATAGTCGATCTCTCCCTCGCGCCCACGCCCGCAGTCGGCGACTCCGTGGCGCATATACTCGAAGAGATAGGTCTCGAACAGTGCGGCGCTCACGGCACAACAGCGGCGCTCGCCCTGCTCAACGACGCAGTCAAAAAGGGCGGCACGATGGCATCGTCGCATGTCGGCGGTCTCTCCGGCGCGTTTATCCCCGTCACCGAGGACGCCGGAATGATAGACGCCGCACGCGCGGGCACACTGAAGATAGAGAAGCTCGAAGCGATGACGGCGGTCTGCTCCGTCGGTCTCGATATGATAGTCGTTCCCGGCGACACAACGGCAGAAGTCCTCTCGGCGGTTATCGCGGACGAGGCGGCTATCGGCATGGTGAACTCCAAGACGACTGCGGTCAGGCTCATCCCCGCCATTGGCAAGAATGCCGGCGAGGAGCTGAACTTCGGCGGACTGCTCGGCTCGGGTCCGATAATGTCGCTCAACACCGCATCTCCCGCAAAGATGATCTCGCGCGGCGGACGCATACCCGCTCCGCTCCAGAGCCTCAAAAACTGATTAAAAAGGAAGTTTTTCAATGAAGGTACTCGTCACAGGCGCCAACGGACAGCTCGGCTACGATGTTATAAAACGCCTGAACGCCCTCGGGGATGAACCCGTCGGCGCGGACAGAGAAGAGTTCGACATCACGGACGGCAAGGCAACGGAGGATTATATCACAGCCCTGCGCCCCGACGTCATCGTACACTGCGCCGCCTATACCGCAGTCGACAAAGCAGAAGACAACCGCGACACCTGCCGCAAAGTCAACGTCGACGGCACGAGAAACATCGCCCTCGCCTGCGAAAAAATCGGCGCAAAACTCGTCTATATCAGCTCCGACTATGTTTTCGGCGGCAGCGGCACTCAGCCGCTTGAAATCGACGCGCCGAAAGACCCGCAGAATATCTACGGAATAACAAAGCTCGGCGGCGAGGAAGAGGCAAAAAAATGCAAAAAGCACTTCATCGTGCGCACCTCGTGGGTGTTCGGAATAAACGGCGGCAACTTCGTAAAGACTATGCTCCGGCTCGCCGACTCGCACGAGAAGCTGACAGTCGTTGACGACCAGACCGGTTCGCCGACTTATACACCCGACCTCGCAAGGCTTATCTGCGACATGATAAAAACCGAAAAATACGGCACATATCACGCCTCGAACGAGGGCTACTGCACATGGGCGGAGTTCGCAAAGGAGATAATACGTCAGGCTGAAAAGACAACTAAAATAATCCCCTGCACCACCGCCGAATATCCCGCGAAGGCAAAGCGCCCGGAGAATTCGCGCCTTTCAAAGAAGTGCCTTGACGATGCGGGCTTTGACCGCCTGCCGCCGTGGCAGGATGCGCTCGCAAGATTTCTCAAAGAGCTTGATTTAGCATGATATTTTTAGTATAATAAATTGATGGACAACCAGTTTGACTTCTTATTTTTGAAGGGAGGACTTTCCTTGATAAGACTTGAAAATCATCTCGGCGTTATCGAGATATCTCAGCCCTATTTCGCGTCCCTCATCGGCAATGCCGCCTCCTCTTGCTTCGGAGTTGCGGGCATGGCCAACAGCAATATGCGCCAGGGTCTGCGCGCCGTTCTCAACAAGAACGGTCATTTCGCCGACCAGGGCATCTCCGTGCGCAAGGACGGCGAGGGTCTTATTGTTGACCTGCATATAATCGTGTCCTACGGAGTCAACATATCCGCCATATGCCAAAGCATCGTCAACAAAGTCAGATACACAGTCGAAGAGGCTACGGGACTTGAGGTTCACGCAGTCAATGTCTATGTTGACGGAATGAAGAACGAATAAAACCGATTTACGGCCGCCTGACAACGGCTGTCCGGGGAGGAAAATAAATGACAATCACAGGAGCAATTCTGCGCAACGCTGTTATATACGCGGCGCAAATGATCACTTCTCACCGCCAGGAGATAGACGCACTCAACGTCTTTCCCGTGCCTGACGGCGATACCGGCACAAATATGTCCATGACCATAACCAACGCCTCGCGCGAAGTCAGGGTCAAGGATGACAGCGAGAGCGTCTCGGCTGTTGCAAGCTGCGTGGCTTCAGGTCTGCTGCGCGGCGCAAGAGGCAACTCCGGCGTTATCCTCTCGCTCATATTCCGCGGAATTTCCAAGGGGCTCAAGGGTCTTGACGAGGCTGACGGTGCAGCGATAGCCTCCGCGCTCGAACACGGCAGTTCCTCGGCATATAAAGCAGTCATGAAGCCCACCGAGGGCACAATTCTCACCGTTATACGCACGGCGTCCGAGTATGCCCGCAAGGCAGTGAACGACGGCGAGACGGACGCGGTCAAGGTGTTTGACATCGGTCTCGAGGGCGCGAAAGCCGCCCTTGCCGACACGCCGAATATCCTCCCCGTGCTCAAAAAAGCAGGCGTCGTTGACGCAGGCGGCAGCGGACTTGTCTGCATTTTCACCGCGATGTCCGATGTGTTCCACGGCAAGGAAGTGAACCTTGACGCCGACGAGGCGGAGGAAGCGAAAAGCGAAGAGAAAGCGGACGAACACTCCGCAGACAGCCGCTACACCTACTGCGCGGAGTTCATCTCCCTTCGCGAGAGCGACAAGGATATCCGCGAGCTGCGCGCATATCTCGAGGCTATCGGCGAGTGCGTCTCCGTCACGGATGACGGAAAGAATATAACCGTCCATGTCCACACGAATGCGCCCGGAAAGGCGATTCAGAAGGGCATTGAATATGGTCAGCTGACCAATATAAAAGTTGAGAATATGCATCAGGAGCATCAGAACGCCTCATGGGGTTCTGCGCCCGAGGATCAGCCCGAGCCGATGAAGGCGGTCGAGCCGACAAAGCCGTTCGGCTATGTCGCGGTCGCGTCCGGCGAGGGTCTGTGCGAGCTGTTCACCGAGCTCGGCGCGGATCAGATAGTCAGCGGCGGACAGACGATGAACCCGAGCACCGATGATCTGCTCAAGGCGGTTCTCGCGACCCCCGCAGAGCATGTCTATATTCTCCCCAACAATAAAAATATTATCATGGCGGCAGAACAGGTCGATCCCCTGACCGACCGCGACGTGCGCGTGCTGCACACAAAGACCATTCCGCAGGGCATCGCCGCGCTGCTCAACGTTGACGACACACTCTCCGCGGAGGAGAATCATCTCGCGATGATGAAAGCCGCCGAGAAGATTTCAACCGGCCTTGTCACCTTTGCCGCGCGCGACAGCTCGATAGACGGCCAGTCCGTCAAAGAGGGGCAGATTCTCGGCATGGAAAACGGCAAGATAACCACCGTCGAGTCGAATGTCATTCAGGCGGCGTACAAGGTCACAAAGCACCTGTTCAAGCGCGGAACTTCCTCGCTCGTCACGCTGATCTACGGCAACGGCACCACCGAAGAGGAAGCCGAGGAGCTCGCCTCCCTGCTGACCGCGAAGTTCGGCTCGGATATCGAGGTCTCTGTTATAAACGGCGGTCAGCCCGTCTATTATTTCATAATTTCGGTCGAATAAGATGAAGCTCGATACTGATATAAAATACTTAAAGGGCGTTGGCGAGAGGCGCGCCGCGATGCTGTCGCGGCTTGGCGTCTCTGATGTCAACGCCCTCGTGCGTCTCTATCCGCGCGTCTACGAGGACTGGAGCCGGATAAAAAGCATAAACGAGGCGCAGATAGGCGAGATATGCTGCATAAAGGGCATTGTAGGCTCGCCTGTGCGCAAGAATCTTATTCGTAAAGGCTTGACACTTTACAAGACGGAGATCACCGACGGCAGCGGAATAATGGGCATCACCATTTTTAACAGCCGCTTTGCGGCGGAAAAGCTCACCGAGGGCGACGAGTTTCTGTTCTTCGGTCGAGTCGGCGGTAATCTTTACCGCAAGGAGATGAACTCGCCGGAAATAGAACCCGCCGAGGGCGCGGACAGAATAAGACCGATTTATCCGCAGACGCACGGGCTCAATTCAAAGATGATAGAGAAGCTCGTCCGCACGGCGCTTACTGAGTGCCGAGACGAGCTTGTTGACCCGATTCCGCTATGGCTGCGCGAAAAATACTGCCTGATGAATCTGCCGGATTCACTTTGGAACATTCATTTTCCGAAGAGCCCGGATTATCTCGAAGAGGCACGGCGCAGGCTGATATTCGAAGAGCTGTTAATATTGCAGCTCGGGCTTGAAAAAATGCGCTCGCAGACTCAGAAGAACGCGGGCGCGATAATAGAGCGCGATTTCAGCGACGAATATTTTTCGCATCTCCCCTTCTCCCCGACCGGTGCACAGCGCAGAGCGGTAAAAGAGGCCATGCGGGACATGATGAGCGGCAGGCAGATGAACCGTCTGCTCCAGGGAGACGTCGGCTCGGGCAAGACTGCGGTCGCCGCCGCGCTCGTCTATTCGACGGCAAAAAATTCGATGCAGTCGGCTCTCATGGCGCCCACGGAAGTGCTCGCCGAACAGCACTATAAAACTTTCTTGAAGCTCTTTGAGGGCTGCTCAATAAATGTCGAACTGCTCACAGGGTCGGACACCGCTGCGCAGAAAAGGCGAAAAAAAGAAGCCCTCAAAGCGGGCGAAATCGACCTGCTCATTGGCACTCACGCAATAATCCAGTCGGATGTTGAGTTTAAGTCCCTCGCGCTCGTCATAACCGACGAGCAGCACCGCTTCGGCGTTGAGCAGAGAAACGCGCTGGGCGAAAAGGGCAAAAATCCGCACCTCTACGTCATGTCGGCAACGCCTATTCCGCGCACGCTGGCGCTGATAATCTACGGCGAACTGGACATATCAATTCTCGACGAGCTGCCGCCCGGCAGGCAGAAAATCGAGACTTACGCCGTCACCTCGGAACTGCGGCAAAGGGCATATAACTATGTTAAAAAACACCTCGACGCGGGGCGGCAGGGATATATAATCTGCCCGCTCGTTGACGAGGGCGAGAGCGACACGGAACTCGCCTCCGCCGTGAAATACGCCGACGAACTACAACGCGGCGATTTTCGCGGCTACACGGTCGGGCTGATGCACGGCAAGATGAAGAGCGTGGACAAGAAAAAAGTTATGGAGTCGTTCTCAAATGGCGAAACGCAGCTGCTCGTCTCGACGACGGTCATCGAAGTCGGCGTCGACGTGCCGAACGCCGTGATTATGGTTATAGAAAACGCCGAGCGTTTCGGGCTCTCTCAGCTCCACCAGCTCCGAGGGAGAATCGGGCGTGGGCAATATAAATCCACCTGCATCCTCATCACGGACGCCAAAAATGACACGGCGCAGCGGCGCATAAAGGTCATGGAGACGACGACAGACGGATTCAAAATTGCGGACGAGGATCTCAGGCTGCGCGGCCCGGGCGAATTTTTCGGCTCGCGCCAGCACGGACTGCCCGAGATGAAAATCGCAGACATGCTCGAAGACAGGAGCACGCTCGAAGAGACGCAGAGAGCGGCAAGAGAAATTATAGCGCACGACCCGGAGCTTTCATCGCCCGAGAGCGCGGCTCTGAAAAACGAGATTCAGCGGCTTTTCGACGCAGTCGGAAGCGCAGGAATGAATTGAAAAATCCGTATTGTACCAAGCAAGTGTTCATAAACAATTTCAGTCCCGACAGTGATATCTTTTGTATATATAATTATTTGTTTATCACTCGAGTTGTAGCAAAGTAAAAGTAAGTGACCGGCTGATTTTTATAATCAGGCTTCCCATAGCCGCGCCGCAGTGCTCGATAAGCCAACGGAGACAGGCGGGCAACATCACCGAAGCGCCGCCTGTGGCGGATGAAGCGAGGCGATGTTGGCGAAAAACAAGGAGCATAGCGCCCGCTCCAAGGGCGATAGGCGACTATGTTTTGAGAGGGCTGAACGGCTTGCTAAGCAAGACGCACGAGCACGCATTCGTTCAAGCTCCGGCGCGTTTGCGTGCGAATGTGCCGAGCAACTAACTGAGAACCGCGAGCTAAGTACTGCGGCGCGGCGTTCGCGGGGTCTCGGGGTGAAACCCCGAGTTTGCTTTTCTTTTGCAGGCGTTTTCTTTTTCAAATAAAAAGAAAA
>ENA-OZHP01000484-OZHP01000484.1-human-gut-metagenome-genome-assembly--contig:-NODE-484-length-17286-cov-8.889734_pt1 | contig 17286 bp, 13 predicted proteins | sample MGYA00244046_ERZ653686 | MGnify/ENA primary metagenome ERZ653686 (study PRJEB26926, sample SAMN06165313) | human gut metagenome | biome: ENVO:00009003; feature: ENVO:2100002; material: ENVO:00002003... | reverse complement strand
TGACTCGAAATCAGTTTGATGGAGACATCACGTGGGTTCGAATCCCACCCGCTGCGCCAAAGCGGAGCAGGCATTTTGCCTGCTCCGCTTTTTATCTTTTTTACGCTGCGGCTATCATTTTGCCGCGGCTTTTTTCTTCGGTTTTGACCTTCTTTTGCTGATGCTGCCTATTGTTATTATCATTATAAGCACGACGACCGCGGCGCCGATGATTATGACCCTCGTCATATCGGCCGGACGCTCGACGGAGAACAGTTCGAAGTTTGCGCTGCTCACGTCAAAGCAGAGGTAATTGCCGAGAACATCGTACTCCTTTTCCTGCCATGGACCGCCGTTCTCCCTGACATAGAGCGAGATGGTGGAGGTGGCGCGTTCCTTTTCCGGGGTGAGATAGCGGACCCTGTAACCCGCGGCCTCGTCCGCGCTCCCGGTGACGGTGACGCTCAGTTCTTCAATAGTCTTTGAGCCTCTTGAGAGGGCGGGCGCATCCTCGGGGACCTCACCGCTGGAGAGAAGGTCTGCCTCCACGCTTGCGCCGGGCTTGAAACTGCCTTCCACAAGAACCAGGGCCTGGACTCCGCCGTCCCTGCCCTCGGCGCTGGCGACGGAGGTGTCCAGCGGGGTGTACACGGCCTCCAGGGTCCGGCTGAAGGTCAGCTTGCTGAGGTCGAACTCGGGCCAGGAGCCGGTATATCCCTCTTTTTCCGGAACGGCGGGGATCTCCGACTGGTCTATGCTGTCTCCATATTCAAAGCGTATGGTCTTGATGACCTTGCCGTCCGCCGTGAATACGAGCTTGAGGTCCAGGAATTCCGCGGGTACATCCTCCAGCGCCTTGAGCGAGGCGAAGGGTACGCGTTCTGCCCCGCCGGTGTAGCTGATGCCGTCTATGCCGTGCAGGGTCTCGCTGACAAAGACGTTGCCCAGGGCCTCGCCGCCCTCAGATAGGGCTCCGGCGATGCCGCCGATGCACTCGTCCCCGGCGTCTATCTCGACCAGGCTGCGGCAGTCGTAAAGCTTCATCGCAAGGCCTGCGATCCCGCCTATCCAATCGTCGCCGGAGAGACCGCACATGGCCCAGCAGTCGCGGATGGTCGAGGCGCTGCTGCCCGCGATGCCGCCGACATAATCGCCGCTCTCACTGGCTACGGAGCCGTAGTTCTGGCAGTTCTGGGTGACGCCCAGGTCCATGAGCCCGACGACTCCGCCTGCGCAGTTGTTCTTGGCGAGCACTCTGCCGTTATTCTCGCAGCTGCGAAGTATGCAGCGGCTGTTGAAGGCGCGAGAGATGGTGCTTGAACCGGTGAGGTCGCTCTCCGGGTCAAAGTCGAACTCGATAGCCATTGCGCCCGTGATGCCGCCGACGTTCACGTCGCCGTAGACGGGGCCTGTGTTGCCGCAGAGGGCGACGTTCCCGTCCGTGGCTGAGCCGTCCTGCTCTGAGACGTCTGTAAAAACGTCACCTATACTGGGGGACGCGGCGGCCTTTATCGCCTCTACCAGCATGAGCATGACGACGGAAAACTGGTCGTTCACCTTTCTCAGGTCTCCGACGAGGACAGTGGCGGAATTGCCGACTTCGGTGTTCAGCGCGGTGAGCGCGTCGGAGATATTCTTCATGTTGCCGCAGAGCGAATCGACCCTCTGACTGTATTCGCTGCCCAGGCCCTGGAACTGGACGTCCGGCAGGCCGTTGAGGTAGTTGAGGACCTCGCGTACGCCGGCAACGGCGTTGGTGATGCTGTTTGAAGCGGCGCGCAGGCTGTCCATTGCATAGCCGAGGTGCTTATTCAGGTTCACCGCGGCCTCCGCCACATAGGGCGCGGTTATGTTGGCGATGGAATTGGCCGCTCCTATCACGTCCGTCACGGCACCGCCTGCCGCGCCGAGGTCACCCGAGAGCCTGTCCAGCGCGTCAAGTACCGGCTGCACGTCGGCGGGGTCCTGGCTGTTGAGCAGTTTGTTGAGCGCATCCATGAGCACGTCCGTATCCGCCTGAGCCTGATCCATGGCGCCGCCCAGCCGGTCTCCTGCGGCGCCGATGGTGTCGGCCGCTCCGGAGACGGAATCCCAGTCGCTCCCGCGCTGGAAAACGGCGTCCACATATGCCATGCCGGAACCCGGGAGGGTGAAGGCAAACTGCGTGCCCAGGTCGTCCAGGCGCTGGAGCTGTACGGGTGCGCCGGTCTCGTCCGTGACGGAGAGCGAGGCCAGCTCATATCCCTCGTTCGCCGCGACGGAGAGGACGTATACCCCGCCGGAGCCCGGCGCCGCAGAGACCGTGCCGCCTGCGCTCGTGTTTATGCAGACAGCGCTGTCCGGCAGCTGCGCGAAATAGTCCTCCGCCGGGGCAAAAGCCACGCGCACGACGGTGCTTTTTGCCCTGGCGTTCACCGGGTCGTTTATCGGGTCGCCCGAAAGGGTGGGCATGGTAAAGACGATGGTGTTCGACACTTCGTCGAAGATATAGTTGACGGCGCTGCCGTCTGCGTCCACGATCTCTATACGGCCAATCAAATAGCCCGGGTCCGGGAAGAGCTCCACGGTGACCTCTCCACCGGCTGCCGGGTTAGAAGTGCTGGCGCGGGCATAACCGCCCGTGCCGGTGGTGACAGTGAGGAGACGGTGGTCCGTCTCGTCATATGTGCCGCCCTGCATCTGACCGATGATGTTCAGGTCTTTGTTGGCCTCACCCAACCAGCCCATGGCATCGGAGATGTGACTGCCGGCCGTCTCCACGTCGCCGAGGATATACGGCGCACTGTCCGAGACGTAGTCTATGCGGCTGAGTATGTCGTTGAGGGAGGCTACGGTGTTGTCCACAAAGTCCACCGTCTCGCCCGCGATGTACGCGAGATCGTCCGAGGCGCTGCCCATGTAGCCGGAGACGGTGTTGAGCCGGCCCGTGATGGCAGAGGAGGAGTCCCCGGCGTTTAGGAGGGCTGCGTCCAAAAGGTCATGCAGCTTGGTGAGCTCGACGGAGAGATTTTCCGCGGAAGCTGCGGAGAGGTCAAGCGTCAGATAGGGCTCCATCTGGCCGACTATGCCGCCGACCTCCTTGCGGCCCAGGATGCTGCCGCTGTTGGTGCAGCTTTCCACATAACCGGACTGCCTGCCGACTATGCCGCCGATGTTGTAGCCCATGTGTTCATAGCCTACGGCGCCGGTGTTCATGCAGGCGCTGACGACGCCGGATGAGAAGCCCGCGATTCCGCCGGTATCGGTGTAGTCGTTTATGAGCTCGGTCGTGGAGTCTATCTCCGTGAGGCTGAGCCCGCTGACGTCCGGCGCGACCTCCTGGGCGGTGGTATTGACAGAGGAGGAGTTGACGCAGCGAACGATGCTGCCGAGGTTCTGCCCGGCGACGCCGCCGGTATAGTGCTGTCCGGTCACCGTGCCGGAGACGCGGCAGTTTTCGATAACGCCTTCCTTCTCGTTCGCGCCGACGAGCCCGCCCGTAGAGGTGAGGGCCTCAACATCGCCGGTAAAGGAGCAGTCGGATATGGTGCCGGAGTTGTTGCCGGCAAGGCCGCCTGCATATTGCGCGGAGCCGCCGGGACGGACCTCGCCGGAGAGGTTCAGCTCGCGCACCACGGCCCCGGGCTGGATGTAGCGGAAGAAGCCCGTGTGGGAGCGGTTCGCCGTCAGGCTGAGACCGGAGATCGTGTGGCCCCCGCCATCGAATACGCCGGCGAATGTGGGTATCGAAGAGAAACCGGAGCCGGTGAGGTCCAGGTCCGTCTGCAGGTAGACGGTGACGCCCTTGGAATAGCTGTCCACGGCGCAGGCCTCCGCAAGCGCCAGCAGGTCCTCCAGACTGTTTATGTAGTAGCTGACGCCGGCCGGCTCCTGGGCGTCGTCCGCCAGCACGGAGATCGAGATGGTCAGCAGCCCGAGCACCAGCAGCAGGCACAGTATCAATGCGACAAGCCTTTTAAATATCATCGCCTTTTTCCTCCCCAGTCTCGCTCTCGTCGCCGTCCCCGGCAAGTTCTTCGGAGGGCGGCAGTTCCGGTCTTGTTTCGTCAACCTCTATGGTGCCGGACTCGACCATGGCGTGCAGGCTGCCCTGGAACACGCCGCGCACGTCCGCGTCGATAAATCCGGATATCTGGCCGCGGACTCGTCCATGCAATCTTATCGTGCTGCCCTCGACATGGGTTATTTCCGGTCCCTTTATGGCAAAGGCGGTTTTTTCTATGAGCAGGTCGCCCAAGAGCAATATCTGGGGCAGCACGCCCATTACGAGGAAGATGGAGATTATTGTGCCGCGTCCAAGACAGGTGCCTATGGACGATATCGTGTTGTCCGAGGTCATCCGGCCGATTATGAGCCCCGCCGAGGCCAGCATCGCACCGGAGGTGATGATGGTCGGGAAGGCCTGGTTCAGAGTTTCGACCATGGCTTCCTTTATCGGCATGGATTTCTTGAGATCAAAGTAGCGGCTCGAGATGACGATGGCGTAGTCTATGTTCGCGCCCATCTGTATGGCGCTGACGATTAGGTAGGAGATGAAGAACAGGTTCGAGCTCGTGAGGTAAGGCACGGAGAAATTTATCCAGATACTGCTCTGGATGACGATTATGAGCAGTATGGGCAGGCCGACGGACTTGAAAGTGAAGAGCAGCACCGCCACGACGAAGAGCGCGGAGAGGATGCTGATGAGCAGGTTGTCCGTCGAGAAGGAGGAGCGCAGGTCACAGGCGTTGACGCTCTCGCCTACGAGGACGCAATCGTCATAGAACACCTTTGCCTGGGCGCGCAGGGTCTCGAGGAAGTCGAAGGTCTCGTCCGCCTCCTCGGGCAGGTCCAGGTAGATGACGAAGCGCGACCAGTTTTCGCCCTCGAGCTGGGCGCGGCCGAAGTCCAGCTCCGCGCACATCTCGTCCAGCATCTCGCTCATGTCGCGCTCGAGCGAGACGTAGCCCTCATCCTTTTGCTGCTTGAGGTAGGTTATCATGTCCAGGAGCGGTACGGCGTAGTCGTCTATTGAGGAGACGATCTGGCCGTAGTCCTTTTCGTTGACGGCGTAGGCGGCGTAGAGGAGGCGGGCGGCCTCGATATCCTGGTCCGTGAGCTCGGCGAACTGGCGGGGCTTGAGTGCGGAGGTGACGGTATAGCCGTCCATGGCCTCGATATTCGCCAGGCCCATGCAGCTTTCCACCTCCGGCAGGGCGGCGATGGCTTTCAGGAGCCGCGCCTCTTTCTCGTAGTCGCCGGAGGGGACGAGCATGGCGACAAGGTTGTCCGTTCCGAAGGTGGAGGCGACCATCTTGTCGGCTATTTTACTCTCGTTCTGCTTAACCGTATCGAGCGTGCTGTAACCGTAGACATAGGGGCAGCGGTTCGAAAATACGAAAGCCGCCGCCGCGACTATCAGAAAGAGCGGCGGGATTATATACCGCGTTTTGACGGTCAGCTTGCCCCAGAGCGTGATCTTGGGGACAAAGCTCTTGTGGTGGGTCTTGTCTATGGCCTTGGAGAAGAGGACCAGCAGCCCGGGCATGAGCAGGAACACCGAGAGCATGCTCATGACGATGGCCTTTATGAGCACGATGCCCATGTCGTAGCCGAGCCGGAAGTGCATTAGCGTCAGCGCGGCGAGGCCGGAGATTGTCGTGAGGCTGGAGGCGCTTATCTCGGGTATAGCCTTGGAGAGCGCGGCGACGGCCGCGTCCCTGGCCTCCAGGTGCTCGCGCTCTTCCGTATAGCGGTGGCAGAGGATGATGGCGTAGTCTATGGCGAGCGCCAGCTGCAAGACGACGGCGATGGAGTCTGTGACATAGGAGATAGTCCCAAACCAGTAGTTCGTACCCATGTTGAGGAGCGCCGCCGCCCCAAAGGTGATGAGCAGCACCGGTATTTCCATATAGGTGTTGGAGGTGAAGAGCAGCACCGCCACTATGATGAAGATGGCGATGCCGAGCACGACGACCATCTCGGACTTTATGGTCTGCTCAAGCGGGTTTCCCACCTCGGAGCTTATGTAGCAGTCGTAGCCGGAGAGGAGAGACTTTATCTCGTCCATGGAGGCTTCGCTGACGGCGGAGGTCGTATCCCCGTCGAAGGTGACGGCAAAGAGGGCGGATGCGTTTTTATAGTGGTCCTCCGTGGCGTCGAACTCCACGGAGTGGACTCCGTCCACGGCCTCGAGCCGGGGCAGCAGCTTTTCCGCAGCCTCGTAGGTGATGCTGGAGACCATGACGTTCGCCGTGGCAAAGGTGGTGAATTCGGACTCCATGATGTCCAGGCCGCGCCTTGTCTCCGTGTCTTTGGCGAGGTAGCTCGTGATATCGTCATTCACGTTGACCCAATTGCGGGAAAAAACGCAAAAGACGGCCAAGACGGCAAAGAGCAGAAAGAACAAGGTCTTTCTGTCCACGATCACCGCCGCGACCTTTTGCATGAACGAGCCTCCGCTCCGCTTTTCCATACTCCAACTCCTCGCAAAGCGCACGACGCAGCTTAATCCAACATCTTGTATTTTACCATCCGGGACACCCGGCGTCAACGCGCACATCTAGTAAACTTCAGCATAGCGCGGGAGCATTAGAGGATAATTAAATTTTTGACTTTACTCTGATTTAACAAACGGCGGCTTTTTCATTTTACATGCGCCGAATATTCTCCATGATGCAGGGCGAAAAGCCCGCGCGACAATACATATAAGGAGAATTTGAAAAGATGAAAAAGACTCTCGCCATAGCACTGGCGCTCGTTCTCTGCCTGGGCCTTCTGGCGGCCTGCGGCGAGCCCGCTTCCGACCCCACCGACTCTCCCGTATCCGACGCCCCGCAGAGCGAGGCCCCCTCGAACGAGCCCATCGAGCTTTCCGGCACTGTTGTCGTGAACGGCTCCACCTCCATGGGCGACGTGATAAACGCCCTGACCGAGGGTTTCAACGAGATAAACCCCGACGTGCAGATCAGCTACACCGGTTCCGGCTCCAGCGCGGGCATCGAGGGTGTCCTGGCGGGCAGCTGTGACCTGGGCCTCTCCAGCCGTGAGCTCTCCGAGGACGAGCTGGGCGAAGGCGCTGTTGCGAACGTCATCGCCAAGGACGGCGTAGCCGTCGTCGTGAACCCCGAGAACCCCGTGACCGAGCTGACCAGCGAGCAGATAGCCAAGATCTTCACCGGCGAGATCACCAACTGGTCCGAGCTGGGCGGCAATGACGCCGAGATCGCCGTGTTCGGCCGCGACGCCGCCTCCGGCACCCGCAGCGCCTTTGAGGAGATCCTCGGCATCGAGGACAAGTGCGCCTACCTGAACGAGTACAGCACCACCGGCGACGTCATCGGCAATGTCGCCTCCAACCCGAACGCCATAGGCTATGCCTCCCTCTCCGCGGTGAACGAGACCGTCACCGCCGTAGCGGTCGACGGTGTGGCTCCCAGCGAGGCCACCGTTGCGGACGGCAGCTTCCCCATCCAGCGCCCCTTCGTTATCGTCACCGTCGAGGGCACTGAGCTCTCCGCCGAGGCCAAGGCCTTCCTCGACTACGCTATGAGCGCCGAGGTCGCAGAGATCATCGCCGCCGCCGGCGCCGTCTCCGCCAACGCCTAAGACCCGGTCCCCCCAAGAACGGCAAAGGCCCCCACAATACTGGGGGCCTGTTGCCCTGTAATAAGGGGTGCATCTGACAGGCGCTCAACTGGGCCTGAACCTCTGTCAGATCCACCCCTGGAAGGAATAGAGGTAAGTGCATTGAATGAAGTCGTTACACCGAAGGGAGGAAGCGGCAAAGTGAAAACGGCGTCCCGAAGGGGAAAGGCGGATAAAGCCGCCGCCGCGCCCGATTGCGCCAAGGCCGCAGAGCGCATAGAGGGAAAAAGCGGCGCGAAAGATGTGATGGAGTTCGTCATGAAGGCGACCTTTCTCATCTGCGGACTGGTAGCCGTCGCCTTTGTCCTTGTGATCTCGATCTATCTCATCGTCTCCGGGATCCCGGCGATACGCGAGGTGGGGCTCTTTGAGTTCCTCGGCGGCACGAACTGGGACCCGGCAAACAAGAGCGGAAACCCGGCCTACGGCATCCTGCCCATGATCCTCACGAGCGTCTACGGTACGGCGGGGGCCATTGTAATAGGCGTGCCGATAGGTTTCCTAATGGCCGTGTTCCTCTCCAAAGTCGCCAACCGGAAGCTCGCCGCCGTCATACGCGAGGTCGTGGACCTGCTTGCGGGGATACCCAGTGTCGTCTACGGCCTGGTCGGCATGATGGTGCTGCTGCCCGCCATACGCGAGTTCTTCGGTCTGCCCGCGGGCGACAGCCTGCTGGCCGCCATAGTAGTCCTGGCCATCATGATCCTGCCTTCCATCATCTCCGTCTCAGAGACGGCGCTAAACGCCGTGCCGCGCGAATATGAGGAGGCCTCCCTGGCCCTCGGCGCGACGGAGCTCGAGACCTATTTCCGAGTCTCCGCTCCGGCGGCAAAGAGCGGCATCGCCGCTGCGGTCGTGCTTGGCGTTGGACGAGCCATAGGCGAGGCCATGGCCATACTTATGGTCGCGGGCAACGTTGCAAATATGCCGAGCCTGCTCACCAGCGTCAAGTTCCTCACCACAGCGATAGCCGGCGAGATGGGCTATGCCGACGGGCTGCACCGTCAGGCGCTCTTCTCCATCGGCCTTGTGCTCTTCCTCTTCATCATGCTCATAAACGCGGCGCTCAATCTGTTCCTCAAGCGCAGTAAGGAGGACAAAGCGTGAAAGAATCGATAACAAAGGGCCTCAGCCCGCGCAGAAAGGCATATGACCTCACCATGCGTGTGCTGCTCTACACCTCGGCCGTCCTCATCTGCGCGCTGCTGGTTTTTCTCATCGGCTACATACTCTACCGCGGCATACCGCATCTGAGCTGGCAGTTCCTCACGAGCGAGGAGAGCGTCATAAAAGACATTGAGGGTATCCTGCCTGCGATACTCAACACCGTTTACGTCATCATAGCGACGCTCATCTTCATCCTGCCCCTGGGCGTGGGCAGCGCCATCTACCTGACGGAATACGCCACGAACAAGCGGCTCGTCTCGGCCATCGAGTTTGCCACGGAGACGCTCTCCGGCATGCCGAGCATTATCTTCGCGCTCGTCGGCGTGATCGTGTTCTGCGAGCTCTTCGGCCTGGGCGTCAGCCTCATAGCGGGCGCGCTCTCGCTCGTTATGATGACCCTGCCGACAGTCATAAGGACGACACAGGAGTCGCTCAAGACCGTGCCGCAGAGCTACCGAGAAGGCAGCCTGGCCCTGGGCAGCGGCAAGTGGCACATGATTCGCACCGTGGTCCTGCCCTCCTCCGTGGACGGCATTGTCACGGGCTGCATTCTGGCCGTGGGCCGCATCGTCGGCGAGAGCGCCGTTCTGATGTTCACGGCGGGCATGGGTACGCGCCTGGCCAAGTACGGCGACACCGTCGGCGAGTTTTTCAAGAACCTGTTCGACAGTTCCGGCGCGACGCTCACCGTCGCCCTCTACAACTACGCAAAGGAGCGCGCCGACTTCGATTCGGCCTTTGCCGTGGCCGTCGTGCTGCTTGTCATCGCCTTTGCCATCAACATAGCCGCGAAGCTCGCGGGCAAGAAGCTCAAAAAACGCTGAGAGCGGGAGATAATAAATGAGTGAAAAGACGATAATCGAGGCGAGGAACCTCGAACTATACTACGGCGACAACCACGCGCTCAAGTCGGTGTCGCTCGAAATACCGGAAAACCGCATAACAGCCCTCATCGGGCCATCCGGCTGCGGCAAGAGCACCTTCCTCAAGACGCTCAACCGCATGAACGACTTGGTTCCGGGCGTGCGCATCGAGGGCGAGGTGCTATATAACGGCGAGAACATATATGGAAAAGACGTGGACGTAACGCGCCTGCGCAAACAGATAGGCATGGTGTTCCAGAAGGCGAACCCCTTCCCCATGAGCATCTATGACAACATCGCCTACGGACCGCGCACCCACGGCATCAGGAACCGCGCGAAGCTCGACGACATCGTGGAGCGCTCGCTGCGCGACGCGGCCATATGGGACGAGGTGAAGGACAGGCTGAATAAAAGTGCCCTGGGCCTCTCCGGCGGCCAGCAGCAGAGGCTCTGCATAGCGCGCGCCCTGGCCGTGGAGCCGGACGTGCTGCTCATGGACGAGAGCACCAGCGCCCTGGACCCCATCTCCACCTCGAAGATAGAGGAGCTTGCGATGGAGCTCAAAAGCCGCTATACTGTGGTCATGGTGACGCACAATATGCAGCAGGCTGTGCGAGTATCGGACATGACGGCCTTCTTCCTGCTGGGCGAGCTGGTGGAGTTCGGCGAGACCGAGAGGCTCTTCTCGCACCCGCGGGATAAGCGGACCGAGGACTATATAACGGGGAGGTTCGGCTGATATGAGGCAGAGATTCGACGGGCAGCTCGCCGCCCTGAACCGCGAGCTCATAAGCATGGGGGCGCTCTGCGAGGAGGCCATAGCCGTCACAGCGCGCTCGGTGCTGGATGCGGACAGGAACCTGCTCACGAGGGTAAGCGCCCTCGAGGAAGAGATTGACCAGAAGGAGCGCGAGATTGAGCGCGTCTGCCTGAGGCTCCTCTTGCAGCAGCAGCCCGTGGCGGGCGACCTGCGGCAGATCTCCGCAGCGCTCAAGATGATAACGGACATGGAGCGCATAGGCGACCAGGCCTTGGACATAGCCGAGACAGCGGGCTTCATGGGTGAGCTGGACGAGGCCGACGCGGAGCTCTTCAAGCGCTTGGCGCAGACCGTTGTTGCAATGGTGACGGACAGCGTGGACGCCTACGTCAGCCGGGACCCTGCTGCCGCGAGGGCGGTGGCGAGGCGCGACGACGAGGCAGACAACGTGTTCAAGGCGATAAAGAGCGCCATGATCGAGCGGCTCTCCAGGCGGCCGGGGGACGGCGAATATGCGCTGGATCTTCTCATGATCGCAAAATACCTCGAGCGCATAGGCGACCACGCCACAAACATTGCAGAGTGGGTGGAGTTCGCGGCCACGGGCTACTATAAAGGCCGGGAGGTCTTGTGATGATATATTGTGTAGAGGACGACGCGAGCATAAGAGACATCGAGGTATATGCGCTGCGCTCGACGGGCTTTGAAGCCGAGGGCGTGGAGAGCGGCCTCGCGCTCTTTGCCGCGCTCAAAAGAGTTCCGGCGGAGCTTATCATCCTGGACGTCATGCTCCCGGGCGAGGACGGGCTGGATATACTCAAAAAGCTCCGCCTCGGCGCCGCCACGCGGAACGTCCCCGTCATCATGGCGACGGCGCGCGGCGAGGAATACGACAAAATAACAGGTCTCGACTCCGGCGCGGACGACTATTTGGTGAAGCCCTTCGGGATGATGGAGATGGTAAGCCGCGTCCGTGCGGTCCTGCGCCGGGCGAATCCCGAGCGCGTGAAGGCGCCGCTCTCTCTGGGCGGGGTGACGCTGGACCCGGTGAGCCACAGAGTAACAGCGGGCGGCGAGGAGATCTCTCTGACGCTGAAGGAGTTCGAGCTGCTGCACACGCTGATGTCGAGCCCCGGCGTGGTGTTTACGCGGGACCGGCTGCTCAGCGAGATCTGGGGAACTGACTACGACGGCGAGACCAGGACCGTGGACGTCCACGTCCGAACGCTGCGGCAGAAGCTGGGCGAGGCCGGCAGCATTATCGGAACGGTGCGCGGCGTGGGCTACAGGACGGAGGCGTGAGAGATGACGAAACGCATATTCCGCTCCGTTATCCTGACGGCGCTGGCTGTGTTTGTGGCCTGCCTTGCCCTTGTCGTGGGTGCGCTGTACAGCTATTTTTCCGCGCGGCAGGAGAGCCAGCTGACCACGGAGGCGCGGCTGGCGGCTGCGGGAGTGGAGGCCCAGGGCCTCGACTACCTCGAGAGCTTGGGCCGGCGTGACGGGCTGCGCCTGACTTGGATAGCCGCAGACGGTTCCGTGCTCTACGACTCGAACGCTGACGCGGCAGGGATGGAGAACCACGCGGAGCGCGAAGAGGTCAAGGAGGCGCTGGAGACGGGCAGCGGCGAAGGCAGCCGCGTTTCCGCCACGCTCAGCGAAAAGACCGTCTACGTAGCGCTGCGCCTTTCGGACGGGACGGTCCTGCGCGCCGCGGCCTCTCACTACACTGTGCCGACTCTGCTCTTCGGCATATTGCAGCCGCTGCTGGTCATAATCATACTTGCGATAGCGCTCTCAGCCTTTTTGGCTTCGCGGCTGTCGAAGCGCATCGTGGGACCGCTCAACGCCATAGACCTGGACCATCCTCTTGAAAACGAGACGTACGACGAGCTCTCGCCCCTGCTGACCCGCGTGGAGCGGCAGCAGCGGCAGATACGCTCCCAGCTGGACGAGCTTAACAGGCGGCGGCGCGAATTCGAAGCCGTCACGGGCAGCATGTCGGAGGGGCTCATCCTTCTGGACGCGGAGAGCCGGGTGCTGAGCATCAATCCCGCTGCGCGCCGGATCTTCGGCGCAGGTGAGGACTGCGTCGGACAGGACATCCTGACCGTGGACCGCAGCCCGGAGCTGCGCGCGCTGCTGGAGCGGGCTCGCGGCGGCGAGCGGGCCGAGGCCGGCATAGAGCGCATGGGCCTCGAGTACCAGCTGACAGTCAGCCCGGTCACGGGCGGAGGCGCGGTTCTGCTCATCTTCGACGTGACGGAGCGGCGCAGGGCGGAGCGCATAAGGCGCGAGTTCACGGCGAACGTCTCGCACGAGCTCAAGACCCCGCTGCATTCGATCATGGGCGCGGCGGAACTGCTGGAGGCCGGACTTGTGAAGCCCGGGGACGAAGCTGGGTTCTACGGCAGGATACGTTCAGAGTCCGCACGGCTCCTGGCGCTCATCGAGGACGTCATAGACCTCTCCCGCATGGACGAGGGAGAGAGCTTCCCAACCGAGGAGACGGACCTGCACGAGCTCGCGCAGGAAGTTGCCGCCCAGCTGGCCCCGGAGGCGGAAAAGAGAGGCATAGCCCTCCGCGTGGAGGGCGGGGAGGCAAAGCTCATGGGCGTGCGCAGGCTGCTCTGGGAGATAGTCTGGAACCTGGCGGACAACGCCGTGAAGTATGGCCGCGACGGCGGCTGTGCCGTCATAACGACGGAGACGCGGGAGGATACGCTGCGGCTCAGGGTGCGGGACGACGGCCCCGGCATCCCGCCGGAGCACCAGCCCCGGGTGTTCGAGCGTTTCTACCGCGTGGACAAGAGCCACTCGAAGGCGACGGGCGGCACCGGCCTGGGCCTTTCCATCGTGAAGCACGCTGCGCAGTACCACAAGGGCCGCATCAGCCTCTGGTCGGACAAGGACGGGACCGAGATCACCATAGACTTCCCCAAAAACTGAACCAATACCTGCAAAACCCCTCTGCCGAGGCGCGGCGGAGGGGTTTGTTGTTGCTTTTGGGGCGGGGGCTGGTGTAAGATTTGGAGGGGGGTGGAAGAGTGAATTGTTATTTCGCGCCGCTGGAGGGCGTGACCGGATACGCCTTCCGCCGCGCGCATGCAAGGTATTTCAGCCCGGCGGACAAATACTTCGCGCCTTTCTATTCGCCCACGCGCGAGCACGTCATCCCGCCGCGCGTACTGAGGGAGCTGGACCCGGAGCGGAACAGGGGCGTGCCGCTGGTGCCGCAGCTGCTCTGCCGGGATGCGGGCGACTTTGTCTGGGCGGCGAAGGCGCTGGCGGACATGGGCTGCGCGGAGGTGGACCTGAACCTCGGCTGTCCCTCGGGGACAGTCGCCGCAAAGGGAAAGGGCTCCGGATTTTTGGCCTTCCCGGAGGAGCTGGACGCCTTTTTCGGGCGCGTGTTCGCGGAGCCGGACATGCCCCGGATCTCGGTAAAGACCAGGCTGGGAGTTGAGGACGGGAGCGAATTCCCCCGGCTCATGGATATATATTGCCGCTACCCGATATCGGAGCTCATCGTCCACACCCGGGTGCGCAGGGATATGTACCGCCTCCCGGCGCGGCCGGAGGCCTTTGCGGAGGCGCTGCGCTTCGAAAGGACCGTGTATAACGGGGACCTGTTTTCGCCCGGAGACATAGCTGCGCTGCGGGAGCGCTATCCGGGGCTCGGCGCGGTCATGCTGGGCCGGGGCGCAGCGGCTAACCCGGGCATATTCGGCCTCATCCGCGGCGGAATAGGCTTTGAGCGGAGCGCGCTGCGCGAATTCCACGACGAGATCTACGAGACCTGTTGCCGGGACTTCGGCTCGGCCGGCTCCGCGGTGTTGAGGATGAAGGAGCTCTGGAGCTATCTGCGCTTTCTCTTTCCCGGCTCGGATAAGGCGCTCAAGCGCCTGAACAAGGCCCGCCGCCCCGAGGACTTCGAGGCGGCGGCGAGGGACATACTATGCGGCGCGGAGCTGGACCCTCTCGCCGCCTATGGAACGGAGGCATGAGATGAGACTGTTCATAGCGATAAACTTCGACGATACGGAGCTGGACGCCTTTGAGGCGGCGCGGGAGCGCCTGCGCGCTCAGGCCGGGGCGGCAAATTACTCCCGCCGCGAGAATCTGCACCTGACCCTGGCCTTCCTGGGCGAGCAGCCGCCTGCGCGCATGGGAGAGATAAGCGGGGCCATGCTGAAGGCGACGAAGAACGCCCCCGGCTTTGAGCTCCGCTTCGACAGGGCGGGGCGCTTCCGGCGCGAGGGCGGAGACATCTGGTGGCTGGGAGCGGCGGAGTCCCCGGAGTTGACGAAGCTGCAGGCGGGGCTCGCCGCCGAACTGAGGGCGAGGGGCTTCAAGCTGGAGGACCGGCGCTACACACCGCATCTCACGCTGGCGCGCGAGGTCCGGGGCGAGGCGGAGCCAGAGCTTGTACTGCCCGAGCCCGTCCCGGCGCTGGTGCGCGGGGCGAGCCTTATGCTCTCGGAGCGCAGACAGGGAGTTTTGACCTATACTCCGCTGCTCTTCTGCGGCTTTGCGCGTTGACGCGCCGCCGCCGGTCATGCTATGATGACTGGTACGGGAGGAGGCGGGAGCATGAGGGTATATGACCTGACTCACACGGTATCGGAGGACATACTAGTCTGGCCGGGCACTGAAAAACCAAGGCTGTCCGAGGGCAGCACCTTTGAAAAAGACGGCTTCCGCGAGACGAGGCTGGAGATATTTTCCCACGTCGGCACGCACATGGACGCCCCCGCGCACATGCGGCGCGACAGGCCGCAGCTGGACGAGCTGCCGGCATCCGCCTTCTGCGGCAGCGCCTGGGTGCTGGACGCGCGGGACTGCGCGCCGGGTGTGGAGATAGGACCTGAGGCCGTGGAGCCTGTGAGGGGCGCGGACTTCCTTCTCGTCTGCACGGGCTGGGCCAGGTATTGGAACAGCGAGAAGTACTTCGGCCGCTACCCGGTGCTCTCCGCCGCGGCGGTGGAGCGCGCCGTCCGGCTGGGCGTGCGCGGCATCGGCCTGGACACCATGGGCATAGACCCGATGGACGACGCGGACTTCACGCGGCACCACATCATGTTCGAAAAGGGACTCGTGATCGTGGAAAACCTCCGCGGCCTGGCCGAGCTTGCGGGCAGGCGCCTGTTCTTTGCGGCGCTGCCGCTGAAATACAAAAACGCCGACGGCGCGCCTGTGCGTGCCGTCGGCATAGAGGGGTTGGGCTGGGGCTCAGCCCAGCGCGACGTCTAGGATCATCATGAGCACAAAGCCGAGCGCCGCGCCTATGGTGCCGAGGTTCGAGTGCTCCCCGGCCTGGGCCTCGGGTATGAGCTCCTCGACGACGACGTAGATCATCGCCCCCGCGGCGAAGGAGAGGACATAGGGCAGGGCGGGCGTTATGAGCCCGGTCAGGAGTATTGTAAGCAGCGCGCCGATGGGTTCCACGACGCCGGAGAGCATACCCATGACGAAGGCTTTGCCGCGGCCCATGCCCTGGCCGAGCAGGGGCATGGATATGACGGCGCCTTCCGGGACGTTCTGCAGGGCTATGCCAGCGGCGAGCGTGAAGGCGGCAGCGGCGGGGATGACGGTTTCTCCGGAGAGCGCCCCGGCAAACACCACGCCGACGGCCATGCCCTCCGGCAGGTTGTGCAGCGTGACGGCCAGGACGAGCATGGTGGACTTGCCCAGCCCGCAGCTCTTACCCTCCGGACAATCAGAGCCCAGGTGCAGATGGGGTATGACGCTGTCCAGCAGGAGCAGAAAGCCTATGCCGGCCAAAAAGCCTATGGCCGCGGGCAGCCAGGCCGTCACGCCCTGCTGTTCCGCCATGTCTATGGCCGGGATTATCAGCGACCAGACGGAGGCCGCTATCATCACGCCGGAGGCAAAGCCCAGCAGCAGCCGCTGCAGGCCAGGTTTCACCCCGCCCTTCAGGAAGAACACAAAGCAGGAGCCCAACGCGGTGCCGAGGAATGGTATCAGTATGCCGATGGCGGTCTTGAGCGTTTCGTTCACGGTGCTCGCCTCCTTTTCGACAGGATTATATCACAGAAGGCCCAAAAGGGAATACAGAGGAATATTTATTTTTTTGTCAACTTTTTCGGCGTGCGCCGCGTCATAATATACAGAGAGACAGACAGGAGATGAGCTGCGGTGACAAGGAGCACTGCCCGGCGCAGAGGCCGGGATAAACATTTCAAGCGAGGCCTAAAGACGGCGCTCGCGGTTTTTGCCATGCTTGCCCTGATGCTCATAACAGGCTCCGGCTTCTTCGGAGGACACCACGGCGCAGCGGACCCGGGCTGGAAGGTACCGGACATTCCGGCAAGCAGCGAGAACCCGGACACTCAGGGCGGCGACGAGGACGCCGAAACCACCGGCGCTCCGGACGACCCCAACGCTACGGAGCCTCCGGCAGAGACCAAGGCCCCGGAGAGCGGCGAGGAGGACGCGCGTCCCTCGCCCACTCCGAACGACTGCAGTATGCTCGTCCCGGAGAGCGAGGCCGTGGACGACAGCTATTTTGACGACGCCGTGTTCATCGGCAACTCCAGGACGGTGGGGCTCAGGATGTACTCCGGCCTCACTAAGGCCACATTTATAACCGAAGTCGGCCTCACGGTGGACAGTATATTTACGGACTACTGCGACGTCTCGGGCATAGGCCGCAGCCGCACCTTCGACGCCCTCGCTAGCATGGAGTTCGGCAAGGTCTATATCATGCTGGGCATGAACGAGCTGGGCTGGGTCTACGAGAGCGTGTTCAAGGAGGACTACGGCAAGATAATAGACAAGATCCGCGAGATAAACCCGGACGCCGTCATCTATATACAGTCGATAATCCCCGTCAGCAAGTGGAAGGACTCCAACGACAACGTTTATACC
>ENA-OZHP01000476-OZHP01000476.1-human-gut-metagenome-genome-assembly--contig:-NODE-476-length-17457-cov-9.912999_pt1 | contig 17457 bp, 9 predicted proteins | sample MGYA00244046_ERZ653686 | MGnify/ENA primary metagenome ERZ653686 (study PRJEB26926, sample SAMN06165313) | human gut metagenome | biome: ENVO:00009003; feature: ENVO:2100002; material: ENVO:00002003... | reverse complement strand
GTCTATTATGTAAGAATAGACAAGAACAGAAAGATATTCATCACCACTTTCATCAGAGCACTCGGACTCGGTACGGACGATGAGATCCGCGAGTTCTTCGGCAACGATGAGAGAATCGAAGCCACCATCGAGAGAGACGAGACGAAGAATCAGGGCGAAGCGCTCATGGAAGTCTTCAAGCGTCTGCGTCCCGGCGAGCCCGTGACCCTTGAGTCCGCCCAGCAGCTGCTCGACAATCTCTTCTTCGATCCGCGCAGATACGATATCTCGCGCGTCGGCAGATACAAATATAATAAGAAGCTCGCCATTGCCGCCCGCCTTGCAGGCTGCAAGCTTGCCGAGCCCGTTATCGCTCCGCTGACCGGCGAGATTCTTGCCGAGGCAGGCGAGGTCGTTACCAAGGCGAAGGCTAAGGAGATCGAGCGCGCAGGCGTTATGGTCGCCGTCGCCGATGTCGAGGGCAAGAAGGTCAAGATCATCTCCAACGGCATGGTCGATCCTATGGACTATGTGCCCGAGGGCGTGACCAAGGAAGAGCTTCTTGAAGCCGGCATCAACGAAAAGGTTCGCTTCCAGATAATCACCGAGATAGTCGAAGAGTGCGGCGACGACAAAGAGGCTCTTCTCGAGCAGCTCAGACTCCGCCACGACGACCTTATCCCGAACCACATCATAATCGACGATATCTTCTCTTCGATAAACTATATCAACTGCCTTGCGAACAAGATAGGCACCACGGACGACATCGACCACCTCGGCAACAGACGTATCCGCTGCGTGGGCGAGCTGCTCCAGAATCAGTTCAGAATCGGTCTGTCGAGAATGGAGAGAGTTGTCCGCGAGAGAATGACTCTTCAGGCTCAGGAGAAGGAGGAGAACATCACTCCTCAGGCTCTTATCAACATCCGTCCTGTCATGATGGCAATAAAGGAGTTCTTCGGCTCCTCCCCGCTGTCGCAGTTCATGGATCAGATCAACCCCCTTGCGGAGCTGACTCATAAGCGCCGTCTTTCCGCCCTCGGTCCCGGCGGTCTTTCGAGAGACCGTGCAGGATTCGAAGTCCGAGATGTTCACTACTCGCATTACGGCAGAATGTGCCCCATCGAGACTCCCGAAGGTTCCAACGTCGGACTTATCTCCTACCTTGCAACTTTCGCGCGCATAAATGAATACGGCTTCATCGAGGCTCCGTTCAGAAAGGTCGACAAGGCCACCGGTCGCGTCACGGACGAAGTTGAGTATATGACAGCCGATGTCGAGGACGACTACATTGTCGCCCAGGCGAACGAGCCGCTCGACGAAAACGGAATGTTCGTCCACGAGAGAGTCAACGCAAGACACAGGGACGGCTTCCTTGAGATCGACCGCATGAAGGTCGACTACATGGATGTCTCCCCGAAGATGGTCGTCTCCGTCGCAACTTCGATGATTCCGTTCCTCGAGAACGACGACGCAAACCGAGCCCTCATGGGATCGAACATGCAGAAGCAGGCGGTTCCGCTGCTCAAGACCGAGAGCCCTATAGTCGGCACCGGTATGGAATATAAAGCGGCTGTTGACTCCGGCGTTGTCGTGCTTGCAAAGCACTCCGGCCGCGTCACAAAGGTCGATGCCGAGCAGATCGAGATTCTCAGCGACGAGAACATTCTCGACCATTACGATATAATCAAGTTCATGCGCTCCAACCAGGGCACATGCGTCAACCAGCGCCCGATAGTCACCCTCAACCAGCGCGTTGAAAAGGGCGACGTCATAGCCGACGGTCCCGCAACGGATCACGGCGAGATATCCCTCGGCAAGAACGCCCTTGTCGGCTTCATGACCTGGGAAGGCTACAACTACGAGGACGCGGTTCTCATCAACGAAAAGATGGTTCGCAACGATGTCTACACCTCGATTCACATCGAGAAGCACGAGATCGAAGCGAGAGATACAAAGCTCGGACCCGAGGAGATCACAAGGGATATCCCGAACGTCTCCGACGATCTTCTGAGCAACCTTGACGAGCGCGGCATAATCCGCGTCGGCGCCGAAGTTCACTCCGGCGACATCCTTGTCGGTAAGGTAACGCCCAAGGGCGAGACCGAGCTGACCGCAGAAGAGAGACTGCTCCGCGCCATATTCGGCGAGAAGGCGAAAGAGGTCAGAGATACCTCCCTCAAGGTCTCCCACGGCGAATACGGCATCGTCGTCAAGGTCGAAGAGTTCACCCGCGAGAACAGCGATGAGCTCGCACCCGGCGTAAACAAGGTCGTCCGCTGCTATATCGCCCAGAAGCGTAAGCTTTCCGTCGGCGATAAGATGGCAGGCCGCCACGGTAACAAGGGTGTTGTTTCAAGAATACTTTCTCAGGAGGATATGCCCTTCCTTCCGGACGGCACGCCGCTCGATATCGTGCTCAACCCCCTGGGCGTTCCCTCCCGAATGAATATCGGTCAGGTGCTCGAAGTGCATCTCGGCTTTGCCGCGAAGCATCTGGGCTACAAGGTCGAGACTCCCGTCTTCGACGGTGCGCACGAGGATGATATCCGCGAAGCGCTCAAGCAGGCAGGACTCAGAGAGGACGGCAAGACGATACTTTACGACGGACGTACCGGCAGACAGTTCGATAACCCCGTCACCGTCGGTGTCATGTATTACCTCAAGCTGTTCCACCTTGTTGACGATAAGATTCACGCACGTTCCACCGGCCCGTACTCGCTCGTTACGCAGCAGCCCCTCGGCGGTAAAGCCCAGTTCGGCGGCCAGCGTTTCGGTGAGATGGAAGTCTGGGCTCTCGAGGCTTACGGCGCTGCCTACACCCTCCAGGAGATACTGACAGTCAAGTCCGACGATGTTGTCGGCCGTGTCAAGACCTACGAGGCAATAGTCAAGGGCAACAACGTTCCCAAGCCCGGCATTCCCGAGTCGTTCAAGGTTCTCGTCAAAGAGCTTCAGTCCCTCTGCCTTGATGTCAGCGTCCTTGACGCGGACGGAGAGGAGATTGACCTCAAGCAGACCGACGAGGAACTCGGATTTGCACCTTCAGACGATAAGGCATTCTCCTCCGTCAACGACGCCGGCACTGCAGGCGGCTACGGCACGGAAAACGAAGAGGGCGATATCTTCAATGTCGGCTCCGGCGAGGACGACGATGACAGCGCCGATTTCGCAGACGATGCCGAGGGCGATGATGACTACTATGACGGCGACATCTTCTCCGACAGCGAAGGCGAGCTTGACGACTACGACGACTGAGAACAGTCACCTTAAAAATATATTTTAAAAAGGGGCAGTCAACGGATGGAAAACAATACCTTTGAATCCATAAAAATAGGTCTTGCGTCTCCCGATAAGATCAGAAGCTGGTCTTACGGCGAGGTCAAGAAGCCCGAAACCATCAATTACCGCACACTCAAGCCCGAAAAGGACGGACTGTTCTGCGAAAGGATATTCGGACCCCAGAAGGACTGGGAGTGCCACTGCGGCAAATATAAAAGAATCCGCTACAAGGGCAAGATATGCGAACGCTGCGGCGTTGAGATAACCCGCTCCAAGGTTCGCCGCGAGAGAATGGGTCACATTGAGCTTGCAGCTCCCGTTTCCCACATCTGGTATTTCAAGGGAATACCCTCAAGAATGGGTCTTATCCTCGATATATCGCCGCGCAACCTTGAGAAAGTTCTCTACTTTGCGATGCATATCGTTATCGATCCCGGCACAACGGATCTTAAAAAGTATCAGGTTCTCGACGAGAAGGATTACGACGAGTATCGCCTGATGTATGAGGACGATTTCAGAGCGGGCATGGGCGCCGAGGCTATCAAGGAGCTCCTTGCCGAAATCGACCTCGACCAGCTTTCCGCGCAGCTGCGCGAGGAGATAGAGAAAGCAAGCGGTCAGAAGAAGGCTAAGGCTCTCAAACGCCTTGAGGTTGTCGAGGCGTTCAGACAGAGCGGCAACAGACCCGAGTGGATGATCCTCGACGTGCTTCCGGTTATCCCGCCGGAGCTTCGTCCCATGGTTCAGCTCGAGGGCGGACGCTTTGCAACGAGCGACCTCAACGATCTTTACCGCCGCGTTATCAACAGAAACAACCGTCTGCGCAAGCTCCTTGAGCTCGGCGCACCCGAGATAATAGTCCGCAACGAGAAGCGTATGCTTCAGGAAGCTGTCGATGCTCTTATCGACAACGGCCGCCGCGGCAGACCCGTAACCGGTCCGAACAACAGAGCGCTCAAGTCGCTCTCCGATATGCTTAAAGGTAAGCAGGGACGTTTCAGACAGAACCTGCTCGGTAAGCGTGTTGACTATTCCGGACGTTCGGTTATCGTCGTCGGTCCCGAGCTGAAGATCTATCAGTGCGGTCTGCCGACCGAGATGGCTCTTGAGCTGTTCAAGCCCTTCGTCATGAAGAGACTTGTCCAGACCGGCAAGGCGAACAACGTCAAGTCCGCAAGAAAGATGGTCGAGCGCCAGAATCCCGTTGTCTGGGATGCTCTCGAAGTGGTTATCAAGGATCACCCCGTGCTCCTCAACCGCGCTCCCACGCTTCACAGACTCGGTATCCAGGCTTTCGAACCCATCCTTGTCGAGGGCAGAGCTATCAAGCTTCATCCCCTCGTTTGTACCGCATTCAACGCCGACTTCGACGGCGACCAGATGGCAGTTCACGTTCCGCTTTCTGCGGAGGCTCAGGCTGAGGCGCGCTTCCTTATGCTCGCCGCCAACAACCTCCTCAAGCCCTCCGACGGACGCCCGGTCACCGTTCCCACGCAGGACATGGTCCTCGGCTCATATTACCTCACCCTTGAAAAGCCCGGCGAGCCCGGCGAGGGCAAGGTGTTCAGAGATGTCGATGAGGCCACCATGGCTTACGACGACGGCACCATCGGACTCCATGCGAGAATCAAGATCCGCATGACCAAGGAGATAGACGGCAAACCCGTCAGAAAGCTCGTCTCCACCACCATGGGACGCGTTATCTTCAACGGACCTATCCCGCAGGATCTCGGCTTTGTTGACAGAAGCGATCCGGAGAACGACTTCAAGCTTGAGGTCGATTTCCTCGTCAATAAAAAGAAACTCGGCGAAATTATCGATAGATGCATCAAGATTCACGGCACTTCGATAGCGGCCGATATGCTTGATAAGATCAAGGCTCAGGGCTACAAGTACTCGACCCGAAGCGGTATCACCGTCGCTGTCTGCGACGCTACCATACCGCCGCGTAAGGGCGAACTCATTGCCGACGCCGAGAAGGACGTCGCCGAGATCATGGACAACTATGAGAACGGTCTTCTCTCCGATGAGGAGCGCACGAACATGGTCATTGAGACCTGGGAAGACTGCACAAAGAGAGTTGCCGCAGAACTCAAGGCGAACTTCGATCCCTACAACCCGATCAACATGATGCTTGACTCCGGTGCGCGAGGCAACGACAGCCAGCTGCGTCAGCTTGCAGGTATGCGCGGACTTATCGCGAATACGGCAGGTAAGACGATTGAAATCCCCATCAGAGCCAACTACCGTGAAGGTCTTAATATACTCGAATATTTCATCTCGTCGCGTGGTGCGCGTAAAGGTCTTGCCGATACCGCGCTTCGTACCGCGGACTCGGGTTACCTTACCAGACGTCTTGTCGATGTCTCGCAGGATGTTATCATCCGCGAGGAGGACTGCGGCTGCACAGAGGGCTCGGATGTCTACGATATCTTCGACGGAAAGCGCCGCATAGTCAGCCTCACCGAGCGTCTTACCGGCCGCTATCTGCTCAACGACTTTGTCGATGAGGAGACGGGCGAGCTTATCATGAGCAAGGATAAGATGATGAGCGAGGATGACGCAAAGCGCGTCGCCGACAAGGTATATGAGTACCACGATAAGAAGGTCGCCGCGGGCGAAGAGCCCGAGGACAGCCTTGCAAAGATAAAGATCCGTTCGCTGCTTACCTGCCAGTCCGAGCACGGCGTCTGCATCAAGTGCTACGGCGCGAACCTTGCAACCGGCGAGCCTGTTACGGTCGGTGAAGCAGTCGGTATCATCGCGGCTCAGTCGATAGGCGAGCCCGGTACACAGCTGACGATGAGAACGTTCCACACCGGCGGCGCGAAAGACCAGTCCGATATCACGGAAGGTCTTCCCAGAGTCGAGGAGCTGTTCGAAGCGAGAAAGCCCAAGAGCCTCGCTCTTATCAGTGAGATCTCCGGTACGGTTTCCGAGCGCGAGATCAAGAAGGTCAGAAACATCATCGTCACAGATCCCGAGACTCTCGAGGAGAAGGCGTATCCCATCCACTACGGTATGCGCGTCAAGGTTGAGCCCGGCGATCACATCAACAAGGGCGACACCATCACCGAAGGTGCTCTCAACCCGCACGATATTCTCGCAGTTCTCGGCGTCGAGGCTGTTCACGATTACCTCATCCGCGAGGTTCAGAGAACCTACCGTATGCAGGGTGTTGACGTCAACGATAAGCACATCGAGGTCATCGTCCGTCAGATGATGAAGAAGGTCAAGATCACCGATCCCGGCGACACGACTTTCCTGCCCGGCGCTGTTGTTGACAAGCTCGAGTTCAAGGCGGAGAACGCACGCGTCGCCGCCAAGGCTCAGGAGACAGGCGAGGAGCTCGCAGAGGCTCAGTGCATGCCCGTGCTCATGGGTATCACAAAGGCTTCTCTTGCAACCGAGTCCTTCCTCTCGGCCGCATCCTTCCAGGAGACGACAAGAGTCCTCACCGACGCCGCCATCAAGGGCAAGAGCGATCCGCTGCTCGGTCTCAAGGAGAATGTCATCATCGGCAAGCTCCTGCCGTCGGGTACCGGCATGAAGTGCTACAGCGATGTTCAGGTGCTTCCCACTACGGGCATCTTCAGCGACCTTGCCGAGAAGCTCGAAGAGGCGGAGAACCAGGAAGAAGCAGAATAATAAACAACCATCGAGCCGGAGTCTGCCGCTTTTGCGGGGGACTCCGGCAGCGGTGACTATAAAGAGATGCGTTTATTGGACAAAAATCATATATAATGCCCCGATAAACGCCGAATATTTTGTCATTTGACGAACCGAAAAGGTTGACAAACAGGACCTTCAGCGGTATAATTTTAAATTGTGATGTCTTGTGTTTTGGGATAATTATGCCCGAAGCGCGGATTTCATATATAAATCTTAGAAAGGAGATGTACTGCTTGCCAACGTTTAATCAGCTTGTGAGAAACGGAAGAGAAACTCTTGAGAAGAAACCCAAAGCCCCCGCGCTTTTGAAGGGTCTCAACTCCAAGAAAAATGTCATGACCGACACTGCTTCTCCGCAGAAGCGCGGTGTTTGCACAGCGGTTAAGACCACCACCCCCAAGAAGCCCAACTCGGCTCTTAGAAAGATCGCCAGAGTTCGTCTTTCCAACGGCATCGAGGTTTCGGCTTATATCCCGGGCGTCGGTCATAACCTTCAGGAGCACTCGGTTGTTCTCATCCGCGGCGGCCGTGTTAAGGACCTTCCCGGTGTGCGTTACCACATCATCCGCGGAACGCTCGATACACAGGGCGTCAACGGCAGAATGCAGGCCCGTTCCAAGTACGGTGCTAAGCGTCCGAAGGCTGCCAAAAAGTAATTCCGCATGACGCGGAAAGCTTAAGAGACAGAATCTTCTTGCAGGTGATTACTCCAATGCGAGAGTGCATTGAAATACATGCCTCCCATTGACACCACGAGAGTTTTGTCACTCGAGTACCTATGATATCATTACTATGAAGGAGGGAAGCGAAGTGCCAAGAAGAGGCAAGATAGCAAAACGTGACGTTTTGCCCGATCCGCTTTACAACTCAAAGCTCGTAACACGCCTTATCAACAACGTCATGATCGACGGTAAGAAGGGCGTCGCTCAGAAAATCGTTTACGAGGCTTTCGACATTATCCGTGAGAAGACCGGTAAGGAACCGCTTGAGGTTTTTGAGGCTGCTATGGAGAATGTCATGCCCGTTCTCGAAGTCAAAGCTCGTCGAGTCGGCGGTGCAACCTATCAGGTTCCCATGGAGGTTCGTCCGGAGAGAAGACAGACCCTCGGTCTGCGCTGGATAACCCTTTATTCCCGTCAGCGTTCCGAGAGAACGATGAAGGAGAGACTTGCTAACGAGATCATGGATGCCGTCAATTCGACCGGTTCGGCATTCAAGAAGCGTGAGGATACTCACAAGATGGCAGAGGCCAACAAGGCATTTGCACATTTCAGGTGGTAATTTCACCTATATATTTTGCTATTCGCACAAAGGCGAGATACGGAGGTTTTTATGCCGAGAGAGGTTTCACTGGAAAAGACCAGGAATATCGGAATCATGGCGCATATTGACGCAGGCAAAACCACCACAACGGAGCGTATCCTGTTCTACACAGGAAAGACCCACAAACTCGGCGAAGTGCATGATGGTGCTGCGACAATGGACTGGATGGAGCAGGAGCAGGAGAGAGGTATAACCATTACCTCCGCTGCGACTACCTGCTTCTGGAAGAACCACCGAATCAACATCATCGACACTCCCGGCCACGTGGACTTCACCGTTGAGGTTGAGCGTTCTCTGCGTGTTCTGGACGGTTCTGTTACCGTTCTTTGCGCAAAGGGCGGCGTTGAGCCCCAGTCCGAAACCGTCTGGAGACAGGCGGACAAGTACCAGGTTCCGAGAATGGTCTATGTTAACAAGATGGACATTATGGGAGCTAACTTCTATAATGTTATAGACATGATGAAGGAGCGCCTGAAGTGTAACGCAGTTCCGATTCAGCTCCCCATAGGCGCGGAAGCTGACTTCAAGGGAATCATCGACCTTGTTCAGATGCAGGCTGATGTCTACTATGATGACAAGGGTCTCGACGTCAGAGTCGAGGATATTCCCGAGAACATGAAGGAACTTGCACAGAAGTATCATGATGAGCTCGTTGAGCACGTCGCCGAACAGGACGACGAGCTGCTCGAGAAGTATCTCGGCGGCGAGGAGCTCACCATTGATGAGATAAAGACCTGCATCCGCAAGTCTACTATCGCCAATAAGATGGTTCCCGTATGCTGCGGTACTTCTTACCGCAACAAGGGTGTTCAGCAGCTGCTTGACGCTATTGTTGATTACATGCCCGCTCCGACGGATGTCCCGTCGATAAAGGGCACGAACCCCGAGACCGGTGAAGAGGAGTTCCGTCATTCTTCGGATTCCGAGCCGTTCGCAGCTCTTGCTTTCAAGATCGCGACCGATCCCTTCGTCGGTAAGCTCTGCTTCTTCAGAGTTTATTCGGGCACAGTCACCACCGGCAGCACTGTTTACAATGCTACCAAGGACTGCAACGAGCGTCTGGGAAGAATCCTGCAGATGCACTCCAACCACAGAAAGGATATCGACTGCGTTTACGCCGGAGATATCGCTGCGACTATCGGTCTTAAGAACACCACCACCGGCGACACGCTCTGCGACGCCAAGGCTCCGATAATCCTTGAGTCCATGGAGTTCCCCGATCCCGTTATCAGGGTCGCTATCGAGCCCAAGACCAAGGCAGGCCAGGAGAAGATGGCTATCGCGCTTGCAAAGCTCGCCGAAGAGGATCCGACCTTCAAGTGCTACACTGATGAAGAGACGGGTCAGACCATCATCGCCGGCATGGGCGAGCTTCACCTTGAGATAATCGTTGACAGACTTCTTCGTGAGTTCAAGGTCGAGGCTAATGTCGGTAAACCCCAGGTCGCATACCGCGAGACCATCACCAAACCCGCAGAGAGCGATACCAAGTATTCGCGTCAGTCGGGCGGCCGCGGACAGTACGGTCACGTCAAGATCCGCATCGAGCCCAACCCCGAGAAGGGTTACGAGTTCGTCAACGAGGTCGTCGGCGGCGCTATCCCGAAGGAATATATCGGACCTGCAGAGGCCGGTATCAAGGGTGCAATGCAGTCGGGCGTTCTTGCAGGCTTCAACGTTGTTGACGTCAAGGTCACTCTTTACGATGGATCTTATCACGAGGTCGACTCCTCCGAAATGGCGTTCAAGATCGCCGGTTCTATGGCGTTCAAGGATGCGATGAAGAAGGCAGCTCCCGTGCTCATGGAGCCCATCATGAAGGTCGCCATTATCGTCCCCGAGGACTATATGGGCGATGTTATCGGCGATGTCAACTCCCGCCGCGGACAGATCGAAGGCACCGAGATGCGTACGGGCGCAGTGCAGATCAATGCATTCATCCCGCTGTCGAATATGTTCGGCTACGCTACCACCCTTCGTTCCAAGACGCAGGGACGCGGTCAGTATGTCATGGAGCCCAGCCACTACGCCGAGGTTCCGAAGTCTATTGCTGAGACTGTCATCAAGGACAAGTAATTTTTAAAAAGCACTTGAATTTTCAGGTGTAAATTGATAGAATAGTTTTATGCTGATGCATGAGACAATTATTTAACCAATTAAAGGGAGGAAATTCCAAATGGCAAAAGCTAAATTCGAAAGAACTAAGCCCCATGTAAACATTGGTACCATTGGTCACGTTGACCATGGTAAGACTACTCTTACCGCTGCTATCACCAAGACTCTCGCTATGAAGGGCGAGGCTGAGTTTGTTGATTACGCTAACATCGATAAGGCTCCCGAGGAGAGAGAGCGCGGTATTACAATCAACACCGCTCACGTTGAGTATGAGACTGCTACCCGTCACTATGCTCACGTTGACTGCCCCGGCCATGCTGACTATATCAAGAACATGATCACCGGTGCTGCTCAGATGGACGGCGCTATCCTTGTTATAGCTGCTACCGACGGCCCCATGGCTCAGACCAAGGAGCACCTTCTTCTTGCCCGTCAGGTTGGCGTGCCCTATATCATCGTCTTCATGAACAAGGTTGACCAGGTCGACGATCCTGAGCTCCTTGAGCTTGTCGAGATGGAGATCCGCGATACTCTTAACGAGTATGGCTTCCCCGGCGATGACACCCCGATCATCAAGGGTTCTGCTCTTAAGGCTCTTGAGTACAACGGCAATGATCCTGACGCCCCCGAGCTTGCTTGCATCTGGGAGCTCATGAACGCTGTTGACACTTATATCCCCACTCCCGACCGTAAGGCTGACCTGCCTTTCCTTATGCCTGTTGAGGATGTCTTCACCATCACCGGCCGTGGTACTGTTGCCACCGGTAGAGTTGAGCGTGGACAGCTGAGAACCGGCGACGAGCTTGAGATCGTTGGTCTTAAGGAAGAGAAGGGCAAGACCGTCTGCACCGGAATCGAGATGTTCCGCAAGACCCTCGATTACGCTGAGGCCGGCGACAACATCGGCGCTCTTCTTCGTGGTGTTCAGAGAAATGAGATCGAGCGTGGACAGGTTCTTTCCAAGCCCGGCACCATTCATCCCCACACCAAGTTTGTCGGCCAGGTTTACGTCCTTACTAAGGACGAGGGCGGCCGTCACACTCCGTTCTTCAACAACTATCGTCCCCAGTTCTACTTCAGAACTACTGACGTTACCGGTATCATCTCCCTTCCCGAGGGCGTAGAGATGTGCATGCCCGGCGACAACATTGACATGTCTGTCGAGCTTATCGCTCCCATCGCTATCGAAGAGGGTCTCCGCTTCGCTATCCGTGAAGGCGGCCGTACCGTCGGCTCGGGCGTTGTTATCAAGATCAACGAGTAATTAATGCCCTTTTGATCCCGTAGGTTTTCCTGCGGGATCTTTTTTATGCGATTTATCTGTTTTTAATAATCAATATCCAAAAAGTACGGGCGTTTTTATTGATTTATCTCGGCGGGTATGATAAAATTAATTGAAAATTTTATCACAGGAGTGAAGTAAATGGGAAAGTTAAACAATATCGACAAGGCCGCAGCGGGTAAAGGCTCCGGCATCAACACACTCTGGCAGTTTGTCAAGTTCATCGTCGTCAGCCTCGGCGCCTGCATCGTTCAGGTTGCATCTCTCGCGATTCTTTACAACATCCCCGCGATCAAGGCTCTGAGCACGCAGGCATTCCACTGGTTCGTCTTTGATTATCCTGTCATCGAGGGTCAGCGTTGCGGACTTGCGCTCTTCATTGCATTCAACGTTTCGAACCTTCTGGCGCAGATAGTTGCATTCTTCATCAACAAGGAAAAGACTTTCAATTCGGGCTCCAACACCGCTATTACTCTGCCCATATACATAATCTTCACCCTTGCTCTCGTCTGCTTCTCTGCGTGGTTCAACCCCGTAGTTTTCGAGTTCTGCACCTCGAAGTTCCATCTGAACAGCGGTCTTTCGCTCACTATAGCCACCGCTGTCTGCTCAGCTCTCCAGTTCTTCCTCTATTTCCCCGTGGATAAGATTCTTTTCCACAAGAAAAAGGAAGACAAGAAAGCAAAATAATCAAAAAATAAAAAGGGTCGGCGCAGATGTGCCGATCCTTTCGCCTTGTTAAAACGCACCCTCCGATCTTTTGCGGAGGGTGCTGTATTTTATTTTCAGCTTCTCAGCCACTCAAGAGCCGCTTCAAGAGGGGAGTCGGTGGCGACATCCGGCTCGATAGAAGTCTCTTTGAATATCTCGCCCGTGCGCGCCTTGTCGAACGCGACGGTCAGATACATCTGCGCGCCGTCATACATGTTATAGAGCATATTGACGCTCGTGTAGCCTGCGGTCGGTGCGCCGAAAGTCCTTGTGTTTTCGAGTCCTCTGAAGCAGAGCGTCAGAGCTTCGCCCGAGCTCGCAGTCATGTCGTCGGTAAGTATCGCAACGGGTACATTCAGCTTCTCGTCGGGGTAGAGGCTCTTGCCGCCCGTGCCTGCGTTGCTGACAACGCCGTTTTTGAGCGTGACCGGGATATCGTAGCTGCGGTAGTGATAATAAACCAATTCGCCGTCTGGCAGCAGCGACGAGACAGCCGTCGCCATCGGACCCATGTCACCGCCGGTGTTGCCGCGCAGGTCGAGCACAACGCCCTTTATTTTATCGCGGTTCTCGTGAATGAAGTCCTCCGCGACTTTTGCGTATTTCTGTCCCGCTTCGGCTGTGCCGAGGAAATCGGGGAGTTTTATTATTGCAATATCGCCGTCGAGCGAAACGGTGGGCAGAACCTCGTTATAGCTCTCGGTTGTGTCCTGCGATTCCGATTTAGTCATTAGCATCGAGTGCTTGCCGCCGCCGACCGAAAGAGCCTTTCTGATGGCGTCATATGTGTCGTCGTAGCTCTTAGCGTTTTCTATCATCTTCAGGCACTCATTATATGTGCTTTTCCACTCGTCGTTTCCGGCGAAGATTCCGTTTTTGTCTATAGTGGAGAGGGCGTTTTTGCCGTAAGTCTCTGCCGACGGCGGGACGAGATAAAACCCGAATGTCGGTCCGTATTTCATAACAACTGCCAACGCCGTAGCGATAATAATTATGAGCGGTATGCATATTCCGAGCGCGATGCGCAGCTTCTTATTTTTGCTTTTGGTTTTCATAAAAAACTCCTCCTGTCGATAATGATTATATCAAAAGAGTGGGTCGTTCTCAATAACAAAGCCTTACGTTGTAAACTTGATTTCTTACATTTGTGTAAGATTCGGCGGCGAAAAAAGTTGAAAAAACTATAAATTGGGTCTTTACAACCGATAAACAATATGATATAGTATTCACAGCAAAAAATCTTTAAGAGCGGTACAGAGATGCCGACAAGATGGTCATATTCAGTGCGGATAGGGTATATCTGCGTGTTTTTGTGCGATTTTGTCGGTGCGGCAGAATCGTATTTTTTATGCTTCGGGGTGAATAAATGGAGTTCAAGGCCTATATCATGGACAGCGCGGCGGTCAACCGTGCGCTCGCGCGGATATCGCACGAAATAATCGAGCGAAACGGCGATTCGGATGAGATATGCCTTGTCGGCATAATGAGAAGAGGCGCGCCGCTTGCGGATATCCTCGCCTCAAAGATCGAGAGCCTCGGCGTGAAGACGCAGAAAGGCTATCTCGACATCACGCTCTACAGGGACGACCTGAGCGAGAGCGCAAGCCAGCCAACAGTGAACTCCGGCAAGCTTGATTTTTCCGTTGAGGGCAAGATGGTCGTCATGGTCGACGATGTGCTCTACACCGGCAGAACGGCGCGCGCCGCGATGGATGCGATAATCTCCCTCGGCCGCCCGGCGAAGATACAGTTTGCAACGCTTGTTGACAGGGGACACAGGGAGCTCCCGATAGTCGCCGACTATGTCGGCAAGAACGTGCCGACCTCACGCGGCGAAGTGGTCGTTGTGAAGATCCCGCCGTTCGACGATGAGACAAGCGTCTCGATATACAGCAAATAAGACTTTGACGCAGAAGCGGTTCACCGGGACTGTGTTGAGTATAGACAGGCAAAATTTGAGGAGGTCAATAGTATGAAATTGATTTACGGTATCAAAGACAAGCCGAAGTTCGGCAAGCTTATCGTCTTTGCGTTCCAGCAGCTGCTCGCGATTATGGCAGCGACCATCGCAGTTCCCATGATAACTTCGGGTGTTTATAATTGCGGCGAAGTGCAGATGAGCACTGTCGCGGCGCTCTTCGGCGCAGGCGCAGGCACCCTTGTATATGTTCTCTTCACGAAGGCTAAGAGCCCTGTTTTCCTCGGTTCTTCTTTCGCTTTCCTCGGCTCGATGGCAGCCGCTTTCGCAGGCGCGACCACCGTTGCGCTCGGCTATCTCGGACTGATTCTCGGCGCTGTGTTCGCGGGTCTCGTCTATGTTGTTATAGCAATAGCAGTCAAGATTTCCGGTGTCGGCTGGATCAATAAGCTCATGCCCGCCGCCGTTATCGGACCCACCGTCGCTATAATCGGACTTTCGCTCGCAGGAAACGCTATCGGCGATCTCCAGAAAGGCTCCTATGCAGTCAACGGCGAGCCGACCGCAAGCGTCTATGTTGCTATCATCTGCGGTCTCGTTACTCTCTTCGTGACAATGTTCTGCTCCGTCTTCGGCAAGAAGATGGTCAAGCTCATCCCGTTCATCATCGGCATCCTCTCCGGCTACGCTGTTGCGGCTATCTTCACCGTCATCGGCATCAAGACCGGAAACGACGCTCTCAAAGTTATCGACTTCAGCGGCTTCACTGCGCTCGTTGCCGACGGAGTGGGAGTCAAAACCTTTGTTTCGATACCCGACTTCACCTTCTTTGAGGCTTTCGGCGCCTTCGGCGAGCTCAGCGGTTCTTACATAGCGGCTGTTGCAGTGGCTTATGTCCCCGTTGCATTCGTTGTCTTCGCAGAGCACATCGCTGACCACAAGAACATCTCTTCCATAGTTGAAACTGACCTCCTTGTTGAGCCCGGTCTCCACAGAACCCTGCTCGGCGACGGTATTGGCTCGATGGTCGGCGCTGTCTTCGGCGGCGCACCGAACACCACTTACGGCGAGTCCATAGCCTGCGTGGCTATCTCCGGCAACGCTTCCGTTGCGACTATCGTCTGCACGGCAGTCCTCGCGATAATCATCGCGTTCCTTTCACCCTTCGCAACTTTCCTCGCTTCGATTCCCTCCTGCGTCATGGGCGGCGTGTGCATCTCGCTCTACGGCTTCATCGCAGTCAGCGGTCTGAAGATGATCCAGAAAGTTGACCTCGAAGATAACAGAAACCTCTTCGTTGTCTCCGTTATTCTTATCGCCGGTATCGGCGGCCTGACCGTCTCCTTCGGCAAGGTCACGATAACCTCCATCGCCTGCGCACTCATCCTCGGCATCCTGACGAATGTTGTGCTCGGCAACAGAGAGAAGAACAAAAAGGCTGAATAAGCCGATATAAAACAGAATCGGGCGGTACAGATTAGATCTGTGCCGCCCGTTTTTTTGCTCTTCGCCGCAGGAAAATGTTCATATTGCGAAGCTTTGAACTAAACAAATATACATCGTGCATCATTATAGAGCACGCGAAACGGAAAATCAACCGTTATAAAGCACCCGTCGTTCGTCAAATTGTACAGCTTTCGAGGTCAATTTTTGTGACAACGGACAGGGGCTTTTATGGTATAATTATATAACCAAAAAGGGGTTCGATATTTTTAGCGGAGGAATATATGCTTTATAAAAAGAATTATCTCAACACCCTGTCAGACGAGCTGTTTCGCTCCCCGACGAGCGAGTACCGCGCCGCGCCGTTCTGGGCGTGGAACTGCAAGCTCGAAGAGGACGAACTTCTGCGGCAGATAGAAATTTTTCATGAGATGGGCTTCGGCGGATTTCATATGCATGTCAGAACCGGCATGGATACGGAATATCTGAGCGACGAGTTCATGCATCTCATCCGCTCCTGCACCGACAAGGCGAAGAGCGAAAAAATGCTCGCTTGGCTCTATGACGAGGACAGATGGCCTTCCGGCGCCGCCGGCGGAATAGTCACGAAAGATAAGCGCTTTCGCGCGCGCCACCTGCTTTTTACCGTCAGACCCTATGACGGCTCTGCGGGCTTCACGGACGACTCCACATCGCGCGGAGTGCGCTCCGAGGACGGCGAGCTGCTTGCCTGCTATGACATAGTGCTCGATTCCGACGGATATTTGAAGAGCTACAAGCGCATCGGTGAGAACGACTCTGCCGAGGGGACGAAGTGGTATGCCTATCTCGAAATAAGCGGCGCGAACCCGTGGTATAACGGTCAGGCTTATCTCAACACGCTCGACAAAAAGGCGGTCGAACGCTTCGTTGAGGTCACTCACGAGCGGTACAAAGAGGTCGTCGGCGACGAGTTCGATGAAACTGTCCCCGCGATTTTTACCGACGAGCCGCAGTTCACGCGCAAGACGCTCATGGACAACTCGACCGACACGGATGATCTCATCATGCCGTGGACGGACGATTTTGCAAAGACATATTCAGATACATATTCTCAGGATATCATGGAATTCCTGCCGGAGATATTCTGGGATCTGCCGGACGGAAGAGTTTCCGCCGCACGTTACCGCTATCATGATCATATTGCGGAGCGGTTCTCTTCGGCGTTCGCCGATACGGTCGGCGGCTGGTGCCGCGAAAACGGTATCGCGCTGACCGGTCACATGATGGACGAGCCGACGCTCGAAAGCCAGACGGGTGCGCTCGGCGAAGCTATGCGCTCATACCGCTCGTTCGGGCTGCCCGGCATTGATATGCTCTGCTCGTGGAAGGAATACACGACCGCGAAGCAGGCTCAGTCCGCCGCGCATCAGTTTGGCTATGAGGGCGTGCTCTCCGAGCTTTACGGCGTTACAGACTGGGATTTTGACTTCAGAGGGCACAAACTCAACGGCGACTGGCAGGCGGCTCTCGGCGTCACGGTGCGCGTGCCGCACCTGTCGTGGGTCTCCATGGCAGGCGAGGCGAAGCGAGACTATCCCGCCTCGATAAACTATCAGTCCCCGTGGTACAAAAAATATTCCTGCGTTGAGGATCATTTCGCGCGAGTCAACACGGCGATGACCCGCGGCGTGCCGATTGTAAAGGTCGGCGTTATCCACCCAGTAGAGAGCTTCTGGCTCCACTGGGGACC
>ENA-OZHP01000461-OZHP01000461.1-human-gut-metagenome-genome-assembly--contig:-NODE-461-length-17877-cov-4.228201_pt1 | contig 17877 bp, 15 predicted proteins | sample MGYA00244046_ERZ653686 | MGnify/ENA primary metagenome ERZ653686 (study PRJEB26926, sample SAMN06165313) | human gut metagenome | biome: ENVO:00009003; feature: ENVO:2100002; material: ENVO:00002003... | reverse complement strand
GTTGATGCCGCTCGCGAGCTGATCGCCGACGTGCCTCCCGTGCGTGACGAGCTGGAGCTCAAGCGCCTCGCCGTGAGCCGCCTGGGCAAGCAGGTTATCGATGTGGTCGACGTGGACGCCGGCTATGCGGATACCGATGGCGCGCCCAAGCAGGTGCTCTCTGACGTGACCTGGCTCATCGGTGCGGGCGACCGCTATGGTCTTTTGGGCGAAAACGGCGCCGGCAAGTCGACCTTGCTCGATGTGATCCAGGGCAAGATTGAACCCATGCGCGGCCGTGTGAAGATTGGCCAGACGGTGCGCTTTGGCGTGCTGTCGCAGCAGCTCGAGGAGCTCGAACCCTACATGGGTGACACGATCCGCGAGGTGCTCAGCAACTATAAGAAGTACTACGTCATCGACGGTAAGGAGACTTCACCCGAGAAGCTCTGCGAGCGTCTGGGCTTTACGACGCAGCAGCTCTGGAGTCGCATCGGCGATCTTTCGGGCGGTCAGCGCCGTCGCCTGTCGCTGCTGCTGACAATCCTGGACGAGCCCAACGTGCTCATCCTGGACGAGCCCGGCAACGACCTGGATACCGACATGCTTGCGATTGTCGAGGATCTGCTGGACGGCTGGCCCGGCACGCTGATTCTGGTGACGCACGACCGCTTCTTGATGGAGCGCGTGACCGACCAGCAGTGGGCGCTGCTCGACGGCCACCTGACGCATATGCCCGGCGGCGTCGACCAGTACCTGCGCCTGTGCAACGCTACCGCCGAGGGCGAGCCCGTGGGCGCACCGAGCGCCAAGACCGGCACGTTCGACACCGGTGCCGCGGCAGCTGCGGCCGAAAAGCCCAAGTCGAGCGGTCAGCCCAACGGCCTGTCCAACGCCGAGCGGCAGAAGCTCCGCCGCGAGGTGAGCTCGCTCGAGCGCAAGATGGAGACGCAGCGCGCTCGCGTTGAGGAGGCCGAGGCCGCGATGGCCCAGGTCGATCCCACCAACTACACGGCGCTCGGCGAGCAGCAGGCAAAGATCGACGAGGCTCACGCCGCCATGGACGAGCTGGAGATGGCGTGGCTCGAGGCGAGCGAAAAGCTCGAGGGCGAGGAGTAGGCGAGGATGATCAAAGCCGCTTTTTTCGATATCGACGGCACGCTGCTGAGCTTTAAGACCCACCGGATTCCGGCGTCGGCGCAGCAGGTGCTCGACTGCTTTCACGAGCAGGGGATCGCGTGCGTGATCGCCACGGGCCGTCCGACCTACCAGATGCCGGACTGGCTGTTCGACCTGGGCTGGGATGCGTACATTACGCTTTCGGGCCAGCACTGCTTTGATGCCGAGGGGGTTTACCGCAGCTGCCCGATCGATCCGGACGACGTCGCGGTGATTGTGGACCAGGTGGCGCAGGGGCGTTACGACTCGCTGTGCATGCAGGGCGAGAACTCGTTTGTGAACCGCCTGTCCGAGCGCGTGGTGACGGCTGGCAGCAACGCGGGAATCGTCTACCACGAGGAGCCGTTTGAGCACGCCTTTGACGCACCGGTCTACCAGTTCTGCGCCTTCGTGGACCCGGCCGACGAACATATCGTGACCGACGCCGTGTCGCATTCGCTCACCACGCGCTGGTGCGACCTGTTCTGCGACATTATTCCCGCTAACGGCGGCAAGGACCTGGGCGTGGCGGCGACGCTCGAGCGGCTTGGTATCGACGCGAGCGAGGCGATTGCCTTTGGCGACGGCGAGAACGACCTGTCGATGTTTGCCGCCGTGGGCACAAGTGTGGCCATGGGCAACGCACAGGACACGGTGAAAGCTGCGGCGACCTATGTGACGACTGCCGTGGACGACGACGGCATCTGCAACGCCGCGAAGCACTTTGGATTGATGTAACTGCGGGCCGGCACCCGGCGCCTGGGGACACTCCTTGCGGGGCGTCCCCATTTTGTTTTCGTCCCGCACGTTTTGTGAAACACGGCTAACTTTTAGACAAAGTAGTAAGACATGGGCAACTTTTGCGGTAAAGTTAGCCTTGGAAAGTATCCAAAGGCTAACTAGCAATCATCGCGAAAGGCGGCCCATGGCCCTACGTGAATCCGGAGAAGACTATCTCGAATCGATCTACGTTCTGTCGGAACGTCAGGGCATCGTGCGCTCGATCGACGTTGCGGAGTACCTCGGCGTAACCAAGGCGAGCGTTTCCAAGGCCATGGCGACGCTGGAAAGCAACGGCTATGTCGAAATGGGCAAGCGCGACGTTCATCTGACGGAGCGTGGTCTGGAGGTCGCTCGCCAAATGTGGGAGCGTCACTGCTTTTTCGTGGGGCTGCTGGAGGATGCGGGTGTTTCGGCTGAGGTCGCGTCGCAAGAGGGCTGCCACATGGAGCACTGCCTGAGCGAGGAAAGCTTCGAGAAACTGAGGGCGATGCTGAACCGGGGCGAGGCGACGGGCCAAGCGGCGGAATCCTAACGAACCCCCAGTAGCGCGGAGTTCGCGCAAAGCGCAAACCAGCGAGCGGGACCAAAGGCCCGACCAACAAAGTCCAACTCAGACAAGGAACCCCGCCAGCAAGCGATGCCCAAGAACCGCCAGCTGTGTCACCGCAGGCCGGGGCCGGGCTTGGTTTTGAAAACACTCCGCAGACCAGTACGGCGCCTTGTCCGCAGCTCCGCAGGAGCAGGACAAGGCGCCGTACATGGTCGAGGACGTTTTCAAAACCAAGCCCGGCCCCGGCCGGAGGGACCACAAACAAGCTACAGGTTCTTGACACCCATCGCGCGCATGGCGTTCAGAATGGCGATGATCGCCACGCCCACGTCGCCAAAGACAGCGAGCCACATGTTGGCAATGCCGAGCGCTGCCAGCACCAGGATCAGCAGCTTAATACCCAGCGCAAAGATGATGTTCTGCCAAACAATCGTCATGGTCTTGCGCGCCACGCGGATCGCGCGGGAAATGTTGGAAGGCTTGTCGTCCATCAGCACCACGTCGGCGGCCTCAATTGCGGCGTCGGAACCCATGGCGCCCATGGCAATGCCAACGTCTGCACGGGTGAGCACGGGCGCATCGTTGATGCCGTCGCCTACAAAGGCGAGCTTGCCCTTGCCCGATTCGGCCGCCAGCAATGCCTCAACACGCTCGACCTTGTCGCCTGGCATGAGCTGCGCGTGGAACTCGTCGAGTCCTAGCTTCTCGGCCACGGTGGCCGCCACTTCCTCGCGGTCGCCCGTGAGCATGACGGTGCGCTTGACACCGGCGGTGTGCAGGTCGCGAATCGTTTGCTCTGCATCGGCTTTGACGGTGTCGGCAATTACGATATGGCCGGCGTACGTGTCATCGACCAGTACATGGAGGGTCGTACCGACGACCTCGCAATTGGGAGCGTCGATACCGGCCGCAGCAAGCATCTTGGCATTGCCGACGACGACGCGCTTGCCGTCGATGGTTGCCGTGAAACCGTGACCCGCGACATTGGCGGAGTCGCTCACGCGATTCTGGTCGAGCTCGCCCTGGTAGGCGACACGTATGGACCGTGCGATGGGGTGATCGGAAAACGACTCGGCAAGGGCCGCGACCTCAAGCAGTGACTGCTCGGTATAGCCTGCCTCGGGGTGTACCGCCACGACCGAAAACGTGCCGTTGGTGAGCGTGCCGGTCTTGTCAAAGACGACGGTGTCCACATCGGCGAGCGTCTCGAGGTAGTTGGAGCCCTTGATGAGGACGCCCAGCTTGGATGCGCCGCCGATGCCGCCAAAGAAGCTGAGCGGGACGCTGATCACGAGCGCGCACGGGCAGCTGACGACCAGGAAGGTCAGGCCGCGCAGGATCCAGTCGGACCAGGCGCCGGTGACCAAGCCGCCGCCGAGCGCGAGTACCGCGGCCGCGCCGGTGACGGCGGGCGTGTAGACGCGGGCGAAGCGCGTGATGAAGTTCTCGGTACGCGCCTTCTTTTCGCTGGCGTTTTCTACGAGCTCCAGGACGCGCGCGACGGTGGACTCGCCAAATGGCTTGGTGGTGCGCACGTGGATGAGACCCGTCATGTTGATGCAGCCGCTGATGATATCGTCTCCGGTTTTGGCCGGGCGGGGGACCGACTCGCCGGTAAGGGCGGCGGTATCGAGCTGCGTCTCGCCTTCGACGATGACGCCGTCGATGGGCACGCGCTCGCCGGGCTTGACGACGATGACGGTGCCGACGGTGATGTCATCGGGAAAGACCTGCTCGAGCGTGCCGTCGGCTTGCTCGACGTTGGCGTAGTCGGGCGCGATGTCCATCATGGCGCTAATCGACTTGCGGCTCTTACCCACGGCGTATGCTTGGAACAGCTCGCCGACCTGGTAGAACAGCATGACGGCGGCGCCTTCGGCCATGTGCGGGTCGGTGTCGGGGAAGAGCACCATGGCAAACGCGCCGATGGTCGCGACGGCCATGAGGAAGCTCTCGTCGAACGCCTTGCCGCGGCGGATGTTGCTGAACGCCTTCTGGAGTACGTCGTAGCCGGCAATTAGGAACGGCACCAGGAACAGCACGAAGCTGGCGTAGACGTCACCCGGGGTGCCGAATGCGGCGGTAAGGGTACCGAGCTCGTCGAGGGCGTACACCACCGCAAAAATGCCTAGCGCTACCAGGATACGGTTGCGCTTATGCTCAAGGGACTCTTTCTTCTTGCGCTTCTTCTTTTTCTTTTTGGGATCGGCGGCTGCCATGATTCAAACCTCCCATTTGAATATATGAACACTCGCTCATATAATTTCGCGAGCAAAGGCCGCGTCAAGCGCGGCCTTGCGGGTCAGCGTACGCGCAGGCTAGAGAATGATCTCGCAGTCCGGCTCAGCGTCGGCGGTAAACTCCACGACGCGGTCAAGGACCTCGTCGAACTCGGCGTCGTCGGCCTCGAGCGTCAACTTTTGGGTCATAAAGTTGACCGAAACGGACTTGACGCCATCGAGCTTGGCCAGCTCGTCCTGAAGCTTACGCGCGCAGTTGGCGCAGTCGATCTCGTCGAGCTTGAACTGCTTTTTCATGGTGGGTTCCTTTCCCTGTTTTTGCGGCTTGGGTGCAGGCCGCGCTGGTACCGTGGTTAGTCGCTATTCGCAGATGTGGCTCATGCCTTGGTTGAGCATGGTGTAGACATGGTCGTCGGCAAGCGAGTAGAGGATGTTGCGGCCGTCGCGCCGGAATTTAACCAGGTGCGACTGCTTGAGCGTGCGCAGCTGGTGCGACACCGCAGACTGCGAGGTTGCGGTCGCCTCGGCGATGTCGGCCACGCAGAGCTCGCGGCCCATGAGGGCGTAGAGGATCTTGATGCGTGTGGTGTCGCTGAAGACCTTGAACAGGTCAGCAAGGTCGTACAGCAGCTCCTCGTCGGGAAGGTCCTCGGGCGAGCAAGTGGTGGGGACGTCGGGCACGATGGTGGTGTCGATGCTGGACTTTATTTCATCAGCGTGTTCGCTCATTGCAATAACCTTTCATATGAACATGCGCTCATATAACTTGCTTCCGATTATATGAGTGTATGTTCATATGTCAATGACGTTCAGGTAATTCGTTGCACAAAATGATGGGGAATAGTGGACGAGATCCCGGACTGAGCGGTTTTGATAGCCGATGCCGGGGTGGGTGCCCCTGAGCCGTGCAAAAATTGGAGTATTCTGCAACGATAGGGGGTCCGCTAATTTATTGCAGGCCATATAATGCAGTTCAAGAGTTATCTTAGGGTGTTAATCCGATGAGTTCTTCCTCAAATGTTGCCTAACGCTCTAACGCAAGAGTGATTTCGCTTCACATTTGGATCCACTCGAGGGTGATAGACACCCGGCTCTGCTGAATACTCGCAATTTTGCACGTCGCTAAGGTGCCCACCTTGTTAGCCGGTCTAGCTTCCGGCCCCGAAGATCCTGCCCTCGGGCGCGAGGCTGCTTGTTTGGGCAAATGATGGGCTGTCGGATTCGACTGTCTGCATGTCATCGATTGCCGGAACTTCATTAATTGTCGGGTCATCCAGCGTGATGCCTTCGAGTGTTGCTTTTTCGAGGTCGATTCGTTGACGATCTTCGGAATCCTGGCGAAGCTGCTTCTGAATTCGCCTTTTCTCTTCTATAAACCTTCTGAGCACAAACTTTCTCAAGTCCTCTTGCATGATTTGAAAGTCTTTTGGCAGACGCGAGGGGCGTATGCCCTCTTTTCGTTGGATCGCCTCCATGACCCTAACGAAAGCGCTGGCATGCATAAAGGAATAACGACTGACGGTGATGATTCCGTATCCCATGGACGCAAGCGCATTCTTGCGTTCCTCATCGATGGCGCGGTCTTCTTCCGCGTCATGATAAAAACCGTTGTATTCAATGTCTGTGCGAGATTTCTTTAGATACGCATCCATAAAAAACTTTTTGCGTCTCGTGAGATTCTTCGCGGCAGCGGTGACCTGCACCTCGTAATCGGTCTCAATTCCCTTAATACCAAGCCCTCCTTCGCTTTTGGGCAGCGTTAGCATCATGACAAAGGCCGTTTCCATGGGGGACCGGCATCCGTCGCGCACACATTGGATCGCCTTTCGGGCAAGGGCCAAACCGTCGCATCTGGTAATGGAATTAAAGAACTGCTTTAACCTCTCGGTCGAAGTGAGCGCGAAACGCTCGTTATAAGAGGTGGAAGAGTCGGTTCCAAGGGAATAAGCGCCGCACAGTTCAAAGTAGTACTCCACTAGTTCGCGAAAAGAAAGATAGGTGGCGGCCTGAAGTGCGCAAAGCTCAACGCCAACAATGAAGATGCCATCTTTGAGCTCTATAAAGCGTAAGTTCGAGAATCGTTTTGACGATACGTGGCATTGACAGTTCATTGCATAGCGCGCATTCCTTCGATCAAACACCATCACCTCGAGGGAATCAATTGCGTCGAGGGAAACATCATGTTTGGCGAGCCATTCTGCGGCTGCGTCGAGGAGTGCTCCGCTGGGGCATGATCCGTAAATTGTGGCAGGACTACAGGGCTCGGTGTCTTTCGCAGACACCGAATGCGCGGTCTGGTAGACCGTTTTCGCCGTGGTATGTGACAATACGATACTCATGGTATATATCGTGTCAGCTAATGCCGTGTTGATGGCGCTGAGTGGAAAAGTCGTTTTAGAGGTCTAACCAAATGCTGTCCAAAAGCTTGACGCAATTATGGGTTGGCATGCCCTAAATAATAGTTTTCGCAGCTTAGCTATAGCATATAAATACTCAATTGCTGCACATTTGATATCGATGTATCACCATCCGACAACGAATTGCGTGTTGGGAATTGGTCGAAATCGTTCAAAATGAGGGTTCAGAATTTGTGATGGCAGATCTATCTGTGGAACGTAGGGCGGCCCCGCTGCGGGGTTTCCCGCTGCGGGGCCGCTCGTGAGCAGGGCCATGCCTGTCGCAGGCGTTTCTACTTGGCAAACAGGTTCTTGAGGTTGAACTCGGCTTGGACGGTGCGAAGCATGAGGTCGGTGTCGTCGAGGCCCAGGTGCTGCTCGTTGGCGTCGACGGCGAGGGTGCCACGGCGGCGCGCCCAGTTCTCGAGCGCGGCGGGGGCGGACTCGCGGGGGAGCGAGCGGACGTCGGCATCCAGGCTGCGGCAGATCTGGCGCGAGTCGATGACGATGATCTTACCGGCGCGGCGTGCCTCGGCGTAGCCGTCCAGGTGGATCTTGAACCAGCTGTCCTCAAAGGCGGCGTTGTGTGCCATGTACGGGTACTTCTTCATAAGCTTGAGCAGCTGCTTCTGCAGTTCCTTGTTCTCGCGGAATGGCTTTTTGCCGTCGATGTCGTCCCAGGTAATGTGGTGGATATTCGACAACGGCACATCCTCGCCGCGGTAGATGTCGGGCAGGCCGCAGTAGTGCGCCTCGGCGTCGTGCGGAACGGCGTCGCTGGTGAGGTCCATGATCTCCCAGCCGACGTTGATGATATAGCCGCGCTCGGGTGCACGGCCGGTGGTCTCGATGTCGATACCGAGCACGGTGCCCTGGATGGGCTTGCGGGCGTAGGCCACGCCGAGCGCGTCGCGGTCGCCGCGGATCTCGCGCATAACGGACGCGGCGGTGCGCTTTTGCATCTTGCCGATGGCGGCGCAGGTGTCGGCATCGGACAGGCCGCGCGAAAGCGTCGCGGGCGTCACGTTGCGCAGGCGTGCCTCGCCAATCTGGTCGCACAGGTCGCGGTTGCGGTCAGCCAGGTCGCGCACGGTGGCAAAGTCGAAGCCGGGGTCGCCCTCGGCGGTAAAGTACTCGGTCTCGAGCACCTTGAGGGCCTCCTCGCCCTTCTGGCGCTCGGATTCCATGGCGCCGTGATCGCCATAGATAAACATGGGGATAAACGGCTGACGCTCGTATTCGAGTGCTTGTGAAACGTTCATATAACTGCTCCTTGGACGGGCCGCACCGCGCGGCTCGGGTTCATTGAGATGTGGCGAGATGATAGTTTACCATGGGCAACTATTGGCATCGCGCCTAGGACAACTACAATACCCTAGTTGACCGCTAGGACTTTTACAATGCTGCCGAAAGACACGAAAGGTTCCATCCGTCATGGATTTGCTGATTGATATTCTGCTCGACGCCGGCAAGGACACGCTCTCGCTGGTGCCGTTCTTGTTGGTGACATATCTGGTTCTCGAGACGCTCGAGCATGTGGCGGGCGATCGCGTTAACGGCGCCATCAAGCGCGCCGGCGCCGCTGGTCCCGTGGCTGGCTCGTTGCTGGGCATGGTGCCGCAGTGCGGCTTTTCGGCAATGGCGGCCACGCTGTACGCCGGTCGTGTCGTGACCTTGGGTACGTTGGTGGCGGTGTTCCTTTCGACCTCCGATGAAATGCTGCCGCTGTTGCTCGCCGAGCAGGTGCCCGTGCAGACCATGGCGATGCTTTTGGCTTCGAAGGCACTGATCGCGCTGGTCACGGGCTTTATCGTGGACGCGGCTATCCGCGGCCTTCGTCGTAATGCCCGCGCGCATGCGGCGATTCGCCGTACCGTGCTGGGGACCGCTGCCAATCCGGCTCATGTGAACTGCGCGCACGACGACCATACCGGGGGCGACATCATTGATGAAGTGGCCGAGGCGGGCGTGAGCGCCGACCACATCCACGAGTTATGCGAGCGCGACCATTGCGGTTGCGATGATGATGAAGATGAACATGAGCGCGACCACGGACACAGCCATGACCACGGTCACACGGGCGAGCATGAGCACCACCACGGCCATGGGCACGACCACGGTCACTCCCACGAAGGTGCGCCCGTCCTGTCGATCATCCGCAGCGCGATCTCGCACACCGTGCAGGTCTCGGTATTCATTTTCCTGGTGACGCTGGTCCTGGTCGCCGTGCTCGAAACGTTCGGCGAGTCCGCGATCGAGCAGTTCCTGCGCGGCAACGAGACGCTCGCCGTCTTGGGTTCGGCGCTTGTCGGGCTGATTCCCAATTGCTCGGCGAGCGTGGTCATTACGCAACTATATCTGGAAGGCGCGCTGCAACTGGCGCCGATGCTCGCCGGCACGCTCATTTCCGCCGGCGTGGGTTATCTGGTGCTGTTCCGCACCAACCGCAGCGCCCGCGAAAATGCCGTGTTCCTGATCATGATGTACGTCATCGGCGCTGGCTGGGGCCTCATCCTCTCCGCCGTTGGCCTTTAAGTAGATTATTGGGACACGTCTTACGATCTACCCCTGTGACCAGGGCATTTCCCGCTGCCAAAACAAAAAGGTAGATTTTTAGGCATGTCCTAAAAATCTACCTTGGTTAGTGCAGCAACTCGGTGAGGTTGCGTTTAAAGCGGGTGCGGTCTTCGCTGGTAAATGCCGCCGGACCGCGAGTGCGACCGCCGGCGCGGCGCACCTTCTTTTCCTCGTGGCGAATAAACAGTTGCATGTCGATGGTCGCTTTGTCGTAGACGCGCCCGCGCACACCGATGGCGGCGGCATCGCGCCCGAGCACCATGCTCGCCAAGCCAATGTCCTGCGTCACGACCACGTCGCCCGTCTGCAGGCGTTCGATAATGGCAAAGTCGGCGCTGTCGGCGCCCACACTCACGTCGAGCGTCGTGACCCAAAAGCCGCGTCGCGCGTGCTCGGCATCGCGCGGGTCGTCGCGGCGAATATGCCGTTCCAGGTTTTGCGTGCTGTTGCCGGCGATAACAACGGCGACGCCCGCCCGCCGCGCGCAGTCAATCGACTCGCGCGTGACCGGGCAGGCGTCTGCATCAATAAAGAGCGTTCGCGGCATCTAGTGCACCAGTTTGCCAAATTGAACAGCGCGAACAATCAACGTTACGCCAAACACCAGCAGCGCGGCGCCGCTAAAGATGACGAGCATCTTGGCCGACCACAGCGGATAGATAAACACGAACATGCCGGCGATGATTGAGAGTGCGCCGCTCAGGATGGCGAGGGCGCGGTTGGACGAAAGCTCGGACTCCAGAATGGACATGACACCTTCGACAATCCAGCCAAAGCCGGCCACGATAACTACCATCGTGGTGAGCGTCGCGGTCGAGAAGGCCTGGTTGCGCAGGATTATGACGCCGCCCAAGATAATGAGTAGGTTGGAGATGATGCTCGTCACGCGCCAGCCGGTGGGCAGCAGCGGCTCAAAAATGGCAGTGAACAGCCTGATGGCAGCAGTGATTACAAAGTAAAAACCCAAGACAGTCGTCAAAAAGATGAGGGACTTGGCGGGTGCAAAAAGCAGCGCGATACCAGCAATGAGCGCTAAGACGCCCGTGATGGCGTAGATCCAGCGTACGGCCTTGACGGCTTTGCCCGCCATGCTTTTCTCGTCAAATCCAAACTGGCTTGATTTTTGGTCATCGTTCTTAAAGATGCCCATAATGTCTCCTTTCCGTGCGGCGTAAGCCTCGATCGTTACAACCAGTATCGCCTAAAGGCGCTGGCGTATGGGTCGGGGAGGGCGAAACGTAACCAAAAGGTCCCGAATTGTTTCCGTTGTTCCCCACGTCGCGATTTTCTATTCAACAGGTGTAGAACATTGCAGCCCTGTTCGTTATTGCCTACGTTTTAGGTTAGATTTTCCTAAGGACAATTGGCTTGTATTGGGGGTCCCTATGAACGAAGCAGTTCCCGAGGCACCGTCGAGTGTCGAATCGATGGCAAAGCAAGGTTGCGAAAAGCTCGGCTTGGACGCGTTTGATGCGTTGGTTCGCCGCGCCCGCACGTGCCGCCGTTTTGACGAGTCCATGCGCGTGCCGCGCGAGTTTTTGCTCGAGCTGGCGGAGCTGGCGCACCTGACCCCGTGTGGTGCCAATGCTCAGCGTCTTCGTCTTCATGTGGTGAGCGGTGCCGAGGATTGCGCGCGTGTATTTGACGAGCTCGCATGGGCCGGCGCACTTAAGGATTGGCCTGGTCCTGCCGAGGGCGAGCGCCCGACCGGCTACATCGCGATTCTGGCCGAGCGCGCCGTTCCGGGCAAGCCCGCCGCTCCCATTACCGAGGTCGACACGGGTATTGCCGCGCAGACGATGATGCTCGCCGCCCGCAGCGCCACGCCCGAGGTGGCTGCCTGCATGTTCAAGGCCTTTACGCCCCACGCGATCGATGCCATGGGGCTCGATAACGACAAGTACGAGCTCAAGCTGATCATGGCGTTTGGCGTTCCGGCCGAGACACAGGTGATCGATGCGATCGATTCCAACCCCGACGGCTCCATCAATTATTGGCGCGACGAGGCACAGGTGCACCACGTACCCAAGCGTTCGCTCGCCGACGTACTGCTGTAGTTGAGCGTCACCGCGGTGTGATCCGGCGGTAAACCACCACAAAGGTACCTGTCCCCTTTGCGGTGGTGCGAGAGGAGGGCGTGTGGCAGATTTGTATTTGGTGCGGCATGGGCAGACTGAGCTCAATGTGCAGAATATTTTGCAAGGTGGGCACGATTCGCCGCTTACGGCGCGCGGGCGCGAGCAGGCGCTGGCGACGCGCGCGGCGTTTGAGGCGCGTGGCGTGACCTTTGACCGTGTGTATTCCTCCCCGTTGGGCCGGGCGCGGCGTACGGCTGAGCTAATTGCTGGTGAGGGCCGCTCGATAGAGCTGGTCGATGACCTACGCGAGTGGCATTTGGGCTCGCTGGAGGGTACATCAAATCGCGATATGCCGCCGCAGCCCTGGGGCGATTATCCGGTGGCCTTTGGCGGCGAGTCGGAAGTGCAGCTTCAGTCGCGCATGGTCGCGGCGCTGTCCCGCATCATGGCCAGGCCGCAGCACGACTGCGTGCTGGCGGTTTCCCACGGCTCAGCCTGCCAGGAGTTTCTTGAGTATGTGACTGGCAGGGGAGAGCTACCCGACAACGGAGCCGTGCTTCATTTTGGCTATTGCGACGGGGCGTTTTCGCTCCTTGATTGGTAACGAACGAAAGGACCCCTATGAATAAAGACCTGTATCTGGTTCGTCATGGGCAGACAATATTCAACCTTAAGCGCATCATTCAGGGTTGGAGTGACTCGCCGCTCACGCAGTTGGGTTGCGACCAGGCGGCGCGCGCCGGCATGTTTTTACGTGCGCGCTGCATTGAGCCCGATCATGCCTACACCTCCACGCTTCATCGCACCGAGCAGACTATCGCCAACTTGTGGCCGGGCTTGGCGTACGAGCGCCTGGACGGCCTGCGTGAGTGGTTCTTTGGCGACTTTGAGGCCGAGCGCGTGATGCTCATGCCCGAGCGCCCGTGGCGCGACTTCTATCGCCAGTTTGGCGGCGAGGGCCAGATGCAGGTGCGCGAGCGCATGGTGGCGACGCTGACCGAGCTTATGCAGCGTCCGGACCATACGTGCGTGCTCGCGGTAAGCCATGGCTCGGCCATCAAGGAGTTTTTGGATCACGTGAGGGGAGCGGCGGCCGACGAGCACGAGCGCGTGCCGGGCAACTGCTCGGTGCTGCACTTTGCGTTTGACGACGAATCCGACACGTTTGAGCTGGTCGAAGTCTTTACGCAGGAGGATTACGCGCGCGAGCTGGGGCTTGAACCGCTTGTGGCTACTGCAGGTCCGCAGCGCGGATAACGCGAGCGCGGCGGCGCGGGTCGCCGGCATAACTTCTCGACGCAAAAGGGGCGGAGATGCATGTACCTGCTGCATCTCCGCCCCCCTGTTTGTTGAGCTGCCGATTTTTGTGTTGGGCGGTCTGGTCTTGCTAGAACCGCGCGACCTGGTGCGTGAACAGACCTGTCGGAACCTGCGGCGCGGCGCCGCTGACCTGCGCGGCGGGGAAGAGCACGGCAACGGTAAAGTTGAACGGCTCCTTGCCGGTGTACGTTCCGGCGGCACGGGTCTCATCGACCAGCAGCTGCGACGCCCAGGTCAGAGCGGCGGCGTAGGCGGGGTTGTCGGCCAGTGCCGGCTCCGGTGCTTGGTCGAGCATAGCGCGGATGGCCCCGACGGCGTCCTCGCGCTTGACCTCCCACGCGCGGTGCGTAATGCCCGCGGGGTCGGTGACGGCGTAGAGCGACGCGCCCTCTTTGGCGGCGCCCAGGATGATATCCATGACGGGCGAGGCCTCGTAGGCGAGCGACACGGGGCGCGGCTGCACCTTGAGCTCGGCGATCGCGCGCGCGGCGGCGGCCACGTCAGCGCTGGCATCGCCCTTGTCGCCCGCAAGTACACTCGTCGGGCAGATCGCCACGACACCTGTTACGCGCCCCGGCTCCCCCGAACATTCGTACACGTAGTATGCCGCACCCGGATCCTTGAGCATGAGCCCATCGGCAATCGCGCCGCGCAGGGCTTCGTCGTCACTCAGAATGCTGCCCATTGCAGGCAGCGCCTCGAGCACGCGGTCCTGAGCCGGGCGGATGCAGGGAAACGGAAGTGCTTTCATGGGCGGTCCTAACGCACGAGTCGGTTTGTTCGCGGCTTATTATGCCCCAACTTGGCCGCTCGCGTCCCAGAGCACGTTATCGGCGAGCGCGATTAGCACCTGCTGACAACGAACGATATCGGCATGGGGCACATATTCGTTGGGCTTGTGCGCGAGCGCGAGCGACCCGGGACCGTAGCTCATGCAATTGCGGTTACCTGTCTTGCCGGCAATGACGGCGGTGTCGGTGTAGCCGGTAAAGAAGCCGACGGTCGTGTCCGCGTCCGTCACGTCATCGGCGGCACGCTTGAGCGCTGCTAGAAGGGGAGAGTTCGGGTCACGCTCGATGGCGGGGCGGTCGCCCGTCACGGTATAGGTGCCGCGGCAACCGGGAACTGCGGCCTCCGCTGCGGCAATGGCCTGCTCCACCATCCGGACCACGGCCGCGGTGTCGGTCGGCGGGGTCAGGCGCATGTCGACCCAGACCTTGGCATGGTCTGGCACCACATAGGGACGATAGCCGCCCTCGATCTGCCCAAACGTAATGGTCGAGGGCCCCAACTCACTGTGCGCGGGCAGCGCCGCAAACGCGCGGCGAAGCGAGCATACGGCCTCGGCCATGGCGGCGACGGCATCCGCGCCCTTCCAGGGCTGGCTCGCATGCGCCGTCACGCCAGTCATTTCAATTTCGAACCACGTACGCCCCTTGTGCGCCACCTGGATCTGTCCGTCGGTGGGCTCGGTGTCCAGCACCCATTCACGCGAGCCGACCCAGCCAGCATCGATCGCGGCCTCTGAGCCACGCATAAAATCTTCCTCGTCGACCGAGCAGATGAGCGAAAAGCCGCGGCGGGGCAGCGCGCCATCCGCCACCACGTGCTCGAGCGTATGGACCAGTGCGGCAATGGCGCAGGCCAGGCCACCCTTCATATCGCAGGCACCGCGGCCATAGAGTTTATCGTTGCGCACGATCGCTCCGAGCGGCGGAATGTCCGCGTCCCAGCCATCGCCCAGCGTAACGGTATCCATATGGCAGATATAGACGAGCCGTGGCTCGTCGCTCAGTCCCGGCACGGTGACCATAAGGTTGCGGCGCCCGGGCAGCACCTCGAGTTCCTCAACCTGCACGGCATGGAGTACCGGATGGCTCAGCTGCGCCAACCGTTCCTCAACCAACGCTTTGATATAGCGCTCAATCTCGTCCTCATACGCACCCGGGTCTGAGCTGTCGATCCGCACGAGTCCTTGCGTAAGCCGCCAAGCAAAATCTGTATCAACCATAGGAACCTCACAGATAGTTAGGTCAACATACAGATTGTATGCCAAGAAGCGGCTCGGTGCATTTAATGGAGTGCTCACAAAAACGGGGGCGCCTCTCGTGCGAAAGGCGCCCCCGCGGGCATTCAATGTCAGCGACGGGCAGGCCACATGGGGAACTGCCCGTCAGATTAGCCGGCGCTATTTGATCACGCGCACGCGATACATCGACGGAATCTGCTTGAGCGCCTCGATGGTGCTGCTGTCCAGGTGCTCGTCGGTGTCGAACATGGTGTAGGCGTTCTCGCCGGCAGACTCGTTGGTCATACGCTGCACGTTGGCGTTGTCCTTGGCCAGGATGGCCGTGATCTGGCCGATCATGTTGGGCACGTTGGCATGCAGGCAGGCAATGCGGCTTGCAGCGCGCGCCTTGCCCATGTTGCAAGCGGGGTAGTTGACGCTGTGGGCGATGTTACCGTTCTCCAGGTAATCCTTGAGCTCGCTGATGGCCATATCGGCGCAGTTGGCCTCGGCCTCGCCGGTGCCGGCGCCCGAGTGCGTGGTGATAAACGTGTTCGGCATCTTGACGGTCTTGGGCGTGGCAAAGTCGCAACTAAACCAGCTGAGCTTGCCCTCGCGCAGGGCGGCGTCGACGGCGTCCTCGTCAATGATGGTCTCGCGTGCGTAGTTGATGAGCACGGCTCCCGGGGCCAGCAGGTTAATCTGCTCGGTGCTGATCATGCCGATGGTGTCGGCCTTGCTGGGCACGTGCACGGTGAGGTAGTCGCAACCGCGGCACAGGTCCTCGAGCGTGCCCACACGCTGCACCTCGCGGCTCAGCACCCACGCGTGCTCGACGGAAATGAACGGATCGTAACCGTAGACGTCCATGCCCAGGTCGACACAGGCGTTGGCGACCTTGGAGCCCACGTTGCCCAGACCGATGACGCCGATGCGCTTGCCCTTGAGCTCGCGACCCACAAAGGCCTTCTTGGCCTTTTCGGCATCGACCTGAATCTCGGGATCGTCGGCGTTGTCGCGCACCCAGTTCATCGATTGCACCACGCCGCGGCTCGAGAGCACCAGCATGCCCAGGACGAGCTCCTTGACGGCGTTGCTGTTGGCGCCGGGGGAGTTAAAGACGACGACGCCCTTCTTGGCGTACTCCTCGACGGGGATGTTGTTGACGCCGGCGCCGCAGCGGGCGATGGCGCGGATGCCCTCGGGCAGCTCGTAGCCGTGCAGGTCGGTCGAGCGCATCAGGATGGCGTCTGCCTCCTCGGCGGTGTCCACAAACTCGTAGCCCTCGCCAAACTCGACTTTGCCGTCTTTGGTGATGTCGTCGATGGTCTTAATCTTACGCATGGAAAAACTCCTTAGCAGGTTTTGATGTAAACAGGGTGGTCTGAGGTGGCTGGTCGGCCCGCGTGTTGCGGGCTAGTTAGATCGCGGACTCAAACTATGCTGCGCTTCGAAGTCCTTCATGTACGTGGCCAGCGCCTGCACGTCCTCCATGGTCACGGCGTTGTACACGCTGGCGCGCATGCCGCCGACGAGGCGATGGCCCTTGACGTTTTGGATTTGGTGCTCGGCCGCGCCCGCGACAAAGGCGGCGTCGAGCTCGGCGTTGCCGGTGCGGAACGTGACGTTGGCGATGGAGCGGCTGTCTGCCTGCGTGGTGCCGTGGAACAGTTTGCTGTTCTCGAGCAGGTCGTAGAGCAGGTTGGCCTTGGTCCAGTTGCGCTCGGCCATGGCGGCAAGTCCGCCGGTCTGCTCAACCCAACGGAACACCTTGCCGCATACGTAGATGCCAAAGGTGTTGGGCGTGTTGAGCATGGAGCCCTTGGCGGCCTGGGTCTTAAGGTCCATGTACTGCGGCGTCTGCGCAAAGGCCGGGCCGTCGGCAAGGAGGTCGTCGCGCACGATGACCACGGTCACACCCGCGGCGCCGGCGTTTTTCTGCGCGCCGGCGTAGATGAGCCCATAGCGCTCGACGTCGAGCGGCTGCGACAGGAAGCAGCTCGAGACATCGGCGACCAGCGGCACGTCGCCGCAATCGGGCAGTTCGTGGAACATGGTGCCAAAGATGGTGTTGTTCTGGCAGATATAGACGTAGTCGAGCCCGTCGCCCGCGGCCTCGGCGGCAATACGCGCGTTGAGATCGGCCATGTTGGGAATGCGGTCGAAGTTGGTGCCCTCGGAGCTCGCGAGCAGCACGGACTCGCCGTACTTGGCGGCCTCCTTGTATGCCTTGTTGGCAAAGTTGCCGGTCACGACGTAGCCGGCGCGGCCGCGGCGCATGAGGTTCATGGGGATGCCCGCAAACTGCAGCGTGGCGCCGCCCTGCAAAAACAGGACGCGGTAGTTTGCGGGGATGCTCAGCAGACGGCACAGGGTTGCCTCGGCGTCGTCGATGATCTGCTGGTACATACTAGATCGATGGCTCATCTCGAGCACGGACATGCCGCAACCGCGGTAGTCCATCATCTCGTCGGCGATCTCGGCGAGCACGCTGGTGGGCAGTGCGGCCGGGCCTGCTGAGAAGTTGTGCACACGTGCCATCTTCTAGGTCCCCCTCGTAGTCGTTTGAACGTTCGGGATACTTTAGCACAGTGCAGCATCGGGCGCGACCGCATCACAGCAAAACCCGAGTGCGCCGCTATGATTTACAGGATGGTTACATGGAGTACTTGGTGCCAGCCTATATCACCGGGATATACCGTGACAAATACTCCTTGAGCGCCGGGTCGCATACATAAAGAACTGTCTCTTATACACATCTCCGAGCCCACGAGACTAGCGCTCATCT
>ENA-OZHP01000459-OZHP01000459.1-human-gut-metagenome-genome-assembly--contig:-NODE-459-length-17889-cov-7.726197_pt1 | contig 17889 bp, 16 predicted proteins | sample MGYA00244046_ERZ653686 | MGnify/ENA primary metagenome ERZ653686 (study PRJEB26926, sample SAMN06165313) | human gut metagenome | biome: ENVO:00009003; feature: ENVO:2100002; material: ENVO:00002003... | reverse complement strand
GTGTATAGTATAATAGTCTATACACTGTCAAAACGCCGCGCCCCGGCGCGGAATCTGTTTTTGGAAGCGGGAGGAACGTATGCGGAACATCTGGCGCATCATCAGAGCGGACGCCCGTTCGCTGTTTACGCATTTCTTTGCCCTGGCGGTGGCCCTGGCCATCGCGGTGCTGCCCAGCCTGTACGCCTGGCTGAACATCTATTCCAACTGGGACCCCTACGGCAACACCGGCAACATCAGCATCGCCGTGGCGTCCCTGGATAAGGGCTGGACGGAGGAGGACGGCGCCCAGGTCAACAAGGGCCGGGAGGTGGTGGAGGACCTGCGCAGCAGCACCAGCATCAACTGGGTCATTGTGGACACCAAGGAGGAGGCCCAGCGCGGCGTCTATGCCGGGGACTACTACGCCGCCGTGGTCATTGACGAGGACTTCTCCTATAACATGTACCACATGCTGACGGAGTGGACCGACAAGCCCACCATTACTTATTACGAAAACTATAAAAAGAACGCCGTGGCCACCAAGATCACCGACACGGCGGTGTCGTCCCTGAAAACCACCATCAGCAAAAGCTATCTGGACGTGGTGGTGGACGCCATCTTCCGGGGGGCCAACGACCTGTCCCAGCAGCTGAGCCAGGAGGACCCGGTGGGCTCCGTCCAGGGCCTGCTGGGCCAGACCCGCAGCCTGCTGCGCTCCTGTGCCAAAACCATCGACGCCTTCCAGGCCGCAGGCCAGGACAACAGCAGCTATCGCCAGGACCTGTCGGACCTGGTGGCGAATATCAACCAGAACCGCCCCGACAGCCAGGAGCTTCTGGACACCGTGGCCCAGCTGAACCGCCAGGTCCACGCCGCCCTGGACAAGGCCCAGGCAGCCCTGGACAAGGCCTTTGACGCGGCGGAGAAAATTCTGAACGGCATCGACGTGGACGCTCAGCTGCCCCAGATTCAGGAGGACCTGCGGGACGCCGCCCAGACCATGGACGATATGGGCGATAAGCTCATGGCCTGGGCCAAGTCCGTGGCGGTGGAGGCCGGGCCCGTGGGGGCCGAGGCGGCGGCTGCCGCCCAGCGCCTGGCGGACAGCTGCTATCAGCTGCGGGACCGGCTGAACACCCTGGCCGACGGGCTGAAGGAGAATTCCGCCGTGCTGCAGGATACCATTGCCCTGGCGGCCCAGCTGGAGAAGCTGGCGGACACCCTGCTGACCCCGGTGTTTGACGACGTGGTCAACGACGTGAAGAACGTGCTGGACCAGTCCGAGGACCTGCTTCAGGGCTTCCACGGCACCGCGGCGGACACCCGGGACCTGCTGGCGGCGGCCTCCGCTGCGGCAGGGACCTTAGACGGGCTCATGTCCCAGGGGCGCACCGCCATGGGCCAGGCCATCGACAAGCTGGGCTCCCTGTTAGGCGGCCTGGAGGACAGCGACAGCCCCGATTATCTGGATACCCTGCTGGACATTCTGGGGGGCAACCCCGAGGATTACGGCACCTATTTCTCCCAGATGGTGCAGACCTCCGTGGAGCCGGTGTATCCCATTGATAACTACGGCAGCGCCATGGCCCCCTTCTATTCCGTGCTGGCCATCTGGGTGGGCGGCGTCATGCTGGTGGCCATTCTCAAGCCCCACGCCCGGCGGGAGGGTCTGGTGGCTCCCAAGCCCTATCAGCTGTTTTTCGGCCGGTATTTCCTGTTCTTTGTCCTCAGCCAGATCCAGGCCGCCATCATCGTGGCCGGGGACCTGCTGGTGCTGAAGATCCAGTGCGTGGAGCCTGCCCTGCTGTTTGCCACCGGGGCCATCACCTCCCTGGTGTTCAGCCTGCTGATCTATTCCCTGACGATTTCCTTCGGCGACGTGGGCAAGGCCATCGTGGTGGTGGTCATGGTGCTCCAGATCGCCGGGTCCAGCGGCACCTTCCCCATCGAGCTGCTGCCGGACGTGTATCAGAAGATCTATCACATCTTCCCCTTCCCCTATGCCATCGACGCCATGCGGGAGTGCATCTGCGGCCTGTATGGCCTGACCTGGCTGAAGAACATCGGCTGTCTGCTGATTTTCGGCGTGGCCGCCCTGCTCATCGGCCTGTGGGTGCGCAAGCCCTTCATGGGTCTGAACCACTTCATGGAGGAGAAGCTGGAAGAAACCGAAATGCTGTAAGAAAGGAGGACTTCCCATGGACGAAAAGAAATACAGCCAATTATATCAGGCCCTTTTGCAGGAGGTCCTTCAGTTCCACAACGGCAATCAGCGCCGCATCCGCAAGGGGATGCTGAGCCTGCTGCTGGTGCCGCTGGTGTTCCTGGTGCTGCTGTTCCTGTCGGAAGGCTCCCGGGTGATCTTCCTGCTGCTGTGGATCGTGTCCATGTTCGGCATCGCGGCGTATCTCATCGCCGTGGAATACATCGACTATGAAATGCAGAACAAGGTCAAGAAGATCACCAAAAAAGAGGTGGAGCTGGACCAGCTGACGCCGCTGCCCAGCGCCATGCCCCAGCTGCTGCCCATGCTGCGGGGCCGGGGCCAGGAGCCGGAGAACGCCTCCGAACCGGCCCAGGCGGAGCAGGAAAGCTTTGCCCAGTCCGCCGCCCAGGCGGAGGAGGATCTGGACCAGCTGCTCCAGGGGCTGCGGGGCATCGAGACCGCCGCCGCGCCGGAGCCGCAGCCCCGCCCCGGCGAAGCCGCGCAGCAGGAGGACGGCGGCGCCTTCGCCCGCCTGTTCGACGACCAGGCCTGGGACCGGTATTACGGTTCCCCCGAGGCGGAGCCGGAATCCGTGACGGAATCCGTGACGGAATCCGCGGCGGAGCCCGCCCCCGTTTCCGAGCCCGTCTCCGTCCCGGAAAATCCTGCCCCCGTCCCGCCGGTGTCCACCCCTGTCCCGTCGGCATCCCAGGCCGCCCCGCAGCCTGTTTCCCCTGACCTGAACCAGGCGCTGGCCGGGCTTCAGACGGACGTGCAGCAGCTGGCCCGGGGGCTGGAGTCGCTGTCCCACCAGCTGGGACGCATCTTCCAATATATGGAGCAGCAGGAGAATGGGGCAAAGGAGGAACGGAAATGAGAAATATCTGGAGAATCTTCCGGTCCGACTGGCAGCGCATCAGCGCCAGCGTGGTGGCCGTGGTGGTCATCATGGGCCTGTGCCTGATCCCGTGCCTGTACGCCTGGTTCAACATTTTCTCCAACTGGGACCCCTATGGCCCGGACTCCACCTCCAACATCCGGGTAGCCGTTACCAGCGAGGACGAGGGCTATGAGCTGCTGGGCCTGAAGCTGAACATCGGCTCCATGGTGCTGGACGGTCTGAAAAGCAACCACCAGATGGGCTGGGACTTTGTGGATTCCCGGGAGGAGGCCCTGGAGGGCGTCCGCTCCGGCAAATACTATGCCGCCCTGATCGTTCCCCCGGACTTCACCGGGGACTTTGTCAGCATTCTGGACACGGACCTGCGGCATCCCCAGATCCAGTATTATGAGAACCAGAAGAAGAACGCCATTGCCCCCAAAATCACCAACAAGGCCAAAACCGCCGTGCAGGACGAGATCAACGCCACGGTGGTGGAAACCGTGACCGACGCCGTTACCACCGTCAGCTCCGTGTGCAAGGCCCTGGGCCTGGACGCCGACGACGTGTCCCAGGGCATCATCGAGAAGCTGGGCAGCGCCCAGGAGAGTCTCCTGGCCCTGGAGAACACCCTGACGGCCATGCAGACCCTGGTGGACCAGACGGACAGCATCCTGGCCTGTGCCGGGGTGATGTCCGACGACCTGAACAGCATCGTCAAAAGCGGCGACCTGTCCGGCGTGCAGGACGCCCTGAACCGGGGCGTGGGCCGCCTGAACGAGGCCGAGGCCGAGATTGCCCGGCAGCTGGAGGACATCGACAACCAGCTGGACGTCATCGCCGCCGACCTGGCCGCCGCCGTGGGAACGGCGGAGGACGTGGCGGGCTTTCTGGCGGGCCCCGCCCAGCTGATGGACCAGCGCCTGGAGGCGCTGCAGCAGCGGCTGGAGAAGCTGCGGGACTATGCCGACAACTATCCCGCCATCCAGGAGCGGCTGGGCAACGCCATTTACCACATCGGGGAGCTTCGGGACCTGCTGAAGAAGCTGGAGGACCCCAGCCAACTGGAGTCCTGGAACCAGGAGGTTCAGGCCAAGGTTGACCAGGTCCGCCAGGACCTGCGGGAGGCGGCTCTGCGCATCAGCGAAAGCGTCAACCAGCGGGTGGAGGAGCTGAACCGGGACGTGCAGGAGAAGCTCCAGGCCGTGCAGAACGTGTTCGACAATGTGTCCGGCGGGCTGACGGCCCTGGGGGATAAGCTGGGCCGGTATCAGGACGCCATACGGTCCACGGATACCACCCTGGGCGGGGCCATCCAGCTGTCGTCCACCCTGCGGGGGGACCTGGGGAAGCTGTCGGACGATGTGGAGCGCATTGTCACCAGCGACGGCTTCCGCCGCTTTCTGGACGTGCTGGAAAACAACCCCGAGGAGCTGGCCGGGTATCTGTCCGACCCCATCGCCATGGAGACGGTGCCCGTGTATGAAATCACCACCTACGGCAGCGCCATGGCCCCGTATTACATCATGCTGGCCCTGTTTGTGGGCTCCCTGCTGACGGCCACCATGATCCATGTGAACGCCCCCATTCCGCCGCTTTCCCGGCTGCGGCCCTGGCAGCGGTTCTTCGGACGGTATCAGCTGTTCTTCCTGGTGGGCATGGTCCAGGCGCTGGTAACGGGGCTTGGCTGCGTGTACTATATCGGGATGCAGTGCCTGCATCCGGGGCTGTTCCTGCTGGCCTGCTGCGTGTGCAGCCTGAACTTCACCATGATGAACTTCGCCCTGGTGTACGCCCTGGACAACATCGGCATGGCCCTGTCCGTGATCATCATGGTCATCCAGGTGGCGGGTTCCGGCGGCTCCTATCCCATCGACGTGCTGCCGGAGGTGTTCCAGAAGCTGTATGTCCTGATGCCGTTCCATTACGGCATGGATATGCTCCGGGAGACCATCGCCGGGCGGTATGAAAACGTATATTGGACGAATCTGGCTGTGATGGCGGGCATGTGCGTGCTGTTTGCGGCGCTGGGTATGCTGCTGTACTACCCGGCCAGGCCCCTGAACCGCTTGATCGCCCGCAGCAAGGAAAAATCCGGCATCATGTAAAGGAGGACTGCTGCCCATGAACGCAAAGCACGACCTGGCAGAGGCCCTGTGCCAGCTGCTGGAAACCAAAACCCTGGAAAAAATCACCGTCAAGGACATTGTGGCCCGGTGCGGCGTGAACCGCCAGACGTTTTACTATCACTTCCACGACGTATACGACCTGATGCGCTGGATCTTTGAACGGGAGGCCGCCAACCTGGCCCAGACCGTCCGGGAGGCCGGCGGCGACTGGCGGCAGGAGCTGCACACCATCACCGATGTTCTGCGCAGCAAGCGCCACCTGGTGATAAACGCCTATCGCTCCGTGAACCGCCGGGACCTGGAGCGCTATCTGATGCAGGGCTACGGCCCGGTGATCCGCCGGATCGTGGATCAGGCGGCGGTGGGCCTGGACGTGGGGCAGGAGGACCTGGAGTTCGTGTCCCGGTTCTATGCCCGGGGCCTGCTGAGCGGCGTGTTCGACTGGATCGAGTCCGGCATGCCGGAGAACATCGGTGACGATCTGCGCCGGTGCATCCTGCTGCTGGACGGCAGCCTGCCCACCGCCCTGTTGAGCGTCAGCGGAAAGTGAAAAAATATCGTCAAAAGGTCCCCGGCGGAGTGCGCCGGGGACCTTTTTGGGACAGTTCCTATTCCTTACTGCCGGACATCCTCGGGAGGCGGCTCCACCGGGAGCTCTACCCGTCCGCCGTCGCCGGGGTCGGTGATGACGTCGCCGATGCCCGGGGCGGGGTTGATTTTGATGGGGTCCGTGGGGTTGTCAACGGTGCCGCTGCTGCCGGACACCCAAGTGACGGCGGTGGCCTCCAGAATGGAGGCGTCCTCCTGGGGCCGGTAGGTGATGGTCACCCGGTCGCCGGTGTTCAGGGTCACCACCTGGGGCGCGTCGGCGGCGGAGAGCACATAGTAGACGCTCCCGCCCTGGAGCCGCAGATAGTACCGGCTGTTGCCGTCGATGACGGCGGTGCGGATATCCGTCAGCACGCCGGTGGCCTCCTGGGTATCGGCGGGGATGTTGGCGTCGGAGTTGTCGATGAGGTTGTTGCGGGCCAGCATCTGGCGATAGTTGCCCTCGCACTCGGCCACGTCGCTGCCGGTGGCCACGATCTGATACTGGCTGACGTTGACCATGGCGTACATCTTCACCAGCCCCGCCGCGTCCTTCAGGGCCATAAAATAGGTGGGCTGGTCGGCGATGTTCAGCAGCAGCGGGAAGGTGGCGGTGTAGTTCATCTGCTGCACCTGGCCCCGGGCGGAATCCATGGCGGAGAACTCCTCCGCCCCGGCCACGGTATAGAACCGGGTCTCCTTGGTGCGCTGGTTGGACAGGATGAAGCCGATGTTGGACTCGTCGGACACCACGGAGGTGATGCCGGTGTACATATACACGTCGTCGCCGATGGCCAGGTAGTTATACCCGTCGGTGGTGACGGTGACGTCCCGCTGGCCGAACAGGGAGTTGATGAAGCCGTTGATATAGGCGCCGTGGTAGTTATACTGCTGCTCGATGAGCTCCGCCGGGTACACATGGTCCACCCAGGCGGGCACATCCGCCGCGTCGTAATAGGTGCACTCGCCGGTGACGGCGTTCACCAGCACCGCACCGGCGATGTCCGTGCCGCCGAACAGGCCGATGGTCTTTTTGATCCGGGGGCAGACCCAGAAGGGATTGCCCTCCTCGTCGATCTCGAAGGCCGGGGTGTCAAACAGATAGGTGGGATAGTGGAAGCGCAGATAGCGGCCCAGGTTCCGGCTGAAGTGCTCGGCGGTGGTATAGCGGATGCCCTGATCCAGGCGCACCACGTCCACGTTCTGGGTGACCATGTCGATGATGAGATAGGCGGGCAGGCCGTCGGAGCGGTTGTTCAGCCACTTGATCCAGTCGCCGTAGCGCAGGGGCGTCACCCGCACCGGGCGGCCCTTGTAGTTGATCTGGGTATAGTCCCCGGCCACCTCGAACTGGGACACCATGTCCGCCAGCTCACCCAGCTTGCGGTTGCCCAGCTTCTCGGCGGAGTCCCGGTCCAGCATGGGGATCTGGTCATAGCTGATCTCCTTGATGTCGGCGGCGAAGTCGCCGGTCTCCACCGTCAGCAGGTCCCGGTAGGACCCGGCCCGGAACACCTCCCAGCCGATGGCCGCGCCGATCAGCGCCGTGACCACCAGCACCAGGCCCAGCACAAAGGGGACGGTGCACTGCTTTTTCACAAAGCCGAAGTAGCCCTTGGCCCCGCTGCCCTGAAACCCGGAGGTCAGCACCGCGCAGCCGCAGTACACCGCGCACAGCAGCAGTGCGAACACATAGAAGTCGCCGGAGTGCAGGTTCAGCGGCGGCAGCGTCACATAGAAATAGATGGCTCCGAACACCAGCGTCACCGCCAGGTTCAGCAGCGTCCGCCCCACGGGGGTGCCGATGGGCCGGCGCTGTTTTTTTGGCCGGTGGGGCACCGGCCCGCCCCCCTGGAAGGGGTCGTGGTTCCAGCTGTGATTCATGAAAAACTCTCCTTTCTTGCGGAAGGGGGTGGATACCTCTTTTCATCTTCCAGTATAGCTTTCCCGGCCCGCCCCGTCAACCGATGGGGAAAAAATTTACATTTGGGGCTTGACAACTGGCCACATTTGTATTATTGTATTACTTGTATAAGACATTAACACAAGGAGGCGGGGCCATGGAGTGGCATTTTCGCAACGACCAACCCATCTATACCCAGCTGACCCAGCAGATCACCCTGGCCATTCTGTCGGGCTCCATTCCCAGCGGGGGGAGGCTTCCCACCGTGCGGGAGCTGGCGGCGGACGCGGGGGTGAATCCCAACACCGTGCAGCGGGCCCTGGCGGAGCTGGAGGGCACCGGCCTGCTGCACACCCAGCGCACGGCAGGGCGCTTTGTCACGGAGGATACCGCCGTGATCCAGAGCGCCAAGGAGGACCTGGCCCGCAGCCGGACCCGGGAATATCTGGAGTCCATGGCGCAGCTGGGCTATGACCGGCAGCAGGTGAAGGCGCTGCTGGAGGAATGGAAGGAGGAGTAACATGGCGATTCTGGAATGCAGGGAGCTGACCAAATATTTCGACAGCTCCCTGGCCCTGGACCACGTCAGTCTGACGGTGGAGCCCGGGCGCATCGTGGGGCTTTTAGGCCCCAACGGCAGCGGCAAGTCCACCCTGATCAAGCTGGCCAACGGCCTGCTGGTCCCCAGCAGCGGCGCCGTCACCATCGACGGCCATGCCCCGGGGCCGGAGACCAAGGAGCTGGTGTCCTATCTGCCGGAGCGGACGTATCTGTCCGGCTGGATGAACGTGGTGCAGCTGCTGGACTTCTTCGGCGACTTTTATCCCGATTTTGACCGGGACGCTGCCGAGCACATGCTCTCGGCCCTGGACGTCAGCCCCAGGCTGCGCATCAAGCAGATGAGCAAGGGCACCCGGGAAAAGGTGCAGCTGATCCTGGTCATGAGCCGGAGGGCCCGGCTGTATCTGCTGGATGAGCCCATCGGCGGTGTGGACCCTGCTACCCGGGACTATATCATCCACACCATCCTCACCAACTACAATGAGAACGCGTCTCTTGTGATCTCCACCCACCTGATCGCCGACGTGGAGAACGTGCTGGACGACGTGATCTTCATCAACAAGGGCCGCGTCCTTCTGCAGCAGTCGGTGGACCAGATCCGCCAGGAAAAGGGCTGCAGCGTGGACGAGCTGTTCCGGGAGGTGTTCCGCTATGCTGAGTAAGCTGCTGAAATACGAGTTCCGGGCCACCGGGCGCATCATGCTGCCGGTATACGCCCTGCTGCTGGTGACGGCAGGCGGCACCAGCGTTACCGGCTCCCTGATGGGCCGCTATCCCGAGAGCACGGTCCTGTCCATTTTCCGGACGCTGTTTATGACGCTGTTCGCCTTCACCACCTTCGGCGTGCTGCTGCTGACCCTGGTGCTGATGGTGTACCGGTTCTATAAGAACCTGATGACCGACGAGGGCTATCTGATGTTCACCCTGCCGGTGAGCCGCAGCCAGCTGATCTGGTCCAAGCTCATCGTGTCCATGGCATGGGGCGTCCTGTCGGCGGTGCTGGCGGCGCTGATGTGGACCATGGTGCTGTCCGTGGCGGGCGGCGAGAACCTGTTTGCCGGCATATTCCGGGGGCTGCGGTCCCTGATGGAGGCCCTGAGCGGCAACGCCACCGGATGCATCGTGGGCCTGGTAGTGCTGCTTCTGGCCGCCGAGCTGGCGTCGTATCTGCGGTTCTATGCCGCCATCTCTCTGGGCCACAGCTTCTCCAACCACAAGCTCCTGCTGTCGGTGGTGTTCTACATCGGCTTCGGCATCGCCGTGCAGACCATTCTGTCCGTGGTCACCGCCGCAGGCATACGCATTGATGTGGACCCCGACTTCTGGGCGAATCCGCCTGCGGCTGCGCTCCTGTCCTATGTGATCTGGGGTACCGCAGTGTGGAGCATCCTGGAATGCGCGGCGTACTACATTCTCACACTTCTGACGCTGAAAAAGCGCCTGAATCTGCAATAACCCTGTTCCCACCCGCCCCCGGGCCTGTCAAAACGACAGGTCCGGGGGCGGTTTTTTTGTGGGGTCCCACAAGGTTTTCCCATCCCCGGAAATCACCGTTGACAAACGGGAACGGGACTGCCATAATAAAACTGTTCATTAAGTTATTCGGTGAAAACCCGTTCCGGAGAGGAGCCCGCCTATGAAGGTATTGATCATCAACCCCGGCGCTACCAGCACCAAGATCGCCGTTTTCGACGAGGAGGAGCAGCTGTTCAAAAAGAGCATCGACCACTCTGCCCAGGAGCTGGACCGGTTCGACCGGGTCATTGACCAGGCGGACTTCCGCCAGAAGGCCATTCTGGACGCCGTGACGGAGGGCGGCTTTCGGCTGACGGACTTTGCCGCCGTGTGCGGCCGGGGCGGCCTGTACCGGCCCATCCCCTCCGGCACCTACGCCGTCAACGACCGGGTCATGCACGACGTGGAGACCGCGCCCTACGGCGAGCACCCCTCCAACCTGGGGGCGTATCTGGCCCGGCGCATCGGCGACATGGTGGGCATCCCCGCCTTTTTCGTGGATCCGGTGTGCGTGGACGAGATGACGGACGTGGCCCACTACACGGGCTTTGCCGATTTCCGCCGCCTGAGCCAGTTCCACGCCCTGAACCAGAAGTCCATCGGCCGGAAGGCTGCGGCGGCGCTGGGCAAGCCCTATGAGGAGGCGGACCTGATCGTCTGCCACCTGGGCGGCGGCGTGTCCGTGGCGGCCCACCACAACGGCCGCATCGTGGATCTGTTCAACGTCAAGGACGAGGGCTCCATGGGCATGGACCGGGCCGGGGGCCTGCCGGTGAACCAGCTCATCAACTTCTGCTTCTCCGGCAGGAGCCAGGACGAGGTGAAGAAAATCCTGGGCCGCCAGGCCGGAATGTTCTCCTATCTGGGCACCACGGACTTTCGGGTCATCTGCGCCAGGGTGAAGGAGGGGGACCCCAAATTCACGGAGGCCTATCAGGCCCTGGTATACCAGCTGGCCAAGGACATCGGCACCATGGCGGCGGTACTGCGCTTCCATGTGGACGCCATCGCCTATACCGGCGGCATGGCCTATGAGCAGTCCTTCTGCGACGATATCACCGCCTATGTGGGCAGTCTTGCCCCGGTGCTGCGCTTCCCCGGCGAGGAGGAGATGCGCTCCCTGGCAGAGGGCGCCCTGCGGGTGCTCCACGGCCAGGCCCAGCCCCGGGAATATTGATACCAAAACCTGTTAAAAAGCTTGAAAAGCTTTTTATAGCACCGAAGGTGCGTCAGGTTTTGTATGAGACGTCACAGCGTGTTTTCACACGCTGTGCGTGCGCCCGGCGCACGGGATTCTTGATTAAATTTTTTAATCAAGAATCAGTATGAGATAAGTGCAAAAACAGCGTATAGAAAGGAAGGAGATCACCATGAAGCATCTGATGTCCGGCAACGAGGCCACCGCACGGGGCGTCTATGAGGCCGGGATCAAAATCTGTTCCGCCTACCCCGGCACCCCCAGCACCGAGATTCTGGAGAATCTGCCCCAGTATAAGGACGATGTGTACTGCGAGTGGGCCCCCAACGAGAAGGTAGCCACCGAAGTGGCCTACGGCGCGTCCATCGCCGGGTCCCGGTCCTTCTGCACCATGAAAATGGTGGGCCTGAACGTGGCGGCGGACCCCCTGTTCACCGCCGGCTACATGGGCGTGGGCGGGGCGTTCATCGTGGTCACCGCCGACGATCCCAGCTGTCATTCCTCCCAGAATGAGCAGGACAACCGCCACTATGCCCGGGCCGCCAAGATCGCCATGGTGGAGCCCAGCGACGCCCAGGAGTGCAAGGACTTCGTGGCCCTGGCCTGCGAGGTGTCCGAGCTGTTCGACACGCCGGTGCTGTACCGCACCACCACCCGGGTCTGCCACTCCAAGGGCCTGGTGGAGTTCGGGGAGCGCCGGGAGCACACCCACGCCCCCTATGCCCGCAACGTCCGCAAGTTCGTCTGCACCCCGGCCCACGCCTATGCCAACCATCCCCTGGTGGAGGAGCGCCTGAAGAAGCTGGAGGAATACGGCTGCACCCGTGCCCTGGAAAACGGCCTGAACAAGCTGGAAATGGGCGACGGCAAGGTGGGCGTGGTCACCTCCTCCATCGCCTATGAATACGCCAGGGAGGTGTTCCCGGAGGGGACCTCCTTCCTGAAGCTGGGCCTGACCTTCCCCCTGCCCATGGACCTGATCCGGGACTTTGCCTCCCGGGTGGAGAAGCTCTACGTCATTGAGGAGCTGGAGCCGTTTATGGAGGACCAGATCAAGGCCGCCGGCATCCCCTGCGTGGGCAAGGAGCTTACCGGTCCCCTGTACGAGCTGAACACCCAGCTTCTGCGGGAGCGGGTCCTGGGCCAGAAGGCGGACTTCCGCACCGTGGACGTGACCCCGGCCAAGCGGCCCCCGGCCCTGTGTCCCGGCTGCCCCCACCGCGGCTTCTTCTATACCCTGTCCCGGAACAAGAACTATGTGGTCACCGGCGACATCGGCTGCTATACCCTGGGCTGCGCCGAGCCCCTGAACTGCATGGACTCCGTGGTGTGCATGGGCGCGGGCTTCTCCGCCGGTATGGGCATCGCCAAGAGCTTTGAAAAAGAGGGCGTCACCGGCAAGGTGGTGTTCGGCGTGGTGGGCGACTCCACCTTCTTCCACAGCGGCATGACCGGCGCGGCGGAGATCGTGTACAACAAGGGACGGATGATCCCCTGCGTGCTGGACAACCGCATCACCGGCATGACCGGACACCAGGATAACCCCGGCACGGGCTATACCCTCCAGGGAGACCCCACCGCCCTGCTCAGCGTGGAGAAGATTCTCACCGCCCTGGGCTTTGCCCCGGTGCTGACGGTGGACCCCCAGGACCTGAAGGCCATGAAGGCCGCCGTGGACCAGGCGGTGTCCGCCCTGGACGCCGGACAGCAGCCCGCCATCGTCACCCGCCGTCCCTGCCTGCTGATCAAGCGGGATAAGTTCCGCAAGGGCATGTGCCATGTAAACGCCGACAAGTGCCGGGGCTGCCGCAGCTGTCTGCGGGTGGGCTGCCCCGCCATCTCCATGGAAAACGGCAAGGCCGTCATCGACCGCACCCAGTGCGTGGGCTGCACCGTCTGCGCCCAGGTCTGCCCCTTCGACGCCATCGAAAAGGAGGAAAACTGATATGTCCAACGTGAAAAGCGCCCTGTTGGTGGGCGTGGGCGGTCAGGGCGCCATCCTGATCTCCCGGATCATGTCCAACGGCTTCATGCAGGCCGGATACGACGTCAAGCAGAGCGAGGTACACGGCATGGCCCAGCGGGGCGGCTCCGTGTCCACCCAGGTCCGCTGGGGCGACAAGGTATACGGCCCCGTGTTCGGCAAGGGCGAGGCGGACATCATGGTGGCCCTGGAAAAAATGGAGGCCGTCCGCTATGCCGAGTTTCTCAAGCCCGACGGCGTGGCCGTGATCAACGACTATGCCATCAAGTCCACCACCATCGCCTCCGGGGCCGAGACGTATCCGGACGGCTGCATCGAGGCCATGGAAAAGGTGTTCCGTACCATCGCCGTCCCCGCCAGCGAGATCGCCCTGGACCTGGGCAACGCCAGGTGCATGAACGTGGTGCTGTTCGGCGCCATGTGCGACAGCCTGGGCTGTCCCCAGATCGACTGGGAGCAGGTAGTGGCCGATACCGTCCCCGAAAAGGTGAAGGAGCTGAACATCCGGGCCTTCCGGGCCGGACGGGAGGCCGCACAGAAGTGCCGGTAAATAAGTGATAAAAAAAGCAGGCAGGGCCGAAGGCCCTGCCTGCTTTTTATCGTGCCCGGGGCGCTGGGGCGTCCAGGTCCCGATAGGTTTTCACGATGATGACGACGGAGATGACGATCTGGAAGAATTTCATGACAATGCCCACCACCGCCATGAGGATCTGGGCATACTGCTCCTGGCCGAACACCGGGCCCAGGGCCATGCTGACAAAGGCGCAGCAGCCGTCCCCCACCATCACGGCGATGGCCAGGGCCACCACCGTCAGGGGGAACACCACCGTGTTGGCGGCGTTGCCGTAGGACCCCAGATAGTCGGCGTTGGCAATGAAGATCTGGTCCACGATGTTGTACAGGGCCCCCACCAGCAGGGAGATCACGCAGGGAACGGCGTAGCGGCCCATGAGCCGCCCCACACGCTCCGTTCCCAGAAATTCGTTGGAGCGTTCCATAAAATATCACTTTCCTTCCTGCAAAATCCCCGGAGACGGGCATTTTTGCCGCAAAAAAAGCGCGGCGCTTCTGCAACCGGATTTACGCAGAAACGCCACACGCTGTGGAATCAGTATATCAGATTTTGGGAAAACCTGCAAATGGTGGTTGTGTGCAAAAATCGGCTCCCGTCCGGCGGCCCGGAATGGACGATTTTCACAATGACCCCCGGCAGGAGGTCTTATTTTGCATACAGCAGTCCGATGAGCCAGTTCAGCGTCCGTCCCGGCAGGATCCGGGTCAGGAACACGAAGAACTGATAGTCCAGCCGGATGGTATAGATGGGCTTGGGCCGCCGCTTCATGGCCACCCGGGCAATAAACGCCCCGGCCTTGGCGGGGTCCATGCCGGTCTGCTCGTCGTGCTCCATCCGCTGGACGGACCGGCCGATGCGGCCGCCGTACGCGTCGTCGCCCTCCATGGTTTTCACCCGGGCGGCGGTGAAGCCCGTGTGGATGTCCCCGGGCTGCACGGCGCACACCGTGATGCCGAAGGGCCGCAGCTCATTGGCCAGGGCCATGGTATAGGCGTTCACCGCCGCCTTTCCGGCGGAGTAATACGCCTGGAAGGGAATGGGGCAGGGCGCCGCCACGGAGCTGAGGTTCACGATGCGGCCCCGGCCCGCCTGGCGCATATGGGGGATGACGGCCTTGTTCATCCGCACCATGCCGAAGAAGTTCACGTCCAGCAGGCGCTGGGCCTCCGCCGTGTCGGTGAACTCCACCGCCCCGGAGATGCCGAAGCCCGCGTTATTCACCAGCACGTCAATGCGCCCGGCCCGGTCCATGATCTCCGCCACGGCGGCGCGGACCTGGTCCTCGTCGGTGATGTCGCAGCGGATGTGGTGCAGGCCCTCCACCCCCTGTTCCCGGCGGCTCAGCTCATACACGGTATAGCCCGCATCCCGCAGGCACAGGGCCGTGGCCCGTCCGATGCCGGAGGTTCCTCCGGTGATGACAGCGATCTCACTCATGATCCTTCACCAGCACGTCCGCCATGATGTCCATGGCCTCATCCAGCAGGGCCTCGGTATGGGTGGCCATATAGCTGGTCCGCAGCAGGGCCTCCCCCTCCGGCGTGGCCGGGGGCAGGGTGGGGTTCACATACACGCCCCGGTCATAGATCTCCCGGGCCACCTCCAGGGTGTGGTACGTCTCATAGGTATAGATGGGGATGATGGGCGTGGGGGCCGTCAGAGCAGACTCCCGGATCTTCAGCCCCCGGTCCGTCATGCCCCTCCGGGCGTACAAGCTCAACGCACGCAGCCGCTCCGGCAGCTCGGGATGCTGCTCCAGGTGCCGCAGGGCCGCCAGGGCCGTGGCGCAGTTGGCCGGGGGAATGGACGCCGAGAAGATGAAGGGCCGGGACGCGTGGCGCACAAAGTCCGCCACCTCCTCCGAGGCCGCCATGTATCCGCCCAGGGACGCCAGGGACTTGGAAAACGTGCCCATATAGATGTCCACCTGGTCCTCCAGGCCGAAGTAGCTGGCCGTACCCCGGCCGCCCTGGCCCAGAACGCCCAGGCCGTGGGCGTCGTCCACCATGACCCGTGCCCCGTACTTTTTGGCCAGGGCGCAGATCTCCGGCAGTTTGGCGATGTCGCCGCCCATGGAGAACACGCCGTCGGTGACGATCAGGGCGCCGTTCTTCTCCGGCACCCGCTGCAGGCACTTCTCCAGCTCCTCCATGTCGCTGTGGCGATAGCGCAGCATCTTGCCGTAGCTCATCTGGCACCCGGCATAGATGGAGGCGTGGTTCTCCCGGTCGCAGATGACGTAGTCATGCCGGTCCACCAGGGCGCTGATGATGCCCACGTTGGCCTGGAACCCGGTGCCGAAAGTGACGATGCCGGGCTTGCGCAGAAACTTCCCCAGCTCTGCCTCCAGCTCCAGGTGCATCTCCAGGGTGCCGTTTAAGAACCGGGAGCCGCTGCACCCGGTGCCGTACCGCTCCAGGGCGTGAATGCCTGCCTCCACCACATCCGGCGCGATGGTCAGGCCCAGATAGTTATTGGAGCCAAGCATAATGCGGCGCTTGCCCTCCATCTGCACCTCCACGTCCTGCCGGGACTGCAATGCGTGGAAATAGGGATATACTCCCGCCTCCTTCAGTTCCTTGGCCAGAGAGGGGGCGCTGCATTTTTCAAAAATATCCATGTATAGCCTCCTTATTTGCTAATATGAAATATCAGTTTTCGTGGTGAAAACAATCATTTTTACAGGGATTTATGATTCAAGTTATTATATACTGTTCCCGGCATCCCTGTCAACCGGTGATTTTCCCGGGGGCATTTCCCCCAAGCGGCAGACCCTGTACCGGGCTAAAAAGAGCATCCGCAGGCCCCTGCGGATGCTCTTTTCCTATACGATTACACGGACCGGGTGGCCACCACGTCCACGCCGGTGCCCAGCACGTTGGGGATCACCACGTCCCCGGCGTGTACCGGGGCCGTGAGATGCACCCGGCACAGCGCCCGGGCCACATCCAGCACCCTTTCCTTGGGTACGTCTCCCCGGGTGCGGACAGACACCACCGGCAGCGCCCCGCCGGTGACCCGGACGGTGCCGGTAACGGTGCGGGCCGGATGGGTACACTCCTTCCGGGCGTAGGCGTCCCCCCGGGGGCAGGTGTTGCCGGTGACCTCCGTCACCCGGCTGCCGTCCATAACGGCGGTCAGCTGGCAGCCCATAGGGCAGCCGATACACGTCAGCTCGCGGATGCTCATTGTGCCACCTCCTCCACCTGAATGGTGATCTCCGCCAACTCCCGGGGCAGGTCTGCCCGCCGCAGGGTCAGCTGCTCCATCTCGCCGGGGGTCAGGATGCGCTTATGCACCCGGCGCAGCAGCGCTCCGTCGGCGTAGACTGCCAGGTCGGCGTTCTGATACGGCTTCCCCACCCGGAACCGGACGGTGACGGACTCCTCCATCCCCTCCGGGTCCAGATACTGCGGCACTGTATACCGCACGCCGTTTTTCCCGGTCAGGCGGACGGTTTGCCGCTCCCGCCGCTGCTCCAGCAGGTACCGGGCAGCGTTTTCTCCTGCCCGTGCCGCCTCCTGGGACACAAAGTCCACCAAATCGTGAACGTGCAGCACGTTGCCGCAGGCAAACACACCGGGGATAGAGGTGGACAGATCGTCCCCAACCTCCGGGCCGCCGGTAACGGCGTCCAGCCGGACGCCTGCCTGCTGACTCAGCTCGTTTTCCGGCAGCAGCCCCACGGACAGCAGCAGGGTGTCGCAGGGGATGTCCCGCTCCGTGCCGGGGATGGGGCGGCGGTTTTCGTCCACCCGGGCCAGGGTCACACCCTCCAGCCGTTCCTGTCCGTGAATATCCACCACCGTGGTGGACAGGTACAGGGGAATATCGAAATCCTCCAGGCACTGGACGATGTTCCGCTTCAGGCCGCCGGAATAGGGCATGACCTCCGCCACCGCGTGGACCTTTGCCCCCTCCAACGTCATCCGCCGGGCCATGATCAGGCCGATGTCGCCGCTGCCCAGGATCACCACGTCCCGGCCGGGCATCAGCCCCTCCATATTCACCAGCCGCTGGGCGGTACCGGCGGAGTAAATGCCCGCCGGGCGGCAGCCGGGGATGTTCAGCGCGCCCCGGGGCCGCTCCCGGCAGCCCATGGCCAGAATCACCGCATCGGCGCTGATCTGCATGAGTCCCGTTTCCCGGCCCGTCACCGTCAGCACCCGATCCCGGGACAGGTCCAGCACCATGGTGTTCAGCAGATACGGAATCTCCAGCTCCCGGACCTGGTCGGCAAACCGCCGGGCGTATTCCGGCCCGGTAAGCTCCTGGGAAAAGGTGTGCAGGCCGAAGCCCGCGTGGATGCACTGGTTCAGAACTGTCTCTTATACACATCTGACGCTGCCGACGAACTCTAGGGTGTAGA
>ENA-OZHP01000451-OZHP01000451.1-human-gut-metagenome-genome-assembly--contig:-NODE-451-length-18088-cov-6.923806_pt1 | contig 18088 bp, 11 predicted proteins | sample MGYA00244046_ERZ653686 | MGnify/ENA primary metagenome ERZ653686 (study PRJEB26926, sample SAMN06165313) | human gut metagenome | biome: ENVO:00009003; feature: ENVO:2100002; material: ENVO:00002003... | reverse complement strand
ACCCGGAGATGGTGCTCGGCACGCCCACCGCCGAGAGCACGCAGTACGGGCGGCAGGACTACACCGTCGCGCCCATCGAGGGCGCGGACTTGTCCGAGCTGCTTCACGAGGCCGTGCAGAACATCCACGGCGAGTACACCGAGCGCGAGATGGAGGAAGCGGAGAACACGGACATCCTTCCTGCCGACCCGGATGTTAGAAATTACTCCTTCACCCTCGTGGGCGGCGAGGTGTACTACCGCGAGGGCGGCATCATGGTTCGCCAGTCTGTGAGCGCCGCCATGACCGAGCGCATCAAGGGCCTGATGGAGCTGCGGGACTGTACCCGGCGGCTCATACAGCTGCAAACCGAGGACGCGAGCGACGCAGGGATAGCCGCCGAGCAGCGGCGCTTAAACCGGCTCTACGACGCCTACACCGCCAAGTACGGCCTGATCTCAAACCGCGAGAACAAGCGGGCGTTCTCGGATGACAGTTCGTATTACCTCCTCTGCTCCCTTGAAATTCTCGACGAGGACGGCAAACTTGAGCGCAAGGCAGATATGTTCACGCGCCGCACTATTCAACCTCACTGCCCGGTGGAGCACACCGAGACGGCGGCGGAGGCGCTGGCCGTCTCGCTCAATGAGCTGGGCCGCGTGGACATGGAGTATATGTCCCGGCTCTGCGGCAAAAGCGAAACCGAGATCGCCGCGGAGCTTTCCGGCGTCATCTTCCGCGTCCCAGGCGAGGCGCGTTACGCCACTGCCGACGAATATCTCTCCGGCAACGTGCGGGAAAAGCTCCGCGAGGCAGAGGCAGCGGCAAAAGCCGACCCGTCCTTTAATGTTAATGTAGAGGCACTGCGCGCCGCACAGCCGCGTGAGCTGACCGCGAGCGAGATCGACGTGCGTCTCGGCGCGACCTGGATAGAGCCGCGCTGCATTGAGCAGTTCATGGTCAACACATTCCAGCCCACATACTGGGCCTCGCGGAGCATGAGCGTGAACTACTCGCCCTACACCTCCGAGTGGCGTATCGAGGGCAAGAACGCCGTCGGCGCGAACGACGTCAACGCTTTCAGCACCTACGGCACCTCGCGCATAAGCGCCTACAAGATACTCGAAAACACCCTGAACCTCCGCGACGTGCGAATCTATGACAAGATAGTGGACGCGGACGGCACCGAGCGCCGTGTGCTCAACGTCAAGGAGACAACCCTTGCCCAGCAGAAGCAGCAGGTCATTAAGGATGCCTTCCGTGACTGGCTGTGGAAAGACCCGAAGCGCCGCGAGACGCTTGTCGCCAAGTACAACGAGCTGTTCAACTCGACGCGCCCGCGCGAGTACGACGGAAGCCATCTCACATTCCCCGGTATGAACCCGGAGATAGAGCTGCGCGAGCACCAGCGCAGCGCCATCGCCCGCATCCTCTACGGCGGGAACACGCTTCTGGCTCACGAGGTGGGCGCAGGGAAAACCTTCACGATGGCCGCAGCAGCTATGGAGGCCAAGCGCCTCGGATTGTGCCGCAAGCCTATGTTTGCGGTCCCAAACCACCTCACGGAACAGTGGGCAAGCGAATTTCTGCGGCTGTACCCGTCTGCAAACGTGCTCGTGGCCACGAAGAAGGACTTTGAACCCGCGAACCGGAAAAAGTTCTGCGCCCGCATCGCCACCGGCGACTACGACGCGGTCATCATCGGACACAGCCAGTTTGAGAAGATTCCAGTGTCTCAAGAGCGCCAGGAGCGTTTACTGCGGAGCGAGATAGAGGAGATAACCGAGGGCATAAACCAGCTTAAGCGCAGCAGCGGTGAGCGCTTTTCGATCAAGGCGATGGAAAAAACGAAGAAGTCCCTTGAGGCCAAGCTCAAGAAGCTGCTGGACAGCCCCAAGGACGATGTCGTCACCTTTGAGGAATTGGGCGTTGACCGCCTGTTCGTGGACGAGGCACATTCGCACAAGAACCTCTACTACCACACGAAGATGCAGAACGTCGCCGGGCTTTCGAGCGCGGAGGCGCAGAAGTCCTCAGATATGTATATGAAATGCCGCTACATGGACGAGCTGACCGGCAGCCGCGGCATAGTGTTTGCCACCGGTACGCCGGTAAGTAACTCGATGACGGAACTTTACACGATGCAGCGCTATCTCCAGCATGACACGCTGGAGCGCCTCGGCCTCGGTCACTTCGACTCGTGGGCAGCGAACTTCGGCGAGACCGTCACGGCGCTGGAGCTTGCGCCTGAAGGCACCGGCTACCGGGCGCGAACGCGGTTTTCCAAGTTCTTTAACCTGCCGGAGCTGATGAACCTGTTCCGCGAGGTCGCGGACATCAAGACCTCCGACCAGCTAATGCTGCCCACTCCCGAGGTCATGTACCACAACGAGGTCTCGCAGCCGACTGAGATACAAAAGAATCTCGTGCAGGAGCTCTCCGAGCGCGCGACGAAAGTCCATGCGAGGATGGTGGACCCCAGCGAGGACAACATGCTCGCCATCACAAACGACGGGCGCAAGCTCGGCCTCGACCAGCGCGTGGTGAACCCGCTGCTGCCCGACGCGGACGGCACGAAGGTCAACCGCTGTGTGGACAACGTGTTCCGCATCTGGCAGGAGGGCGCGGGCGAGAAGCTGACGCAGCTCATATTCTGCGACCTGTCCACGCCCGGCAAGGGCTTTAACATTTACGACGACATAAAAACGAAGCTGATCTCTCGTGGCGTCCCGGAGAGCGAGATAGCTTTCATCCACACGGCGGACACGGACATGAAAAAGAAGGAGCTGTTCGCCAAAGTGCGCTCCGGCAATGTGCGCGTGCTTATGGGCAGCACGGCCAAGATGGGCGCGGGTACGAACGTGCAGGACAGGCTCATCGCCCTCCACGACCTCGATGCCCCATGGCGTCCCGGCGACCTCGAACAGCGCAAGGGCCGCATCGCACGTCAGGGCAACATGAACGAGACCGTCCATGTGTACAGGTACGTCACCGAGCAGACATTTGACTCGTACATATGGCAGACCTTAGAGAACAAGCAGAGGTTTATTTCTCAAATCATGACCTCGAAGTCTCCCGTTCGCTCCTGCGAGGACGCGGACGAGACCACGCTGTCCTACGCCGAGGTCAAGGCGCTGTGCGCGGGCGACCCAAGAATTAGGGAGAAGATGGACTTGGACGTGCAGGTCGCCAAGCTGCGGCTGCTCAAGTCCAGCCACCAGAGCCAGAAGTACCAGCTCGAGGACAGGCTGCTGCAATACTACCCGCGTGAGATAGCCGCGACGAAAGCAGCCATCATGGGCTGCGAGGCGGACATAAAGACGCGCGACGCCCATCCCGCGCCAGCTGACGGCCTCGCCGGCATTGAGCTCCAAGGGCGGCAGTACGACGAGCGCGTCGCCGCGGGCGAGGCGCTGATGCAAATTCTGCCGACTATTATGGACACAGAGCCCGTTCACATTGGCTCCTTCCGTGGCTTCGACGTGGAGGTCTCCCTCGAACAGTTCGGCAAGCACGTCCTCACGCTCAAGGGAACGCTTGAGCATCACGTCGAGCTGGGCGCGGATGCGAGGGGCAACGTCACCCGCATTGAGAACGCGCTTACTGCGCTGGACAAGAAGCTGGGCGCTCTTAGCACGCGCCTCTCCGACCTTCAGCGTCAGGTCGAGAACGCCCGCGAGGAGCTGGAGAAGCCCTTCCCGCAGGAGGACGAACTGCGCGAGAAATCCGCCCGGCTGGTCGAGCTGAACGCCGAGCTGGACATGGAGAACAACACCGAGCCACAGGAAGCCGAGAAGCCCTCGGTGCTCGCCAAGCTCAAGGAACCTATACCCTTATACGAACCGAAAAACGCACCAAGCAAGGAGGCTTGCAGATAAATGGACAAGTTGGAGCAGCTGCTCACCAAGATGCATTCTGAGTTTACCGAGTATGAAACCTGGCTGTTGCAGCAGCCGGCGAGCGTCATACTCGATAACGCCTTTCAATACACGACCAAGCAGGACATACTGATGCACGCGGAGTCCGTGGATTTGTCTCCGGCGCAGCTCGAAACACTGCTGCACTTGAAGGCCCCACTTGAGGAAGTGTTCGAGACCTACCGCAATACGGACAGCGACCTTCTGATGATAGAAATGCACGACGCCATGGAGACCTGCGCCGATGATACCATGGCCGTCCAGCGCACGACCCCGGTATACACCCAGCCGCCGGACTACGCCCGCGAGCACGGTGATATGGACAAGTACCGCGAATCCAAGCGCCTGAACGTGCTCTGCAAGGAGGCGATTGAGCAGTCCGTCCGGGACAACTACCGGGACAACCGCCTCGACGCCGACGCCGTCTGGCGTGACGTCACCGCGCAGTTCGGCCCTGAGCGCACGGCCTTCGTCCTCGCTACGACCGTGCGAGAGAAAGACTACGACGGGCGCTTTTCCCGCGAGAATAAAGTCTGGGCAAAGACCCAGCCTCTCCCGCCCGACCCGGAGCGCCGGGGCCTGTATTGCAGCTATGTGGTGGACAAAGCCCACCCCGTCCTCACCGACGCCCTCGTCACCCACGCCCGCCGCGAGCTGGAGAAAAAGCCCTCGGTCAAGGAGAAGCTGCAAAGCGCCGAAACGCCGCCGAGGTATGCGGCAAAGGCCGCAGTGCCGGAGCTGTGAGATGGAGATTGGGCGCAAACGCAATCGCCGCATCCGCTTCTGGGTCGATGACGCGGAGCTGGCGGTGATCCGGCAGAAGATGGCCGAAGCCGGCACTGTGAACATGGCGGCCTACCTGCGCAAGATGGCCATTGATGGGCGGATCATTTTGCTCGACATGGCCGAAATAAAAACGCTGGTGAGCCTTCTCAGGCGCACCAGCGCAAATGTGAATCAGATCGCCAAGCAAACAAACGCATCGGGCCGCGTGTATGAGAACGATCTTGCCGAGATCCAACACCGCCTCGGCGACGTGTGGTTGGCAGCAGACGCGGTGCTGCGCAAGCTGGCGGCATTGGAGTAAACTGCAAACTCTTTTTTAAAACACGATGTTCTTAAGCGCTTGATACTCTTCCTTGCTTATTCGCCTAAAGTGCACTCTACCTAGGCTTTGGCTTTTAATGCCCGCATACCATCCTCCTAACTCATTAATGCTTCCTGTGGTCTTGTCCCATTTCAGGGCACAGAAACCGTCAATATGTCTGCTCTCTTCAAACATATTATCAGCACCTTTAAACCAATAGAACAGCACTCCTGTCTTTTTTTCCGCATCAAGATACTGTATTTCTGTAATCCTTGACATAAAATGGCGTTTGCACCTTCCGGCGATTATTCTGTATCCTTCTATGTAAAGCTTGGTACCCTTAAACCGAGTTCTTACAACTCTCGTTACTTCAGCACGTACAAATTCCTTCGGATAAGATGATTGCTCCACAACACGAGGCTCATTATAGTATTTCCAATAGCCAACCATTCCATGATATTTGTACCATGCCTGACAGCAATCTGTGCCAATAAGGCCAAGAACTAGTGAAACTAAGGAAATGGCGGCAAAAAGCAACCCGCTCCTTGTGTTTTCTTCTGTAAAAGCAGATGCTATAGTTGTTATAAGTTCAAATAACACAAAATAGCTCACTATTAATGCAAGGATTCTGCCGATGCTCATGCTTAAGATCCCATCTAAGAGAACTCTTGCTTTGACCCATTTCTTATTTCTGGGAGCAGCCGGTTTATATACGAAATAGTTTTTTCCATTATGCTCTAAAGTACACATAAATTCTCGCTGATAATTATCATCTTCTTGCATTAATTGTTTCTGGGTTTCTCCAAATTCCATGAGGGAGGCAGGTATGAGTAAATACTTCTTTCTTGGCTGATCCGTTTTTGATATCTCTGAGAGGCTACATTCCTCAATACTATCATCTATGTCTAGCTTCTTTATCAACGTTTCTGTGTCGACGCTTTCACTCTCCTCAATTTTCAATAATATAATCTTCTTTTCATCAGAAAGTGATGTCTCTGTGCGGCTCGTATTCTTTTCTTTATCCATTTCAATTCTCCTTTTTATCTTATGGCTACAACACGACTAATACCTATCCGCGGCTCACGCGGGCAGAGCGTAATTCGCTCGCTCACTGAGCGCACGGACTATGTCAAGAACCCGGAGAAAACTGAAAACGGCGCACTTATCTGCGCCTGCGGCTGCGCGCCTCAGCTCGTGGCAGCTGAGTTTGCGCTGTCGAAACGCCAGTACGCTCTGCGCACCGGGCGCAGGGAACCGGGCGTCATTGCGTACCACATACGCCAGTCGTTTAAGCCCGGCGAGATAACGCCTGAGGAGGCAAACCTCGTTGGCCGAGAGCTGGCTGAGCGCTTCCTCAAGGGCCGTCACGCCTGTATCGTGTGCACTCACACCGACAAGCGGCACATACACAACCACATCATCTTCAACTCCACCACGCTCGACGGTACAGCTAAGTTCCGCGACTTTCTCGGCTCGGGCCGCGCCCTCGGGCGGCTCTCAGATCTAATCTGCATTGAGCATGGACTATCCGTGATACAAAACCCGCGCCGCTACACACACTCGACCTACGACAAGTGGCTCGGCGAGAAAAAGCCTGCATCTCACAGAGACATCCTGCGAGCTGACATCGACGCAGTACTCACGGAGAAGCCAAAGGACTTTGAAGAACTGCTTGACCGCCTGCGTCAAACCGGCTGGGAAGTCAGCGCCGGGGCGCACGTCACTTTCCGTAAAAGCGGCCAGCGGGCCATACGGCTGCGCTCACTCGGCGAGGGCTATTCTGAGGCCGAGCTGCGGGCTGCTATCGCCGGACATGCAGCACATCTCCCACGCGGCAAGCGCGAACGTACGAGCCTTGTTATCGACATTGAGGCAAAGCTGGCTGAGGGCAAAGGCGCTGGCTATGAGCGCTGGGCGAAGGTGTTCAACGTAAAGCAAATGGCCAAAACGCTGCTGTATTTACAGGAGCATGGCATCAGCAGCCGCGCTGAGCTTATGGCCCGTACCGACGCCGTGGGTGAACAACTTGCTGATGTCAGAAAGCGTATCAAGGCGGCTGAGGCAAGGATAGACGAGGTCGCCCAGCTACGGAAGCAAATAATCAGCTATGCAGGGACGCGAGAAGTTTTCGCTGCCTACAAGGCCGGTGGCTACTCACGAGAGTTCTACAACAAGCACGAGGCCGACATTGAAAAACGCCGCGAGGCGAAGCGATACTTCAACGACCACGGTCTCAAAAAGCTGCCGAAGGTCAAAGACCTGAACGCCGAGTTCAACGCTCTCGTTGCTGAAAAGCGTGCGGCCTATGCCGAGTACCGCGCCCTGCGTGATGGGCAGCGTGAGCTGCTGATTCACCGGCAAAACGTCGAAAGTTTGCTTTCCGACAATAAAACCGAGCAAAACCGCCGCATCCGCGGTGAGAGATAAGTGCCCGCCCGGGCGCGCCGCTGCGAAGCATCCGGGGTTTGGGGCGGACGCCCCAACAAGCAAAAGGAGCGCGGGGGCGAACCCGCGCCCCATGCATTTTGAGGGCCTGGGGCCCTCTGTGCCCTGCTTGCTGTTAATCTAAACTATGCTTTGAGACCACTCCACCATGGGTAATTTACTCCACACAAAATCCTAATCTCTTAAACATTTCCTTTTGCATGGCTTCATCGCCTTGTAATTTGGTCTCATCTATTAGTACCGTCAGATTTTTCCTCGCTCTCGAGCACCCCACGTAAAACAACTTGTACGAACTAAGCACGCCTAATACGCTGCTCTCCGTTAGGCACTCTCTCGCATTTGTCACCCCCGGCTTGTTCAAATATTTCATGTACTTATCCTGGCAAAGCTGCTGAAAATACGGATTATCTGAAAATCGTTTAAAAATGTCAGTCGCTTTATGTAATATCTCGCTCTCATATTGGCGGTAGTCAGCTCTTTTTAAATCACCAATTTTCATTTTAATTATGTTCTGCAATTCAACCAGCTCTCCTGTGTATTCATAAAAGAATTCATTGAATGATTGAATTGAAACCGGCATTTGACTTAACAAGTCAAAAAAGCGGTGCATATGGACGACAGGATTGCTAGTGCTGTCATCTGCCACAAATATCACGCTGGTGTGGCTTTCACCCTTGACGCCATGTTGTGTCGAAACTCTGGGATCGTCCAAATAATTCAGCACACGAATTACTTCAATGACCGGGACTTCAAGCACTGCCTCAATTTCCTCATCGGCTAATATATCTTCTACATAAGCTTGCTCTGTGATCTGTGCTGCTAATAAAGATATCAGTAAGTCTGAAACAGTTTTGGTCTCATCTCGAACGGCGGTAAAAATCATTTCCAGCTTATGAAACAGTTGGATTCTATCATTGTGATTGTTTATGCTGCAGACATCCTGGCTGAACATAGGCTTATTTGATTTAAGCGTTTGAACAACAGTCCCATACAATCCTCTTTGATAGTCTTGTTCCATTCTTACTACGCAGTATATTAGCTTGAGAAGTGGATCGGGGTTCTCCTCATAAGATGCAGTCAGAACATCAACAGCCGAGAATTTTCGCCCGAAGGAATACTTTTTCATGCCGGAAAACGCTCTGTACAAGTTGGAAGCGCCGATGGCAGAAAACCGCTCTCTATTAAATAGATAGAGCACTAATGCATCAGGTTCTTCCTCTTGCAGCTTAGCCAATACTTCAGGAACGTCTTTAGTAATGATAACCCTCGGCAGATAGTCCGGCCGCACAAGTCTCATAGAGTCTGAGTTGCTCTGAACAAACTCTGGATCGTGATAAAGGCGATTTAAGATATCAACTATTTCTGTTACTGAACGATAGTTTGTTGTCATTTTGATGACGTCAAACAGCGGAAACCGTTCTTCAAATCTCCCGTCGTAATTCATATATATTTGCTGCATTCTGTCACCAAACAAATAGAGTTTGCTGCTTGTGCCTGCAACAGCATCGCAGAAAATGTTGAGTACATCCGCCGTGGCGTCCTGATACTCATCAATAAAAATATGCTGATAGCGCTGGGATATTCTCTTGCGAATTATCGGGAAATGGTCAATGATGCATTTTGAGAAGCCTATCAAATCATCGTGGCTCAATCCGCCATAATACAGAGAATTGAATGCAGACTCGTTATAGAAAATCTCAGTAATGCCCATTTGAACTGTCTCATAATCTATCTTGCCAAACCTTTTCTCATATTTTTCGTTGCTCTCCGCAATGTGAGCATCTCCCGCCGCATTTTCAATGCGCTGTTTTATTGCCTCCCCATATTGTTCAAAATACAATTTCAAAATATCTGAGTGAGCAAAGTAAGGGCGCATAAAACTATGGAGAAAAGAATGAATCGTTCCAATAAAGATATGGTCTGACTTCAAATCTACTGCTAATTCATCTGCCGCCCTATTTGTATATGTAATACACAAAATATTGTCTTTAGGATTCTCCAGTAAAAATTTACGCACCATTGATTTAATCAGCGTTGTTTTTCCGCTCCCCGCCGGTGCATTAATTAAATGACAGTTATTCACTTCATCAGCCATAATAGTGCCTCCTTGATATAATCCGGGAGCATGGCTTCGGCCAGATCGTTTAAAATAACGGAATACATAAAGTCAGTCTTAGACTCTGCAGTATGGGAAACGATTGAGCGAATGCTGCACATTTCGCTTCTTGGGATGACAAATCTAAGGCCATCTTCTTCTCGACGTTTTTTCCACTCACTTTGTGGCTGTTCGTCTAAGACGGTTACATTATAATGCTTCGCCAACATGGCCTCCTCAAGTGTTCGTGCCAGTCCATCTCCTCTTCCTTGAAACGCAAGGCAGATTGTCCCATTAATGACGATCGGATTAGATTTTTCTTTCCAATCGTACAATGCTTGCACCGTGAAAGAGTCTTCGGGAAGGACAGAATTAGCGAATTTTTTAATTGTCGTGTTTGTAGAGTAAGACTCCAGTATTTCGCTTTCAGTTGTTGCATCTTTTTTATAATCTAAATCTGTTATAAATACGGATTTAATATTAAGAAAATCAATAATTGGGCGGTAATTGTATCCATATGCCCCACCAACCTGAACAAATGAAACATATTGATTCCTCAAGCCCTCTAATTCTGCAGAATAGAGGACTTTTTTAATTAACATTCTTTCTGTGTCGCCTTCATATAAGATGATTTTATCCGCGAAAACGATATCGGGAAAATTAATTGTGTAGAACCAATCATAAAAATCTAACAGGTTTTTGTTCTCATCAGTATTTAAACTGTCATAAAACTCATGCAAATCAAACAGTTTACACTGAAAGGGCGATAACTGGCGCAAAACTCTAAGCTGGGAGATAGATGCCGTCCTTACGACCTCGTGCGAATGTGTAGTCAGCACTCCCTGCATCAGTCCTTCTTCGTAGTATTTAAAAAGATACTGGGCGAAGACATTCTGCATCTGTGGATGCATATGAGACTCCGGCTCCTCAATAACGAAGAAGTTGACAATGAGCGGATCAATCGTTTTCTTGAACTTCAATAGTTGAAGATGAATGTAGATAAGATTACTGTATCCTAAACCCTGAGAAGATTCACTCAAAAAGTAGTCGCCCGTCTGAAACTTCGCATGGGTTATGTCCCTCAGCAGTGATGTTATAGCGCCTTCGGATACATCCATGTCTATCGCTATTGTACCAGCTTGACCTCCATTGGTTTTTGAGATTTCGTCAATTGCCTTGTTTAGTGATTCTACCGATGCCTCCCTAACTTTCTCTTGTAAATTCATGCTCTGGATTGGTTGAACTATTCTATCAGGCAACTCTTGCATCAGCGTTTTCCAATTGTCTTCTTGCTCTGCGATATAGACCATATCCCTGCCCAAAAGCCCAGATTTATCTGAACTTTCATCTGCCAAGTTCCGCCCTGCCACAATATGTTGATAGTGAAACAGCCTCTTGAACGATGATATATCCATTTCAACTGCGTTCATATATTCATGGTCGGCATACCAAGCCGTTTCTTCACAGGAGTTTGCATATAGGTCTATGAATAACTCTTTTATAGATTGAATTATCCGTTGGTCATCTTTTTCATTGCCAGTCAGCTTCCTGTATCTTGAGCGGAGCTTATCATATGCAGCATCAACCGCCTTGCTGAAAGTCAGATGATTGATTCCATACTTATAAATGAAGAAAAAACTCGTGCACGCAGGTGATAGTTCCATGATATAGTCCGCGAAGCAGCGGATATCATCCTGTTTCTCATCATAGTCTACTTGGACTTTTAGCGTAATTGGCTGTAAAATAGTTGCATCTGTCGGCTTGTCAGGAGACTTTATCTGATCAAAAAAAATCCTTCAAGACCTCTTCTTTACTTTTCTCAGGCGAAAAAACTTTATAGAACACGGAATAGATTTCCTCGCTCCACATACGGAGCATTTCAGCCGGAATATCATCTTTGCGAATTTTACCCCTTTGGCTGCCGAAGACTGCATTGAATAGTTCAACGAGAGAAGTTTTACCGCTGTTATTAGCACCGGCAATAACCGTGATACTATCCTCCATGTTGATTACAGCGTCTAAAATCTTTCTATAATTCTTTACTTGAACCGCTTTTATTTTCATATTGTCCACCTGCTATTTTTGTCCATTTTAAAATGTATTGTCTCGACATATTTATGATTTTACCACATTCTTCCCTGGGACGTCTATATGAAGGTTTTCTAATTGAAAAAGTAGGGGTGCGCTTTAACATATTAAGCGCACCCCTCCATAATCATGAACTATTTAATTGCTTTTATTTGCTACCTAATAAAGCAGACAAAGAGCTTAATGCCCCAATTATCTTTTCTGGCACTTCATATACTTGTATTGTCGTTAAAGCGCCTTTGAGAATTTCAAAAACAATAGATTTCGTTGTTTTTTCCAGTTGTTTCCCAAACGGGTCGCTTTCCAGGTATTTAGCATCCTTTTGACGAACCCTGATTTCATCTCTCAAAGCCTTTCTAATTACTTTTCTGCTTTTGTCCGGAGATATAGACAGCAAAAGGTCAATGTAGTATCCAGGGGAGATCTGAAGCAATTTTGATGTCAATGTTACCTCGACATAACCGCCAAGTTCTTCGACGGCATTTTTAATCTCGTAATAGAGATTAATATCTGGGATTTGTATTTTGATTTTATCCTTTTCATATTGAAGGTTTTTACAGACATCCAAAAAAGATTCTTCCCACTTATATGGGTGTGGATACTTAAGCTGTTTTTTTACCTTTAAGTTTGCTACATGGCTCTGAGGAATGCCTAACCACTTGGATAAAGCATAGTCACTGTAATCGCGAAAATTACAGTCTTCATTTGCCAATATGCGCTCTATGTATTCACTGAACATAAACACTTCGATATCCGCTTTGGCCATGGTGCCAAAATTAGCATCGTAAAAGTGCTGAGCCAATTTGTCAAAAGCGGCAGCTTTAGTATGGTCATCCGGAAATAGTTCGTAATAGTGCTGCATATTTGCGCTTGTTCTTTCGTCATAAACAGCAGTCTCTTCAGGCTCCATATCGATTCCCCTTAGCCAAGTGTTATTTCCGTTACTTCACTTTTGCACTAACTTAAATCTGTTTAGCTTAGCTCGTAAATACCATGCGTGTATCCTGAGTAAATAAATACCACAATTATGTCCAAATTGCAAGTTGCCAATCGCATACATTGACCCGTCCGCCGCGCCAATCCATAATGAAGCCTGCAAATATAAACACGGAGGTTTCGCTATGGATATGAGAACTTTGGCGGCCGAATACCTGGCCGCCTGTGAGTTTGGGAAGCGGCTGTCCGCGGACACGGTCAAGGCCTACCGCATCGATCTGAGGCAGTACCTCGAGTTCGCCGGGAACGCGCCGGGCAGCCGCGAGCTGCTGTCGCGGTATATTGCGCATTTGAACAGCTCTTTTGCACCGCGCTCGGCAAAGCGCAAGCTGGCAAGCGTAAGGGCATTTTACCGCGCCCTAGAGCTGGACGGCATACTTGAGGACAATCCCTTCAACCGGCTCAATATACGCATCCACACGCCGCACCAACTGCCGCGGACGATACCTGGGCAAACGGTACATGACATCCTGCAGGCCGCATACGACGCCTACAAGCCGGGCTGCAGGGATGTGCTCAGGGACATCTTCGTACTGGAACTGCTGTTCAGCACAGGGCTGAGGGTGTCGGAGCTGTGCTCGCTGACGAGGGAGAGCTTTCTTCTGAGCAGCACAGAACTGCGGCTGCTGATAAACGGCAAGGGCAGCAAGGAGCGCATAGTGCAGCTCACGACGCCCGAGCTGCTTGCCTTGGCGAGTAGGTATATGGAGGCCTACGCCGGAGAAATTGAAGAGCAGGGCTTCATCCTGTATAACCGACGCGGCAGGCCATTGACGCCGCAGTCGGTCAGGAGAATCATAGGCCGCTATACGCGGGCGGCACAGGCGTCCGGGCATATCACGCCGCATATGTTCCGGCACACCTTTGCGACCTCGCTGCTGGAGGCGGGCATGGACATCCGCTACATACAGTCCCTCCTCGGCCACAGCTCGATCTCGACCACGCAGATCTACACCCACGTAGCCGCCTCCCACCAAGCAAGCCTCCTAGCCGAAATGCACCCCCGCGGAAAAATGTCGTTCTCGCTGTAATCATCCCCGCCGCTGATCAAACTTTCAGCGGCGGGGATGCTTTTTCGATAGATAATCCTGAATTATCTATTATTTAGGTATTCAATATTAAATAATCGACTGTTCAGCTTCGTTTGAAGTGGCCCAAAGGCGGAGCGTTTACCATCCTGACTACTGAAAGGATTTTTGTTATGGATAACGTTTTTTCTTGGCAGAAAAATGATTACGAACGGCTCTGTGAGGCATTTATGGCAGACTCTAAACTCTTGTTTATACATGGCCGAGATTTTGAGTCGCCCTACAATGTGCTTACTTCATTTTACATGCAGCTATCTGAACAAGAACATGTGCTATTTAAGATCGATATGGTTTCCTCATACCTGTCACACCCCTTCTTGCCATTCACTCAGGCTTCAAACCGAGTTTTCAAGCGAAAACAAGCATCCAAGCCTCTCCTGCCAAGCATTGTGAAGGACATTACCCGATCTGATACTGCGGCGGCTATTGTGGAGAACATTGTAAATGAGCGGCACTTCCCCGGAGTGCTGAACCAATATGAAACCGAACTTCTGGTTCAGATGGAGTGCGCCGCAAATGGGGGCATCCCTGTTTTCTCATTCTGCGGATATCCCCTTTTCGATATAAACTCTCAAAATCTCGCTGTCCTCTTGGTTTCCGGCCTGCTAAACGATGATTTTCCCTTTTTAAAGAACGCAAAATTTCTGTTTGTATGTGAGGGTGAGGATTCTTCTGTTGCCTTTCAGCGTATAAAGAAAATGGAGCATATGGACATTTTCCTCTCTGATCCGCAGCTGGTGGATATGGAGGAAATTCTTGCGGAAATTTCTCCCGAATTGCGTTTGCTTCCGAAGGAACTAGAAAAATTATTCTACTTGTCCGGAGGGCGTTTGTCTGTTCTAGAAATTCTGTCGCGGTACTTGGTTTCAAAAGGGCAGACCTCAATCGATGGCTCTGCTCACGAGGTAGTGGATGCCACTTTAGCGGATCGCATTTCTCATATGGGGGAACTCGGAGACACGCTGGAATCCGTTCTGGAGTTCGCTGCCAATATCGGAAGCACCTTCTACATTCCTTTGCTGAAGCAGGTCGTTGACGCTCCAACCTGCGATTTGGCTTTGAGAAAGAGCGATCAGGAATATTTTACGAAGTGCGGTCAGGACAGCGGTAAATTTGTCTGTCGCGAGATTTGGGATTTTTTCTATGCCTGTCCTGATGAGAACCGAAAACGTGAAATTGCATATGAGCTGGAACGGGCAGTCTATTACTTTGACCCGTATGATTACCTGACCCGCGCACACTATCTGGAGCAGGCTGAAAACATTCGAGAAGCCTGCGAATTGTACTTTTTCTCCTACAACTCTATTGTTCAAGAAGGACTTGTGCCGGAAGCGGAACTAGAAAACAGGATCACTGCGTTAAGTATGCAGTGCGGTCTGAAGAGCTACTGGGGCTCCTTGCTCCAGGCTTATGGGGCGATGGACAGCCTCGATTATAAAAGCTGTGTTGAGATATTGGACCATATGGGCGGTTCTCTCACCACGCGTCTACTTCTTCTTAAGGAATATCTGACCGGTCTATGCTTGCACAGACTGGGAAATACTCTTGACCACCAGCGGGAGGCTATGCTTTCTATACAAGCAGCTACTGAGTATGCGCGTAACATCGAAGAAGGAATTTGGTGTGACTGCCAAATGATTCTACTGTCCCTTTTGGTAAACAGCGACGGGGACATCTATACGGCAAGGCGCATCTGCAAAGAACTAACGTATTATTATACGCAGAAAAATTATGCACCGTTTGCCCAGAAGGGGCTTTACGCATTAGAGCGGAAATGGAGCGCACTTTACTCTGTGGAAAGGGCCGCTCAAAAAACAGAGGACAGCGTATTATTTTTCAGGAATGGACTTTATCCCTCCCAATACTTAATGGCACTCAATAACCATGCGGCGAACCTAATCGTGCTCGGCGACTTTGCGGAAGCCATGAAATATCTCAACGAGGCTATAGGCGCGCTGCAAAAATATCAAGCTGTGCGCGTCAATCGGATGTACTTGCTGAACAATTATTGCTTATGCGCTGTACTTTCTGAAGAGCTGTCTCCAGCAGAAGCCTATAAAAAGCTCCTTCCAATTATGAATCAGAGAGAGTTTGGGGATTGGACAATCATTTTTCAGTTGAATTGCGCCATTTACATGGCCCTTGCCGGGGAAATTGACCAGGCAGAGGAGAACTTGCGTACGTTGGAGAAGATCAGCCTCGAGCTCTGCGATGATTATTATTTGTTCTATGTATATGCAAATCTGGCCGCTGTTCTTTATCTGCAGGGCAGGCGCACAGAAGCAGTTTCCCTGCTGCAGAAAAACTGTTCGAAGCCTCCTCAGCTGTTTAAGGCGACGGAAAAAACGTACCTTGAGGAGCGGTCAAAGCAATGGATTTCTGCGATGGAGTCTGTTGAAATTAAGGACCCTAAAACCTTTGACACGTATCTTCTAAACAGGCATCCCCATAAAACGCAATGGGCTTTTGTTGGCCGGGGATTTCTTTACTCTGATATTCAGTTTTGGTCTGAACCATAAAATCGGCTGGATACTGGGAGCACATAGCGGGTTACCATCGGCTTAAACCCAGCTTGCTCATAGATAGCGGAGGCTGGAATACCATACCAGCATTCACACTCGATTCGTTTTTTATACCTACGGCATAAATACCTAAGGAATATTCCCCCTATACTATTATGGCGGGCATTAGGTTTAATGTAAACACCGTGCACAAACAGAATAGGGCTGTCATCTACAGTGGAAACTTGTTCCTCTACCTGTGCCATGCCAACCATCTCACCGTCTACTAGGAATATGTAATTATCGCGTGACGGCGCGGTAGACATGGCCTGCTCCAAGGTGTACTGCAACAGTTCCTTGTCGTTGATGCCAATTTGGGCGGCGTAATCTAAATGGTACTGCATCAGGTCCATCTTCAGGTTTCCTAAAGCAAGAAGTTCCTTCTGGTCATATACCTGCTTAATGTACAACATCGTATCACCTTTTTTCCACTGCGGCAGACAGCAGGGTTTTCGCAATATGCTCTGGTGACAGCCCCAGTATTTGAAATGCGAAATTTACTGAGCTATGAGCAACAAAATGGGGATTTGTTGATACATCCGTCACATAATAGCAGCCATCGGGCCTTACTCGAAAATCGACGCGGCACAGTCCTTCCATGCCAAGAATCTGGGCAGTTTTAGAAGCGCACAGGCATAATTCTTTTGATATTTCATACTTTTCTTCCGTAAAATCATAAAAGCCATATCGATCGAAATAAATTCGCTCATAATTTAGTATCTCGCGTTCCAAATCATGTTTTCCGTCTACTGAAATTCCAATCGGAGGCAACTGACATATCGTACCATTGACACAAAGCAGGGGGACTTCGACCTCATAGCCGGGAATGAACTCCTGTGCAATAATTGGCTGGTGCTGTTGCTTCATCCGCTGAAGAATGAGTTGATCGGCCTGCGAGGTATAGGACTGTATAGATGTATCGTCAATCCCAATGCTCGCAGACTCGTAAATTGGCTTTAATAAAACCTGCATATTAAGAGGTGGGTGCCGTTCCATGAGCCAGCCGTTGGAATACAGCCATGTTTGGGGGACTCTGATTCCTACCTGAGCTAAAATTTGATTGACATGATACTTATGTCTGCATAGGGAAACGACGTAGGCATTTGAACCGGTACAAGGTATTCCGTGCAGATTGCAAAAAGCTGGAACAAGAGACTTCCTTCCCGGGCCAATCCCACTTTGAACCGCATTATATACCACGAGTTTTGGCGGCGTCTGCTCTATTACAAAGCGGAAAAAGTCGTCCTCATATGTAAAGTAATCTGTAGCAAGGCCAAGTGAGCTGAACATGGAGACAACCTGTTCAAATTCGTCATCGGAAAAATATTCCGTATCCATATTGAACGGGCCGCGGCTTTCGCCTGCGTTTGGATGCATTTTGGTATTGCACACAAGTATCAAATGTCTGCCTGCTAGCTTTATTTTCGCATCCGCCCATAGTTTTTCTAAATCCAGCTCATGCATACAACCGACCTCTTTCTCTATACGAGCACATTTTGCGTTACTATCAAAGCATAGATAATTCAGGATTATCTATCGTTTCGATTTTACCACACCATTTACGAAATTTCCACATATTTCACAAGCGTACAAGCACTTTTCGAACCAACGCTAAACCAATGGCAGGGGCGCGCCTGAATCTGTCAGGTGCGCCCCCGCCTAATATTTGCTCACGCCTCTTGGAACTCCATATCCGTCTCCGCGTCTTCCAGCAGCTCGTCAAGCGTCATCTGCTGGGAGAGCCAGTCGGCCTCCTTTTCCTTCGGCACGATGACCGGCATACGGTCGTGGATGAAGCCTGTCTCTTATACACATCTGACGCTGCCGACGAA